>ERZ778025.977-NODE-977-length-28302-cov-4.382837_pt1 | contig 28302 bp, 20 predicted proteins | sample MGYA00375755_ERZ778025 | MGnify/ENA primary metagenome ERZ778025 (study PRJEB29350, sample SAMN05389825) | bioreactor metagenome | isolation source: Thiocyanate bioreactor | place: South Africa: University of Cape Town | collected 2014-03-17 ... | reverse complement strand
AACTCGAGGCCGAAGCCCAGCGGGATCACCGTCTCGAGATAGGCTTCCTTAACGCTATACTCGCCGGTGAAGGGCAGATAGTTGCCGACCGACCATGCGTTGGTCGTGCCGGTGGTGGTCACGATCGGCTGGTATTCCTTCGGCACGGTGCCGCGGATCTTCTCCTTGCGGACCTCGCCGCCGACGGAGACGCTGACGTCGCCCGCCCAGGTGGCGAACGGCGTGACCGACCAGTTGGTGCCCGCGACGAACTGCTCCATCACCTGATCGCGATACGGGTTGCCGAGCACATAGTTGATCGCATCCTGGCTGGCGACGCCCACGCCCATGCGGTTCAGCGGCACGCAGTTCGGATCGTCGTTGGTCGAGATGGCATCGACGTTGATCAGGCACTGGATCGAACCGACCGTATAGCCGCGCGCATTGCCCGCCGGCGCGAAGGCGGCGTTGGTGGCATTGGCCATGCGGGTCAGGTTCATGATGTTGCGGAGCTGCTCGCGCAGGTCGGAACGGCCATATTGGGCATAGACGTCCCAGTGCGCGGGCCTGCCGAACGCTTCGAAACTGCCCTCGGCGCCGACGACGTAGCGCTGTACCTTGCGCTCGTTGGCGATCGCGCGGAACGGCAGGTCGGCGGCGGTGGTCGCCAGCGTGATGCCGGTGACGCCGGCAAGGCGCGCCGCGCCGAGCGACTGCAGCGCGAAGGCGTTGCAGGTCACGGGGACGGGAACGGTGGTGCAGCCGGTGGTGTTGATCGCGATGCCGGTCGACAGGTTCGGGCCCGCGTTGAAGAACACCTTCTGCCGGTTGTACGACCCTTCGGCGAAGAGTTCGACGCCGTCCGCCACCTCATAGCTCAGCCGCCCGAAGACGCCCCAGCGATCATCCTTCGGCATCAGGCCGATGCGCGTGCCGGAATCGTTGACCTGCCAGGACCCGCCCTGGACGAGGCTGGGCGCCGAAGACCCGGACGCCCGCGTGAACGCCGGATAGGTGAAGCTGCCATAGTCGAAGGTGTTCACCGCCCCGCCATAGCCGAAATACAGGCCGCGCAGGGCGTTCGCGCTGCCGCCGGCCGAGCCGGTGATGAGGCCGCCGGGCGTCGAGTTCGCCGCGCCGATCTGGCGCCGGGTGGTGATGAACTGCGGCGTGGTGCTGGCGCTCGTCCAGTTGGGATCCTGGATGCGTACATAGCCCGTATGATTCCACTCGCGGTCGTCGCCGACCTCGAAGATGCCGTCCTGGTGCGCGATGTTGGCGCTGAGCAGGATGTGGCCGCGGCCGCCGGCGAACGACTTTCCGCCCGCGATGCTGGCCGAATAATTGCCGCCGTCGCCATAGGTGGTGATGCCCGAATCCGCCTCGATCTTCAGGCCCTCGAGCTTCTTGTTGAGGATGAAGTTCACCACGCCCGAGACCGCGTCCGAGCCATAGGCCGACGAAGCGCCGCCGGTGACGACCTCGACGCGATCGACCAGCGCCTGCGGGATCGTGTTGATGTCGACCCAGCCATAGATGGTCGAGCCGACCGAGCGGCGGCCGTCGAGCAGGACGAGCACGCGGTTGCGCATGTTGAGCGCATTGATGCCCGCCGAGCCGTTGGACAGGTTGAGGCGCGAATTGGCCGGCTTGGTCGAGCCGGCGAGCTGCGGCATCTGGTTGACGAAGTCGGCGATGTTGTTCGTCGGCGACGTGTTCTGGATGTCCTGCTGCGTCAGCACGGTGAGCGGCGTCGGGGCCTGGAAGCCGTCGCGGCGGATGCGCGTGCCGGTGACGAGGATCTCGCCTTCCTCGGCGGGCGCCGCCTGGGCGGCCGCCTGCGGCGTCTGCGGATCGCTGGCCTGCGCCCAGGCCGGCAGCGCGATCGCCATGGCCGCGAAAGCCGTGCTGCTGGCCAGAGCCTTCCTAAACGCCGTTGCTTCGATCATTTCCTAAAACCCCCTGAAGCCCGCAATATCCCGCGCGGTGAAAGGGCATTAGGTACCAAGAATGTTGCGGCGCGCCATAGTTTCTGTTCCCCGCGCCATAACCCCGGGGCATCAAATGTGACAATTGCCTGCGAAAACGTGACAGGACTGCAACACAAGCCTGCCAGACTGGCCATTGACTGCGTGCCCGCCCCGGCCGAGCGTTAGGGAAACCAGCCCCAGGGGAACCCTTGATGCCGCATTTCGACCGTCCGGTGCCGCGTGACTGACGCGCCGAGTCTTTCCGCGGCACCGGCGATCCGCCCGGGTTTCGGCCGGCTGGCGCTGTACCTGCTGCTCGGTTTCGCCGCCGGCCTGCCCTTCTACATGTTCAACGCCGTGCTGCTGCTGCGGCTGGCCAAGCACGGCGTGGACATCGTGACGGTGGGCTTCTTCGCCTGGGTGGCGCTGCTGCCAACCTTCAAGTTCGCCTGGGCGCCGCTGCTCGACAAATATGACGTGCCGGGCTTCGGCCGCTTCTGGGGCAAGCGGCGCGGCTGGATCATGCTGTCGCAACTGGGCATCTTCCTCTCGACCGTGGCGATGGCGCTCACCTCGTCCGATGCCAATCTGCAAGTCACCGCGCTGTTCGCGGTGCTGCTCGCCTTCTGGACCACTACGCTGGAAGTCGCCGCCGATGCCTGGCGCATCGAGCTGGCGCCGACCCAGGAGGAGCAGGGCCCGATGGTGGCGGCGAACCTGTGGGGCTATCGCAGCGCCATGGTCGCGGCCGGCAGCGGCGCGATCTACATCGCGGCGAAGAGCGACTGGACCACTGCCTATCTGGTGATCGCGGCGGCCGCCTTCCTCCCCTTCCCCATCCTTGCCTGCATGCGGCCCGATCCCGCGCATGGCGGCGGGCGCGGCACGGCGCTCGTCACCGGCATCCTCGCCAGCGCGGTGGTGCTCGGCGGGAGCCTCGTGGTCACCGCCGCGGTTGGCTGGGCGCTGCTTGCCGCGATGGGGTCGGTCGGGCTCGATAATCCGGACATCGTCAAATACTGGGTATTCGCGGTTGCGCTGCTGCCCTTCGTCGCGCTGGGCGCGGCGGTGCCGTGGATCAGGAATCTCCCGCCGAGCCACCGGCTGCTCACCACCTCGGGGCTCGCCCCCTATCTCAATGTCGCCTGGCGCTATGGGCTGGTGGTGATCCCGATCCTCTTGTTCGTCTCGGTCTATCGCATGGGCGACGTGATGGCGCTCACCCTCTCGCATCCGCTGTTCAACGCGCTGGGCTACAGCCTGGAGGCCATCGCGGTGGCCGATGGCGCGGTGGCACTGCTCTCGTCCATGCTCGGCGTGGCGCTGGGCGGCTGGCTGGCGGCCAAGGCGCCGATGGGCTGGGCATTGGTGATCGGCGCGATCATGTCGGCGCTCAGCAACTGGATCTTCGCCTGGCTCGCCTATCAGGCGCCGGGCGGACCGGTCTGGTTCTCGCTCCTCGGCGTGCAGGTGACGGCGGGCGATTTCGACCTGTACCTCGCCATGGCGCTCGACCAGTTCGGGCATGGTTTCGAGGGAGCGGTGTTCGTCGTCTACCTGTCCCTGCTGGTGAACCCGCGCTTCCCGGGCACGCAATACGCGCTGCTCTCCGGCCTCGCCTTCCTGATCCCCAGGCTGCTCGCCGGCCTTTCGGGCGTGTTCCAGAAGGCGATCGGCTATGACGGCTTCTTCATCATGGCCGGCACTATGAGCGTCGCGGCGCTGGTCTTCGTGCCGTTTATCGTACGGGCGAAGCCCCGGCCCGACGGCGAGGCGGTGGCGGCATGATCGACACAGCCTTCGCCCCCGCCGCCGAAGCGGTGGCCGCCGGACGCATCCCCGGCGCCACGCTGGGCGTGGTGGCGGCGGACGGGCGCCGCTGGGTGACGCATGCCGGCATGGCCGCGCTCGTCCCCGAGCCCGAGGCGCTGACGCTCGACCATTGGTTCGACCTCGCCTCGGTCTCCAAGGTGGTGGCGACGACCACGATGGTCCTGCGCCTGGCCGAGGAGGGGCGGATCGACCTCGACGCCCCGCTGACCACCGCGATCCCGGACCTGCGCCAATATGACGTGGCGGGCGCCTATGAGCGCACCCTGACGTTCCGCGACTGCCTGGCGCACCGCACGCTGTTCCCCGCGGTCGAGCCGATCTACACCTATGGCGACGATCCGCAGCGGCTGCGCGCCTTCGTGCTCCAGCGCGAATGGAAGCATATCCCCGAGCCGGTCTATTCGGACATCAACTTCCTGCTGCTCGGCATCGCGATCGAGCGCGTGACGGGCAAGGCGCTGGGCGAATGGCCGCTGGGCCCGGGCCTGCACTACGGCCCGCCGCCGGGGCCGGCCGTGGCGACCGAGCGGTGCATGTGGCGGAACCGCGTGCTCAAGGGCGAGGTGCATGACGAGAATTGCGCGGCGATGGGCGGGCAGACCGGCCATGCCGGGCTGTTCGGCACCGTGGCCGGGGTGCTCGACTTCGCGCAGGGCGTGCTCACCGGCAGCTTCTCGCCGATGATGCTCGAAGCGATCCGCACCCCGCAATATTCGCACCGCACCTGCGGCTGGGAACGCAAGTTCGCGGGCTGGTCGGGCGGCCAGGCCTGTTCGGACGAGACGATCGGGCACACCGGCTTCACCGGCACCGGGCTGTGGATCGACTTCGGGCGCGGCATCGCCTGGACCCTGCTCACCAACCGCGTCCACCCGACGCGCCATTTCGACAGCGGCATCTTCGTGCTGCGCCCCGCGACGGGGGATGCCGTCATCAACGCCTGGGAGGCCCCATGATCTCTTTGCTCGCGCTCGCCATCGCCCTGTCCGGGCCGGATAGCGATACGCCCACCCCTGCCGACCGGCTGGCGCACGACCAGATGCTGGTGCTGGACACGCATCTCGACACGCCCGAGCTGTTCGAGCATCCGGGCTGGAAGTTCGATCGCTGGCACGACCGCGATTTCGACAAGAGCCAGGTCGACCTGCCGCGCATGGAGCAGGGCGGGCTCGATGGCGGCTTCTTCGTGATCTATACCGGACAGGGTCCGCTGACGCCGGAAGGCTATGCCAAAGCGCGCAACGCGGCGCTCACGCGCGAGATGTGGATCCAGCGCGTCGTGGCCGCCAATGCCGACAAGATGGAGTTCGCCACCACCCCCGAGGATGCCCATCGCATCGCCAAGGCGGGCAAGCGCATCGTCTTCCAGTCGATCGAGAACAGCTATCCGCTGGGCACCGACCTGAGCCTGCTCAAATGGTATTACGACCAGGGCGTGCGGATGGCCGGGCCGATCCATTTCCGCAACAACCAGTTCGGCGACAGCGCCACCGACAAGGTGAAGCAGTGGAACGGCCTCTCCCCCCTTGGCAAGCAATGGGTGGCCGAGATGAACCGGCTGGGCATGCTGATCGACGTCAGCCATTCCTCCGACGACGTGTTCGACCAGGCGCTGGCGCTCTCCAAGGTGCCGATCATCGCCTCGCACTCGGGGCCTCGCGCGATCTTCAACCATCCGCGCAACCTGGACGACGAGCGCATGCGCAAGCTCGCCAAGGCGGGCGGCGTGCTGCAGGTGAACAGCGTCTATCTGGTCGAGGGCGACCATGACGAGGCCCGCAACAAGATCTCCGACCGGCAGGACGACTGGTGGGCGCTTTCGGCCGCCGACCAGCGCCAACTGATCGCCGACAAGGCCAAGGCGGACGCGACCAACCCCTATCAGGGGGCCGATTTCGAACTGTTCATGAAGAGCCTGCTCCACTGCATCGCAGTGATGGGCGTCGACCATGTCGGCATCGGCGCCGATTGGGACGGCGGCGGCGGCGTGCGCGGCATGGAGGACATCACCGCCCTGCCGAAGATCACCGCCCGCCTGCGCCGCGAGGGCTTCTCCGATACCGATATCGAGAAGATCTGGAGCGGAAACGTGCTGCGCGTGCTGAAGCAGGCCGAGGACTGGGCGGCAAAGAACAAGTGACGCAATATCCCTCTCCCGCTTGCGGGAGAGGGAAAGATCGTCAGTTCCCCGCGGCGACCAGGTTCAGCGCATCGTCCATATATTTCGTCGCGCTCGCATCCTGCGGCACGTCGTTGGCGTAGAAGGCGAAGGTGTAGGTCCTGCCGCTCGCGCCGGTGAAATAGCCCGCCAGCGCGTTGGTGGCGTTGAGCGTGCCCGTCTTGGCGAAGACCTTGCCCTCCAAAGGCGTGCCCTTGAAGCGGCGGGCGAGCGTGCCGTCCACCCCGCCGATCGGCAGCGTGTCGCGGAACTGCGCCCCCCAGGACTGGGCGGCGACCCAGCGCAGCAGCTTGACCGAACCGCGCGGGCTCACCCGGTTGTAGCTCGACATGCCCGAGCCGTCCGAAAAGTCCCACGCCGTGCGCGGCAGGCCGGCCGTATCGAGCAGCTTCGCGACCTGCGCGACGCCATCGGCGATCGAGCCGCTGCCCTGCAGGAAGGCGACGCGGCGCAGCGCCAGCTCGGCATGGAGGTTCTGGCTCACCTTGTTGATGTGCTTGAGGTCCTCGGCGAGCGGCGGCGGCGTGAGCCTGGCGAGGACATTCCCGTCGGGCGTTGCCCGCGCGAGCGCCACGCCCTTCTTCGCGCGATATTCGGGATCGTCTTCGGGTCGCAGCGGCCGGTGGCGCGCGCTGACCGTGCCCTTCACCTGCACCCCGCGCGCCTCGAGCAGCGCCTTCAGGCGCCAGGCGGCATAATCGGCCGGATCGTCGATACCGAGCTTCCAGCTCTTCGGCCCGGCATCGGCGCCGATCGTGCCGGTGATGCGGAGCCGCTTGCCGTTGGGATCGCGATCCCAGCCGAGTTCGGTCTCCCCGCCCGGCACCGTCTTCGCCTGGTTGTCGATCGTGAAATAGGGCCAGAGCTCGACCCTTGCCGCCTCCCCGGCCTTGGCCGGCGCGACGGTCAGCTTCAGCTCATTGTCGTCGAGCGTCAGCGCCGAGGCGCCGGTGCCCGACGAACTCGGGATGTTGTTCCAGCTCATCCCCGGCCCCCAGCGCTGGTCCGGGAACAGCGTGTCGTCGCCGATGACGTTGCGGACGCGCTTGGTCTTCGCGGCGATCGCATCGGCGAGCGTGGCGAGGCAGTCGACCGTGCAATCGTCGGCGCTCGACAGGCGCGCGTCGCCCCGCCCTTCCAGCACCACGTCTTCGCCCACCAGCCGCACCGCGGCACCGCCGGTCGCGTCGGGCGCATTGATGCCGGGCAGGTTCGCGAAGGCCGCGGCGGTGGTGTAGATCTTGGTGTTCGAGGCGGGGATGAAGCGGCCGTCGGGATTGATGGCGACGATCTCCCTGCCCGTGTCGTCGGCCACGACCAGGCCGAAGCGCGTGCCCGTCGGCGCCTCGGCAAGCTTGGCGGCGACGCGCTGCTCCAGCGTCTGCTGGGCGAGCGCGGGCGTGGCGAGCGTAAGGGCGATGCCTAGGACGAAATGCTTCATGCCGCGAGCGTAACTCCCGCCGCCGGGCCTGCAAACCCGCGATCATTCAGAGGAGTCGCCCGGGCATAACCATGGCGCATGCCGGCATTGTACGGGCAACATCGGCCCGGCACCTTCGCGGCATGAACCTGATGCGGGCCACCCTGAAACCCCTGGCCGCGATGGTGGTGGCGTTCGCCCCGCCGGCGCTGGCGCAGACCGACGACCTGGCCGCGGCGCTCGCCCTGCCGGTTGCCAGCCAGATGGCCGGCGCGCGCGACGTGCCGCGCTTCGCCTGGGTGGAGAACCGCGCCGGCGTGCGCAACCTGTGGGTGGCGGATGCGGGGCAGCGGGCCCGGCAGGTCACGCGCCATGCCGAGGACGACGGCATGATGCTCTACGATCCGGCGCTCAGCCCCGACGGCCGGCGCCTGGCATATGTGCGCGGCGGGGACGACGAGTTCCCCGACGGCAAGATCCCCAATACCGCCTCGGCCGCGTTCACGCCGGGGCAGCAGGTGTTCGTCGTTGAAGACGGTGGAGATCCCACACCGATCGGAGACGGACACCTGCCCGTTTTCTCGCCCGACGGGCAGCGCATCGCCTTCACCCGGCGCGGGGAGCTGTGGCTGTGGCAGGCCGGCAAGGCGGCCCGGATCGCGACCGTCACGGGCGAGGTCAGCGACCTGAAATGGACGCCCGACGGCAAGAGGCTGCTGTTCGTCGACAATCGCAACGACCGTGCCTTCGTCGCGCTGCTCGATGCGGACGGCGGCCGGCTGACCTATATGGAACCGGCGCTCGGCTATTCGGTGGAGCCGGCGCTTTCGCCCGGCGGAGACCAGGTCGCCTATATCCAGTATCTCGATCCGCCCGCGGGCGCGGCGCGGGACGGCGGCCCCTATTGGTCGATCCGGGTGGCCGATGCCGCGACGGGCAAGGCCCGCACGGCCTGGACCGCCCCCCAGGGCATGGGCGGCCGCTATTACGGCACGCGCCAGCACAATCTCTGGTGGAGCAAGGGCGGCCAGCTGCTCTTCCCCTGGGAGCGGAGCGGCTTCCTGCACGTCTATGCGATCGACCCGGCCAAGGGCGGCGAGCCCCGGGCGCTGACCTCCGGCGGGTTCGAGGTCGAGACCTTCGTGCTCGGCGCCGACGACATGGTGACCTTCGCCGCCAATGCCGACGAGGCCGACCGGCGACATTTCTGGCAGGTGCCGGCGCGCGGCGGCACTGCGAAGCGCGTGACCGAGGGCAAGGGCAGCGAGAGCCTGCCGGTCCTTGCGGGCGGCCTGCTCGCGGGGATCGCCGCCGATGCGCGCCATCCGGCCCATCCGGTGCTGGCGAAGGGGCTGGCCCCGCTGGGCGAAACGGCCGAGCTGCAGGGCGCGATCGTGCCCGAGGCGGTGGCCTATCAGGCCGAGGACGGCGTGACCGTCCATGGCCAGCTGTTCCGCGGCCAGGGCAAGGGCCCGCGCCCGGCATTGATCTTCGTCCATGGCGGGCCGCGGCGCCAGATGGTGCTCGGCTTCCATCACGCGCAATATTATTCGAACGCCTATGTGATGAACCAGGCGCTGGCGGCGCGGGGCTATACGGTGCTCTCGGTCAATTATCGCAGCGGCACCGGCTATGGGCAGGCGTTCCGGGATGCGCCCGGGATCGCCCGCGACGGCGCTTCCGAGTATCGCGACGTGCTCGCCGGCGGGCACTGGCTGGCGGCGCGGAAGGACGTCGATCCGAAGAAGATCGGCATCTGGGGCGGCAGCTGGGGCGGCTATCTGACGGCGCTGGCGCTGGCGCGGAACAGCGACCTGTTCAAGGCGGGCGCCGACTTTCACGGCGTCCACACCCTGTTGCGCAACGTCGAGAACAACCTGTCGCCCGAGCAGCAGGCCGCCGCGCGGCAGAAGCAATGGGACAGCTCGCCGATGGGCGCGATCGGCACCTGGCGCTCGCCGGTGCTGCTCGTGCACGGCGATGACGACAGGAATGTCGATTTCGGCCAGTCGCTGCTGCTTGCCCGCGAGCTGGCGGCGCGGCGCATCCCGCACGAGGAACTGGTATTCCCCAATGAGCGCCACGAATTCTTCCGCTATGCGGACTGGCTCACGGCCTATCGCCGCACCATTTCCTTCTTCGATGCGCATCTGAAATGAGGTGGCTGATGGCGGCGGCGGCACTGGCCGGGGCGAACGGGGCACAGGCGCAGGAGCGCGCGACGCTCATCCATGGCGCACGCGTGTTCGACGGCACGGGCACGCCCGCGAAGCCGAAGGACGTGCTGATCGAGGGCGACCGGATCACCCGGATCGGCAGGAAGCTGCGCGTGCCCGAGGGCACCGCGGTGATCGACGCCACGGGACTGACGCTGATCCCCGGGCTGCACGACCTGCACATCCACACCCGGCGCGAAGCCTTTGCCGACGCCGCCGCGCTCCACCGCTTCTACCTGCCCTATCTGCGCGCGGGCGTGACGAGCGTGAACGAATTCTCGGTCTCGGGCGCGATGATGGCCGGGATCCGCGCGCTCCGGGCCGATACGCCGCGCCTCACCCTGGCGGTGCGCCTGGGCGTGCCGGACGGGCACGGCACCGAGAGCCAGTTCACCAATGCGATCACGCTCCAGGTGACCAGTCCGGCCGAAGCCCATGCGGCGATGGCCGGGGCCCTGGCCTACAAGCCCGACATGGTGAAGGTGTTCAACGACGGCTGGCGCTATGGCGACCCCGACCGGCCCGACCGGCCGAGCATGGACGAAGCGACCCTGGCCGCGATCGTGGCGGATGCGCACAAGGCGGGCATCAAGGTGATGACGCACACGGTGACGCTGGAGGGCGCGAAGATCGCCGCGCGGGCGGGCGTGGACTCGGTGGCCCACGGCGTGGGCGACGCCCTGGTCGACGACGAGCTTATCGGCCTGATGCGGAAGCACCACATGGCCTATGTCGCCACGCTGGCGACCTATGAGCCGCTCGAGACGCGTGTGCTGGCACCCGAAGAACTGGCGCTGCTCACGCCCGAGCAGCGCGACCGCGAGGCGGCGCGGCTGGCCAAGGGCGGGGCGATAGCGCCCTATGACAGCAAGCGCTGGGAGATCATGCGGGAGAATATCCGCCGACTGAAGACGGCCGGAATCCGCATCGGCGTGGGCACCGACACGGGCATCGAGGGCGTCTATCCCGGCTTCGGCGCGCTGCGCGAGATGCGGCTGCTGACCGAGCTGGGCTTCACCCCGGCCGAGGCGATCGAGGCCGGCTCGCGGGTGAGCGCCGACATCATGGGGCGCAGGAAGACCGAAGGCAGAATCCACAAGGGCATGCGCGCCGACCTGGTGCTGACCGGCGGGACGCCGGACCTGACCTTCCGGGACCTCTACTCGGTCAAGCGGGTATGGGTGGCGGGGAAAGAGGTTTCGCTGGACTAGAACTTCAGAGACACAAAGGGCATTGTCCTGTCATCCAGGATCCCCGCTTCATGGGGTTGGCGATATCCTTGCCGTATCGACACTCCGCGTACCGGGCCCAAGCGGTTCCCCGGCCTTCGCCGGGGAACCGGCATTGCCAACGGCATGTCCGCGTTACGCCCTGTCCGCCGCCCGGTAGACTTCCTCGTCCAGCTCGCCTTCCCAGCGCGCCACCAGGGTCGCCACGGCAAGATTCGCCGAGGCGCTCGGCACCGTCCGCGTCATGTCGAGCAGCCGGTCGAAAGGCAGGACGAAGCCCACCACCAGGGCGGTCTGCTCCGGCGAGACGCCCACTGCGCTCAGCACCGCCGCCAGCATGAACAGCGAGGCCGACGGCACCGGCGCGGTGCCGAACGCGGCGAGCGCGCCGGTGAACAGCACCGTCGCATAGACGGTGGGCGTCAGGTGCACGCCAAAGGCCTGGAGCGCGAACATCGAGAGCAGGCCGACATACATCGCCGTGCCGTCCTTGCCGATGCTGGCGCCGAGCGGCAGCACGGTGGAGAAGACCGAGCGGCCGATGCCCAGATTCTGCTCGGAAACGCGCATCGCCACCGGCAGCGTGGCGCCGCTCGATGCAGTGGAGAAGGCCACCGCCAGCGCGTCGACGATGCCGCGGAAGAAGGGCAGCAGCGGCAGGCGCGCGACGAAACGCAGGAGCAGGCTGTGCACCACCAGCATCTGGATCAGCGAGCCGAGCACCACTGCCAGCGCCAGCCAGCCGACATGGACGAACACCGCCGCGCCGTTCGCCGCGACGGCATTGGCGATCAGCGCGAACACGCCGAAGGGCGTCGCCTCCATCACCAGGCCGACGACGCGCAGCAGCACGGCCGAAGTCGATTGCAGCAGGTTGGCGAAGGGCTTGCCCGCCTCGCCCGCCACCACCGTGCCGCAGCCGATCAGGATCGACGTGAAGATCAGCGCCAGCATGTCGCCCTTGGCCAGCGCATCGAAGATGTTGGTGGGGATGATGTTGATCAGCTGCTCATAGGGCGTGACCGGCTTGCCGAGCACATGCGCCTCGGCCGTGCCGAGCGGCGCGCCGATGCCGGGCTGGACGATGGTCGCGACCAGCATGCCGACCGAGACGGCGATGAAGGTGGTCAGCGCGAACATGCCGACCGTGCGCCCGCCCAGGCTGCCGAGCCGCTTGGGATCCGCGAGCGTGGTGATGCCCGAGGCGATGGTGACCAGCACGATCGGCGCCACCAGCATGCGGATCGCGCGGACGAACAGATCGCCGACGAACTGCACCCAGGGCGCGCCCTGCGGCACCAGCAGCGCGAAGACGACGCCGAGCAGGAGGAAGGCGAGCACGCGCTTCCACAGGGCGATGCCGAACCACCAGCCCATCAGTTGCACGTCCCGGGCGCGGGCTTGTGCGCGAGCGCACGACCGGCGGCCTTGCCGGTCATCGCCCCCTTGTCGACCGCGAGCACGCCGTTGACCAGCACGGTCCGCACCCCGGCCGCCAGCAGGGCCGGCTGCTCATAGGTGGCGCGCGAGGCATAGGTGCGCGGATCGAACACCACGACATCGGCGAAGGCGCCGGCGCGCAGATGCCCCCGGCCCTCCAGCCCGAACGTGTCCGCCGTCAGCGCCGAACTTCGCTCGATGAACTGGCGCAGGGTGATCACATGATCGGTCTTGACGTATTTGTCATATTTGCGCGCGAAGGAGCCATAGACGCGCGGATGGCCGCCCGAGGCGTCCGATCCGGTCATCACCCAGGGCTGCTTCATGAAGGCGGCGATGTCGGCCTCGCTCTGGTTGAACGAGACGGTGCCGGGATCGCCGATGCGGATCACCGCGATCGCGGCCTCGACCGGATCGAGCTTCATTTCCTTCGCGACGGCGTCGAGATAGCGGTTCCGGTACTGGCCCTCGACGATCAGCAGCTTGCCGGCCCCGCCGCGCTTGCGGAGATTCTCGACCATGCCGTCGTGAAGCTTCCGAACGAGCGAGGGATCGTCGAAGCGCTTGAGCAGCGCCGGGCGCCCGCCATCCTGGGCCCAGAGCGGGACGAGCGACGCGACCAGGCTGGTGCCCGATGCCGACCAGGGATATTGGTTGGCGGTAACCTTCTCGCCGCGGGCGCGGGCCGCGTCGATCTTGGCGATGATCGCGGGCGCCTGCCCCTGCACGTCGACGCCCAGTGCCTTGATGTGGCTGATATGCGCGGGCAGCCCGCCCTCGCGCCCGATGCGAATCGCCTCGTCGATCGCGGCCGCAAGGCCCACCGTATAGCTGCTCTCGTCGCGGATATGGCTGTCATAGCTGCCGCCGCGCCTGCCGGCTTCCCTGGCAAGCGCGATCACTTCCTCGGTCTTGGCGAAGCTCTGGGGGGCGTAGAACAGGCCCGTGGAGAGACCGAGCGCGCCCTGGCACATGGCCCCGGCGACGAGGCCCTTCATCCGCTCCAGCTCGGCGGGCGTGGGATCGCGCGCATCCTCGCCCACCACCCTCTCGCGCACCGCGCCGAAACCGACCCAGGCGGCATAGTTGATGCCTACCGGCCGAGTCGCCGCGCTGCCGAGCACCTTGGCCAGGTCCGGGCTGCCGCCGCCGTCATTGCCGATAAAGGCAGTGGTGACGCCCTGCATCAGAAAGGCCGGGATCAGGCGCTTGCGCGGATCCGCCGATGCGAGATCGTCGCCCATATGCGTATGCGGATCGATGAAGCCGGGCGCGACGATCATCCCCTTCGCATCGATCACGCGCGCGGCGAGCACCCTCGCATGCGCGCCGACCGAAACGATGCGATCGCCCTTGACCGCGACGTCGCCGACAAAGGGCGCGTCCGAGCCGGTATAGATCGTGCCGCCGCGGATCAGCAGGTCGACCTTCTGCGGCGGAAGCGGCGCGGCGGCGCCCAACGAGAGAGCGGCAGTCCCCAGCAGCAGCGCGATCTTCATGGCGTTCCCCAAAATCCCGGAAGTGGCGGATAGAGCGTCCCGCCCCGGTCCTCGACCCCACCGGGGCGATCCTTGGCGAGCCAGATCGGACCGTCAAGGTCGACGAAATCCGACATGCGGGCGATGTGCAGCGCCGCTGCGATCGACAGGGAGGAACCGACCATGCAGCCGCTCATCAGGCCAAGACCGCGGGCGCGGGCGGCCCGGGCGAGGTGCAGCCCCTCGGTCAGGCCGCCGGCCTTGTCGAGCTTGACGTTCACCACCTGGTAGCGGCGCGCGACCCGGTCGAGATCCTCGCGGGTGTGGAGGGACTCGTCGGCAGCGATCGGCACGAGCGGGCGGAAAGTCTCGAGGCATGCGTCGATCCCGGCCGGCACGGGCTGTTCGAGCAGGTCGACCTTCAGCGCCGCCAGCACCGGCTGCATCGCCTCGACCAGCCGGGCGTCCCAGCTCTCATTGGGATCGACGATCAGCCGGGCATCGGGCGCGGCGGCGCGGACTGCGCGGATCTGCGCGTCGGGCAGGCGGCCATCGACTTTCACCTTGAGCAGCGGCGCGTGCGCGGCGCGGCGGGCGGCACAGCCCATCATCATCGGCGTATCGATCACGATGGTGCGCGCGCTGGCGATCGGCTCGGGCTCCGGGGCGCCGAGCAGCGCGGCGACGCTTCTCCCGGTCTCACGCGCCTCCAGGTCCCAGAGCGCGCAGTCGACCGCGTTGCGGGCGGCGCCGGCGGGGAGAAGCCCCAGCAGCTCCTCGCGCCCCGCACCCGCCTCGACCGCGGGGCGGATGCCCTCGATCGCCGCGAGCGCATCCTCCACGCTCTCGCCATAGCGGGAACTGGGCACGCCCTCTCCCCTTCCTTCCAGCGCCCCGGCGCGGATGGAGACCGTGACCGTATCGGCCTCGGTCTTCACTTCGCGCGCAATGCGGAAGGGCCTGCTCAGCGCGAAGCGGTCGTGGCGGGCCGTGAGGGTTCGGTGCATAGCAACTCGTCGATGATCGCCTCGACCCCGAAGGCGATTGGATCGGTACAGGGCAGACCGAGATCGGCTTCGATCTGCCGGCAAAGCGCACGCGCCGCTTCGACCTCCATCCGGGAGGTGTTGAGGCAGACTCCGACTGCGCGAACCTCCGGGCTGGTGAGGCGCGCGACCTGGAGATTGGCCTCCAGGCATTCCCTCAGGCCCGGCAGCGCCCGGCCCGGCAAGCCGCGCATATGGCTGCGGCTCGGATCGTGGCAGAGCACGATCGCTTCGGGCTGGGCGCCGTGAAGCAGGCCGGTCGAAACGCCGGCGAAGCTCGGATGGAAGAGCGACCCCTGGCCCTCGATCAGGTCCCAGCCGCCATCGGCACGTTCGGGCGCGAGCATCTCGATGCCGCCCGAGATGAAATCGGCGACGACCGCGTCGATCGGCACGCCGGCACCGGCGATCAGGATGCCGGTCTGGCCCGTGGCACGGAAATCCGCCTTCTCGCCGCGCGCCCTGAGCGCGTCCGCGAGCGCGATCGTGGTGTACATCTTGCCGACCGAGCAATCGGTGCCGACCGTCAGCAGGCGGCGGCCGGCCCGGGCATATCCGGTGCCGACCCGCATGTCCGCGGGGGGATCCCGCACGTCGAACAGCTGCAGGCCCTTTTCCATGGCGAGCGCCGCCAGTTCGGGCACGTCGCGCAGCCGCTGGTGCAGGCCGGCGGCGATGTTCATTCCCGCATCGAGCGCCGCCGCCGCATCGCGCACCAGGTCGCCGCCCAGCGTGCCGCCCGAATTGGCGATGCCGAGGACGAGCGTCCTCGCGCCCGCCGCTGCGCCTTCCGCGATGGTCATGCGCGGCAGGCCGAGCGTGAGCGGGCTGTCGTCGTGGCGGAACTCGCCCACGCAATCGCCGCGCCGGAATTCGGCCAGGCCGCGCGAGGTCTTGATGCCCACGAAATCGGTGCTGTGACCGAGGTAGAGGAGGTAAGGTGCCGGTATCATTGGGTGATAACGCTATCCCGCCCGCATCGGGCACCGCGCATAGCGAGTGCGCGCCTCGGCATAGCCAGCCGTTATGGCGTATCGATCACCTTGGCGAGCGCCTTGAGGAAATCGGTGGCAAGCGCGGTGGGCGGCCGGTTGAGCAGGAACATCGCATGCACGTCGAACGTGAGCTGCGGCTTGAGCGGACGCATCGCGAGCCCGGGAACGAGCGAGGCCTGTGCGGTGAAGCTGTCGACCACCGTCATCCCCACGCCCTGCGCCACAAGTGCAGTGGCGATGTAGAAGGTGCGCGCGGAGATGACTTCGTCGAGATCGAGCTCGAGGCGCGCGCATTCCTGGCTGAACAGCTGGCCGATCGGGCCGCTGTTGGCGAGGCTGATGAACGGGCGTCCGCGCAGCCGCTCGAGCTCGATGCGCGGCGGCGCGTCGGGCATGTCCTCCTCGCGATAGAGCACCACCAGCTCGCCCTCGCCCAGCCAGCGATGGCCGATCGGCGCGGCATGGGGCACTTCATAGGCGATCGCGACATCGGTCTCGCGCTCGTAGAGCTTGCGCAGCAGATCGTCGTGATGGACGGTCTGGAGGTCGAAGCGGACCCCCTCATGCCCCCGCATGAAGCGCGAGACGGCGGTGGGCAGCGCATTGAGGGCCAGCGACGGCAGCGCCGAGATGCGCAGCATGCCGCGGGCGCCGCGCTTGAGGTTCCGGCCCGCCTCGCGCAGCGCATAGACGCGGTCCTGGATCTCCGAGACTTCGGTGAACAGGGTGTGCGCGTCCTCGGTGGGGACGAGGCGGCCATTGGTGCGGTGGAAGAGCTGGAAGCCGAGCAGGCTCTCGGCATGGCGCAGCATCTTGGAAACCGAAGGCTGCGACACGTTGAGCGCGCGCGCGGCGCCGCTGACCGAGCCGTTCACATAGACGGCGTGGAAGATCTCGATGTGCCGCAGGTTCATCCGGCCAGCCTATCGAACTGCGCGAAAAGGGGAAAGGCCCCGGTTCGGTGTGATTGTCCCGCCCTGTTTTCGTCACCCCCCCGGCGTGAACTCCGCGACCAGATCGTAGCGATCCCCCGGGAAAGTCTGGCGGACGAACGTGACCGCCCGGCCGGTGCGCCAGGTCCAGCGCTCGACCTGGAGACACGCCGCATGGGCGTCGAGCTTCAATTTCCTGGCCAGCGGGCCGCCGGCGGAGACGGCGCGGATGCGGTGGCGCGCGTCGGTCCAGGGGACATGGTGGAGCAGCCAGGAGCCGGGTGCCTCGGCCTCGAAGGTGTCGGCCCGCGGGACCGGCACGGTATCGAGCGCGATCAGCCGGCGCTCGATCGCGAAGGGCTGTTCCCCGGCGAAATGCACGCCCTCGATCAGCAAGGCGGGCGCCGGGATGCCGGAGACTTCGATGTCGGGATCGCGATTGACCACCCGGCAGGTATCGAGCGCCCAGCCATAGCGCTCGCCCCGCGCCGCGATCAGCTGCGCGAGATCGGGCACCGCCAGCACTGCGGCATGGACCTGGGGATGCGCCACGAAGGAGCCGGCCTTGCGGCGCCGCTCGATCAGCCCGGCATGGGCGAGCCGCTCCAGCGCCTTGCTGACCGTGGCGCGCGCGCAGCCATATTGCGCCACCAGCTCGTGCTCGAAGGGGATGCGGTCGCCGGGGCGCAGCGCGCCCGAGCGGATGCGCTCCTCGATGTCCGAGCGGATGCGTTCCTGCAGCGTCACCCGAGCAAGCGCCCCAGGGTTTTGTGATAATGATTAGCGATACCTTCGCTCGCCCGGTGCTTTCCGCGTACGACTTGCAGCGCGCCGGCACGCCAGACGCAGTCGATCGCGCCGGCACGGCCGGCGAAGATCCAGCGATCGAGAAGCGTGCCAGCCGAAGCGCCGGCAAAGCCTGGATGGTCCATGTTCAGGCTCACGATATCGGCGGATGCGCCTGGCGCAATCCCCGTTTCGACACCGAGCGCCTGCCCCCCGCCTGCGAGCGCGGCGTGGAACAGCGTCTCGCCGACCGAAGCGCCTTCGGGCGACAGGATCGCGCGGCGCCGGAGCGAGAGGCGCTGCGAATATTCGATCGCGCGGAGTTCGTAGGCGGCGTCGATCTGGATGTTGGAGTCGGTCCCGGTGGCGATTGTCCCGCCGGCCGCAAGATAGCGTTCGGCCGGGAAGATGCCGTCGCCGAGATTGGCCTCGGTGACCGGGCAAAGGCCCGCCACCGCGCCCGAAGCGGCGAGGCGGTCGGTCTCGGCCTCGGTCAGATGGGTGGCGTGGATCAGCGTCCAGCGCCGGCCGATGTCCAGATTGTCGAGCAGCCACTCCACCGGCCGCGCCCCGCTCCAGGCGAGACAGGCTTCGACTTCCCTGGTCTGCTCGGCGGCATGGATATGGAGCGGGCCGGCGGTCAACGCGCTCACCACCGCCAACGCCTCCGGCGTGACCGCGCGCAGCGAGTGCGGCGCCACGCCCAGCACTGCGTCGGCAGGCAGCTTGGCCCGGCTCGCCTCGACCAGCTTCGCAAAGCCGTCGACGTCCGAGAGGAAGCGCCGCTGGCCGGGCTTGGGCGGCTGTCCGCCGAAATCGCTGTGCGCGTAGAAGACGGGCAGCAGCGTGAGGCCGATGCCGGCCTGCCCCGCGGCATGGACAATCGCGCCGGCGGTCTCGGCGGGATCGGCATAGCGCGCGCCGTTCACATCGTTGTGGAGATAGTGGAACTCGCCGACGCGCGTGTAGCCGGTCTCGAGCATCTCGGCATAGGCCAGGGCAGTGATCGCGGCGATGTCCTCGGGCGTGAGCCGGTCGAGGAACCGGTACATGATCTCGCGCCAGCTCCAGAAATCGTCGTCGGGCCGACCGCGGCGCTCGCTGAGCCCGGCCATGCCGCGCTGGAAGCCATGGCTATGGACGTTGCCGAGGCCCGGAATCGCGACGCGGTGGCGCTCGGCGCCCGGTGCCGGATCGGTGCCGGGCAGCACTTGCGAAATGCGCCCCTCGGCGATGCGCACGGTAACGCGCCCGGCCCAGCCGGTGGGGAGCAACGCATTCTCGAACCAGAGATCCATGCCCAGCCTTCCTCATAGCCGCCGCCCCGGCATGCGCCGGGATGACGATGGATTGGTTTTAATATGTCTAGACATAACCGCATCCACAGGCAAGGATGCGCGCATGGACCGACTCTGGACCAATGCACGGATCGCGACGATGGCGGGCCCTGGGATGGGCATCGTCGAGCATGGCGCAGTGGCGGCGAAGGATGGCCGGATCGCCTGGATCGGGTCCGCGCGCGAGGCCCCCTCCGCGGTCGAGACGATCGACTGCGAGGGCCGCTGGATCACTCCCGGGCTGATCGATTGCCACACGCACCTGGTCCATGGCGGCGACCGCGCGCACGAGTTCGAGCTGCGCCTGCAGGGCGCGAGCTATGCGGAGATCGCGCGGGCCGGCGGCGGGATCGTCTCGACGATGCGCGCCACCCGGGCGGCAGGCGAGGCCGAGTTGACGGCGAGCGCGCTGCCCCGGCTCGACGCGCTGATCGCCGAGGGCGCGACCACCGTCGAAGTGAAGTCGGGCTATGGCCTCTCGCTCGATGGCGAACTCAAGATGCTGCGCGCGGCCAGGGCATTGGGCCGGGAGCGCAAGGTCCGGATCGCGACGACCTTTCTTGGCGCGCATGCGCTGCCGCCCGAATATGCGGACGACCGCGCCGGCTATGTCGACCTCGTCTGCGAGGCGATGATCCCGGCCGTGGCCGGGGCGGGGCTGGCGGGTGCTGTGGATGCCTTTTGCGAGAATATCGGTTTCACTGCCGACGAGACCCGGCGTGTCTTCGAAGCGGCCCGCGCGCATGGGCTGCGCGTGAAGCTCCATGCCGAGCAGCTTTCCAACCAGCATGGCGCCGCGCTCGCCGCTTCGCATGGCGCGCTGTCGGCGGACCATCTCGAATATCTCGACGATGCCGGGATCGCGGCGATGGCGGAGGCGGGCACGGTGGCCACGCTCCTGCCCGGCGCCTTCTATTTCGTCCGCGAGACCCGGTTGCCGCCGGTCCAGGCGCTGCGCGACGCGGGGGTGCCGATCGCCCTCGCCACGGATTGCAATCCCGGCACCTCCCCGCTCACCAGCCCTCTGCTCGTCATGAACATGGCCGCGACGCTGTTCCGCCTCACCGTGGAGGAGTGCCTGGCCGGCATGACCCGCGAGGCGGCACGGGCGCTGGGCCTCCATCGCGAGATCGGCACCATCGAACCCGGCAAGTCCTGCGACCTCGCGATCTGGGACGTCGAGCGGCCGGCCGAACTTGTCTATCGCATGGGGCTCAACCCGCTCCATGCCCGCATCTGGAAGGGCCAATGACCGAAATCCTGCTGATCCCCGGCGCGGTGCCGCTGGCCGAATGGCGCGCGATCTGGCGCGGCGCGGTGCCGAAGCTCGATCCCGCCGCCGCCCCGCGGATCGCCGAAAGCGCGGCCGCGGTGGCGCGCATCCTGGCGCGTGGCGAACCCGTCTACGGGATCAACACCGGCTTCGGGAAGCTCGCCAGCGTCAAGATCGAGGCCGAGGACCTGGCCACGCTCCAGCGCAACATCGTGCTCAGCCATGCCGCGGGCGTGGGCGCGCCCTCGCCTGGTCCCGTGGTCCGCCTGATGATGGCATTGAAGCTCGCGAGCCTCGCCCAGGGCGCATCGGGCGTGCGGCCGGCCACGGTGGCGCTGCTCGAAGCGATGCTGGCCGGGGGCCTCACGCCGGTGGTGCCGAGCCAGGGGTCGGTCGGCGCCAGCGGTGATCTCGCGCCCCTCTCGCACATGGCTGCGACGATGATCGGCGTCGGGCAGATCGAAATGGGGGGCCGCGTGCTGCCCGCCGCACAGGCGCTGGCCGAGGCCGGCCTCACCCCGCTGACGCTTGGGCCCAAGGAGGGTCTCGCCCTGCTCAACGGCACCCAATTCTCCACCGCCAACGCCCTGGCCGGCCTGTTCGAGACCGAGACGCTGTTCCAGGCGGCGCTGGTGACCGGCGCGCTCTCGACCGAGGCGGCCAAGGGCACCGATGCGCCGTTCGATCCGCGCATCCATCAGCTGCGCCGCCATCCCGGCCAGATCGCGGTGGGCGAGACGCTGCGCACGCTGATGCAGGGCTCCGCGATCCGCGCCTCGCATCGCGACAATGATCCGCGCGTGCAGGACCCCTATTGCCTGCGCTGCCAGCCCCAGGTGATGGGCGCGGTGCTCGACCTGCTGCGCCAGGCAGGCACGACGCTGGAGACCGAGGCGAACGGAGTCTCCGACAACCCCCTGATCTTCCCGGAGACCGACGAGGCGCTGTCGGGCGGCAATTTCCACGCCGAGCCGGTGGCCTTCGCTGCGGACATGATCGCGCTGGCGATCTGCGAGATCGGCTCGATCGCCGAGCGCCGGATCGCAATGCTGGTCGATCCCGCCCTTTCCAACCTGCCGGCTTTCCTCACGCCCCGGCCGGGGCTCAATTCGGGCTTCATGATTCCCCAGGTGACCGCCGCGGCGCTCGTGTCCGAGAACAAGCAGCGCGCCACGCCGGCCAGCGTCGATTCGATCCCGACCTCGGCGAACCAGGAGGATCATGTCTCGATGGCCGCGCACGGCGCCCGCCGCCTGCTCGAGATGGCGGCGAACGCCGGCGCAGTGATCGGCATCGAGTTGCTCGCCGCGGCACAAGGCTGCGACTTCCATGCCGGGCTCGCTTCCTCCGCGGCTCTGGAACGCGTCCGCGCCAGGCTGCGGCGCGACGTGCCGACGCTCGACCATGACCGGCACTTCCATCCCGATATCGAGGCCGCGACCGCGCTGGTCCGCGCCGGCGCGGTGGCCGAGGCGGCGGGAATCGCGCTGCCGGGGGTCGCATGAGCCGGCCCCAGGTCCATCGTGGCGAGGCGCCGCTGATCGTCGCCTTCCCGCATACCGGGACGGACATTCCGGCGGAGATCGCGTTCGCCTCACCTTGGCTCGCCCGCAAGGATGCCGACTGGTGGATCGACCGGCTCTACGATTTCGCCGCCGGCCTCGGAGCGACCACGATCCGCACCGGCATTTCCCGCAGCGTGATCGACGTGAACCGCGATCCCTCGGGCGCCTCGCTCTACCCGGGCCAGGCGACGACCGAGCTCTGCCCCACCACCACCTTCGACGGCGAGCCGCTCCAGAACCCGGATGCGGACGAGATCGCCCGGCGGCGCACCGCCTATTTCGATCCCTATCACGCCGCGATCGAGGCGGAGATCGCCCGGCTCCGGGCGATCCACCCCAGGGTCGTCCTCTACGACGCCCATTCGATCCGCAGCCATGTGCCGCGACTGTTCGAGGGCGAGCTGCCGCAGTTCAACATCGGCACCAATGGCGGCACGACCTGCGCCCCTGCCCTGCGCCAGGCCGTGGAAGCCGCCTGCGCCGCGACGCCCTGGAGCCAGGTGACCGACGGGCGCTTCCGCGGCGGCTGGACCACCCGCCATTATGGGCGGCCCGGAGGGGGCGTCCACGCCATCCAGATGGAGCTGGCCTGTCGCGGCTATATCGACGAGCCCGCCAGCTTCGACGAAGCATGGTGGCCCACGCCCTATGACAAAGCCCGCGCTGCCCCGATGCGCGCGGCGCTGACCAACATCCTCCAAGCCTGTCTCAATTTCGCCGGAGCCCCGGAATGACTCGCCTCGACAATAGCCGCATCATCAAGCCCGCCACCGGCACGGAGCGCACCGCCAAGAGCTGGCTCACCGAGGCGCCGCTGCGCATGCTGATGAACAACCTGCACCCCGATGTCGCCGAGCGGCCCGAGGAGCTGGTGGTCTATGGCGGCATCGGCCGCGCCGCGCGCGACTGGGAGAGCTATGACAGGATCGTCGCCGCGCTGCGCGATCTCGAAGCCGACGAGACGCTGCTGATCCAGTCGGGCAAGCCCGTCGGCGTGTTCCGCACGCACGAGAACGCGCCGCGCGTCCTCCTCGCCAATTCGAACCTCGTGCCGCATTGGGCGACCTGGGACCATTTCAACGAGCTCGATCGCAAGGGCCTGGCGATGTACGGCCAGATGACCGCCGGCTCATGGATCTATATCGGCACCCAGGGCATCGTGCAGGGCACCTACGAGACCTTCGCCGAGATGGGCCGCCAGCATTATGGCGGCGACCTGAAGGGCCGCTGGCTGCTCACCGCCGGCCTGGGCGGCATGGGCGGGGCACAGCCGCTGGCGGCGGTGATGGCGGGTGCCTCGTGCCTCGCCATCGAGTGCCAGCCCAGCCGGATCGAGATGCGCCTGCGCACCGGCTATCTCGATCGCGCCGCCGAGACGATCGACGAAGCGCTCGAGATCATCCGGAACGCCGACAAGCCGGTCTCCGTCGGCCTGCTCGGCAATGCGGCCGAGATCCTGCCCGAGATGTTCGCCCGCGGCATCCGCCCCGACCTGCTGACCGACCAGACCTCGGCGCATGACCCCGTCAACGGCTATCTGCCCGTGGGGTGGTCCGTCGCCGAATGGATCGAGCGGCGGGAGCGCGACCCGGAAGCGACGGCCAGTGCCGCCAGGGCTTCGATGGCGCGGCATGTCCGCGCGATGCTCGACTTCCATGCGGCGGGCGTGCCGACGGTCGATTACGGCAACAATATCCGCCAGGTCGCGCTCGACGAGGGCGTGGCCGATGCCTTCGCCTTTCCCGGCTTCGTCCCCGCCTATATCCGCCCGCTCTTCTGCAGGGGGATCGGGCCGTTCCGCTGGGCCGCGCTTTCGGGCGATCCCGAGGACATCGCCAGGACCGACGCCAAGGTGAAGGCGCTGCTGCCCGACGACGCGCATCTCCACAACTGGCTCGACATGGCCGCCGAGCGCATCCGCTTCCAGGGGCTTCCGGCCCGCATCTGCTGGGTGGGACTGGGCGACCGGCACCGGCTGGGCCTGGCCTTCAACGAGATGGTGGCGTCGGGCGAACTAAAGGCGCCGATCGTGATCGGCCGCGATCATCTCGACAGCGGATCGGTCGCCAGCCCCAATCGCGAGACCGAGGCGATGCGCGACGGATCGGACGCGGTTTCCGACTGGCCGCTGCTCAACGCGCTGCTCAACACCGCGAGCGGCGCGACCTGGGTCTCGCTGCATCATGGCGGCGGCGTCGGCATGGGCTATTCGCAGCATGCCGGCATGGTGATCGTCGCCGACGGCACGCCGGAAGCGGCCAGGCGGATCGAGCGGGTGCTGTGGAACGACCCCGCCACCGGCGTGATGCGGCACGCCGATGCGGGCTATGACATCGCGATCGATTGCGCGCGGGAGAAGGGGCTGGACCTGCCGGGGATATTGTAGGGCGGCGGCCGCAGCGTCTCCCCTCCCAGGAAGATAGGGGGAACCTAGATCTCCACGAACCTGCCCGCCTCGCGGTCCTTCACCACCTTGCCGGCTTCGAACACGGTGCCGTTCATCGTGATATAGACGCCCGGCTTCGCGACCTGGACGGTGGCGAAGGCCATGCCGAGGTTGAAGGTGGCGTCGCTCTCGGCGAAGCGCGCCGGGGCGAGCGCGCCGACCAGCACGATCGTCTTGCCTTCGATGCCGGTCAGCGCCCCGGCGGTCTCGGTCATCGTGTCGGTACCGTGCGTGATGACGATGCGCTTCGCATCCGATGCGGCGGCGCGCGCCGCGATCAGGGCGCGATCGGCATCGTCCATCTCCAGGCTGTCCTTGCGCATCACTTCCTCGACCTCGAAGGGATGCAGCACGCGGCCCAGCTCGAGCAGCCGGGTCACCATGGTGCCGACGATCGTGTATTTGCTCGACGCGTCGAAATATTGCTTGTCGATCGTGCCGCCGGTGGTGAGCACGAGGATGGGCTGGGTGCTGGTCATGCGCGGCCCTTACGCCGGTTCTTGCAACAGGAAAAGCATCCCCCACCGCCATCCCCCGCCGCGAAGGGCTTGGACAATATGCCCGGCCCCTGTCCCCCAATACGGACGTGACACGCGGCCCCGAAGCGCGTAGCCGGGGCGTCCATGGGGGCATGGCGCGTCTTCCTGAAGGAACATCGCCGGCTGGCGCTGTGGCTGATCGCCATGGCGCTGGCGATGAAGGCGCTCGTTCCCCAGGGCTATATGCTCGCGGACACCGGCGGAAAGACGCTCACCGTGGCGATCTGCGATGGCAGCGGCCCGGCGACGATGACCATCGAACTGCCGATGGCGCCCGATCACGCCAAGGCGCCCGACGGCGCCAAGCAGGACGGCGGCTGTGCCTATTCCTCGCTCGGCCATGCCATGGCAGGCGGCGCCGATCCGGTGCTGCTGCTCGCCGCCATCGCCTTCCTGCTTGCGCTGGGCTTCGCACCCGCCGCGCAACCCAGGATCCGGCGCCGGGCCTTTGCCCAGCCGCCCGCCCAAGGACCCCCTGCCCGCACCTGAACCCGTCGGACTTTCCTCGTTCAGGTGATTTCCCATGTCTTCCCATCGTCGCGCGCGCCTCTGCGCGCTGCCGCTCCTGTGCATCGCCGCTCCTGCCCTGGCGCAGGAAGCGGAGAATGATTCCTCCATCCTCGTCATCGGCCAGAAGGGCGCGCCGATCACCATCGACCCGCGCGGACTCTCGGTGAGCCTGGGCGACGAACAATTCGCCGGCGTCAACGCCCAGAACGTCGAGGACCTGATGAAATACGCGCCCGACTTCTTCGTGCGCAAACGCTATGCCGGCGACTCCAATGGCGTCCCCGGCTTTCGCGGCACCCATTCGACCCAGAGCGCCCGCACGCTGGTGATGGTCGACGGGTTCGTGGTGTCGAACTTCCTCGGCAACTCCTTCGGCTTCGCGCCGAAATGGGGCGTGGTCGGCCCGGGCGAGGTCGAGCAGTTCGACATCGTCTACGGCCCCTATTCGGCACGCTATTCGGGCAATTCCATGGGCGGGATCGTCAACATCACCACCCGCTCGCCGGAGAAGACCGAGGCCTTCGCCACGGTGCAGGGCCTGGCCGAGCCCTATGGCCAATACGGCACCCGCGCGACCTATTGGGGCTGGTCGGGCGAAGCAGGCCTGGGCTGGCGGCAGCAGGACGGGCCCTGGTCGGCGCGGATCTCCGGGCGACACTTCCGCAACGACGGCCAGCCGATGAGCTGGTACGGGCTCGCCCCGGCCGCGGGTGCGACGGGCACGCCGGTGACCGGTGCGGTGGTCGATCCGGGCCAGGCCATCCCCAATGCGCCGGGAAGCGCGAGCAATCCCGTCTTCGCCGCGCAAAGCCCGGCGGCGACGACGCAGGACCAGGCCAAGCTGCGGATCGGCTATGACGGCGCATCGGGCGTTACCGGCGAGATGCTGTTCGCCTATTGGCACAACCTCGATGCCCAATATGCGCCCGACTGCTATCTGCGCGACGCGGCGGGCGGCAAGGTCTGCGAGGGACGCGTGACGACGCTGGGGCGGACCTGGACGGCTTCGGGTGCCCGCTGGTCGCGGACGGTGCGGGACGAGTTCCTCGCCGGCGCCAGGATCGCGGCGCCGGTCGGTGCCGGCATGACTGCGAAGCTCAACCTCTCGACCTATCAGATCGCACGGTCGGACGGGTTCACGTCGGCGAGCTGGGCGGCGGGTGCCGCCGACGGTGCGGGCTTGCTGGCCCGGCAGGGGCCGACCGGCTGGTACACTGCCGAACTCTCGCTGGACGGCAAGGCGGGCGCACTCGACCTTGCGGCGGGAGCGAGCGCCAATCTCTATCGAACCGACCTGACCAACTACACGCTGCCGCACTGGCGCTCGGACGGCGGACGGGCCTTCTCTACCCGCACCTTCGGCAAGACGCGGCTGCTCGCCGGCTGGGCCGAGGCGCGGCTGCATGCCGATGCGCTGGTATTCGCGCTGGGCGCGCGGCTGGAGAGCTGGCGGGCGTTCGACGGCGGGCTCGGGCGGATCGGCACCTCCGGCCAGCCGGTGACCAACCGTTATGCGGCGCGCGGCAAGACGGCGTTCGATCCGAAATTCTCGGTCGAATGGCATGGCGGCGCGACCAGCGTGCAGCTGAGCCTGGCCGAGGCGACACGCTTCCCGACGGTGGGCGAGCTCTTTCAGGGAAGCCTGAACGGCGACGGGAGCTTCAACCGCGACAGCTTCGATCCGAACCTGAAGCCCGAGCGCTCGCGCGACGCCAACCTGGTGGTGGCCCATGACTTCGGCAGGCTGAAGCTCACCGGTTCGGCCTTCTGGCAGCGCGTCGACGACACGATCTTCTCGTTCGTCGGGTTCAACCAGAACGGGATCACGACCTCGAGCTTCAAGAATATCGACGTGACGCGGCAGATCGGGCTCGAACTGATCGCGGAGGCGCGCGACGTCGGCGTGCGCGGGCTCGCCCTGGATGCCAACCTTGCCTGGATCGATTCGAGGACGGTGCGCAACGCCAGCGCGCCGGCGGCGGAGGGCGTGCAGTTCCCGCGCATCCCGCGCTGGCGGCTCAACGCGAATGTCCGGTATCAGGTGACGCCGCGGGTACTGGTTGCCATGGGCATGCGCTATGCGACGCGGCCCAATACCGATCTGTTCGGGCTCCAGCGCGGCGATACCTTCGGCTATACGTCGGAGCTGTTCGCGCTCGATGCCCGAGTGAACTGGAAGATGACCGACCGGTTCCGGCTGAGCGCAGGGGTGGACAATATCACCAACGATCGCGCCTGGGTGTATCACCCCTATCCGCAGCGCAGCTTCCTGGTCGAAGCGGGGTGGACGCTGTGAGCGGGCCCGCCCCCGCCCGGCACGAGCGCTGGTTCCGCGCGGTGTGGCGCTGGCATTTCTATGCCGGCATCTTCTGCGTGCCCTTCATCCTGTGGCTCTCGGTGACGGGCGGAATCTATCTGTTCAAGCCGCAGATCGAGGGATGGCTCTATGCCCCCTATGCGCATGTCGCGGTGCCGGGCCGGCCGATGCTGGCGCCCGACAGGATCGCCGCGGCGGGCACGGCGGCGGTGCCGGGGTCGGTGCTGCACAAATATGTCCTGCCCGAAGCACCGGACGACGCGGTGCAACTGCTCGTCGGCAAGGGCGCCGAGGAGACGCGCGTCTGGGTGCATCCGCAGACCGGGCAGGTCCTGAAGGCGGTGCCCGAGGAAGACCGGTTCATGCGCGTGATCTTCCGCCTGCACGGCGAGCTGCTGGCGGGCGACCGGGGGTCGGCGCTCGTCGAGATCGCCGCCTGCTGGACGATCGTGATGATCCTCACCGGCCTGTTCCTGTGGTGGCCGCGCGGGCGCAAGGGCAAGGGGCCGGGCGGGATCCTGTGGCCCCGGCTCGGCGCCGGCAGGCGCGTGTTCTGGCGCGACATGCACGCGGTGACGGGGCTCTGGGTATCGATCGGCGCGGTATTCCTGATCGCATCGGGCCTGCCCTGGGCCAAGAACTGGGGCGACTATCTCCGCCAGGTGCGCGTGGCGACCGGCACGGCGGCGGGCCGGCAGGACTGGTCGGCGGGGTCGACGGCGGACGCGGCGGCGCGCGCCGAGCTCGACAAGGGCGCCCGCGCGATGCTGGACGAACATGCCGGGCATCACGGGATGACGATGGTGCATGTC
>ERZ778025.976-NODE-976-length-28325-cov-6.615069_pt1 | contig 28325 bp, 26 predicted proteins | sample MGYA00375755_ERZ778025 | MGnify/ENA primary metagenome ERZ778025 (study PRJEB29350, sample SAMN05389825) | bioreactor metagenome | isolation source: Thiocyanate bioreactor | place: South Africa: University of Cape Town | collected 2014-03-17 ... | reverse complement strand
GGCGAATGCCTCCACATCCTGCGGCGCCGCAAAGCCGATATCGGCCTCGATGGTAAAGGTCAGCAGGCGCTGCCCCGCCTCTTCGGCGGCACCCTGCATGCGCGTTACCTCGCGCACGACGGTACTGGCGGCCTGGACAAGATGCCGGGCCGCGAAGCGGTCCTGCGCGTCGACCGCACGGTCGGCGTCCGACAACAATGCCGGGTCGAGGACGAATGTCCCGGCCCGGGCGACGAGGACACGCTCGATAAAGCCGCGACGGGGCCGCTCCTCGACAACCCGCACCAGACCCGCCGCTTCCAGCGCGCGCAGATGGTAGCCCAGCTTCTGCCGCGGCAGCCCCAATTGGCGGGCGAGCGTGCTTGCCGAGCCCGGCTCCCGGAGCGCCGCGAGCAGTTGACGCTTGATGGGGTCGAGAGCCAGCCGCGCCCGCTCAAGGTCTTCGATCAATGCCGTGTCCGGTGTCCGCGCCATGACGCCTCCTGCATCGCAGGCTAGAATTGACAAATCAGTTTGTCAATTCACGAGGGATTTCAGCGGAGGCCGGTGATGCGGATTTCGAGCTGGGTGGGACCCGAGGTGCGGGCGTCGAACTGGCGCCGCGCTTCGATGACGCTCTGCCAGTTGGCCGCGGCGAAGTGCTCGAACGCCTTGAGCGCCTCCATGCCCAGCGTGGTCAGCTCGTATTCGACGCGTGGCGGGATGGTGGCGTAGCTGGTGCGAAGGAGCAGGCCGTCCCGCTCGAGCGTCCTGAGGCTGGCAGTCAGGGCCTTCTGCGAGATGGTGCCGATTTCGCGCTGCAGTTCGGAGAAGCGCTTGGTGTCGCGCCGCAGATGCAGCACCACCGTGAGGTTCCATTTGCTGGACCGGGTGGTGAGCATTTCGTCGAGGGCCACCTGGCCGGCGGACGGGCGCTGCCGCTGCATAGACAAACTCCGGCTGACGCCGGCCGGACGGACGGCGGGTACGACCCCCTCGGCGGGACATGTTGGTGGCCGGCGCGGAATTACCAGATCAGAGTCGATGAAACTCCAGATAGAAACTGGTCATGCGGCCCTCATGGCGGGCCTTGTCCTCGTAGCGCGTGGGCTGCCAGCCCGGATAGGGCTCATGCCAGATGCCGGGGCGGGCGGGCGCGAAGCGGAAGTCGGGCGAGCGGATGATGTGGGCGAGGGTCCAGTTCGCATAGTCCTCGATGTCGGTGGCGAAGCGGAACACCGCACCTGGCTTCAGGACCCGCGCCAGCTCGCCCAACGTCTGGGGCGAGATGAAGCGCCGCTTGTGGTGACGCGTCTTAGGCCAGGGGTCGGGATAGAGGAGGTAGGCCGCGTCGAGCGAGGCGGGTGGGAGCTTCACCAGCAGCTTCAGCGCGTCGTCGGTGAACAGGCGGACATTGGCCAGCTCGCGCGCGTCCACCGTCTCGAGCAGCTTGGCGATGCCGCCTGAAAACACCTCGCAGCCGATATAGCCGGTCGCAGGATTCTCGCCGGCGAGACGCGCCAGATGCTCACCGCCGCCATAGCCGATCTCGATGGCCCGGCGGGGCCGGCCCGGAAAGAGCCCGTCGAGATCAAGCGAGCCTTCGGGGAGCGGGATCTCGAGCGCCGGCAGCAGCTCGGCATAGAGTCGGTCCTGCCCCTTGTGCAGACGCTTGCCCGACCGCCGGCCGAAGAAGGCGCGCGGCTCGCCATGAACATTGAGGGGGTGATGGGGCTTGTCGGTCATGGCGCGCCACTCGCACGAAAGCAAATCCCCGCTCGCGCGGGGAATCGCAGGATTGTCGATCGCGGGATCGAGCGGCTTACGCCGCCTTCACGGCCGCCTTGAGGGCCGGGACCAGATCGGTCTTTTCCCACGAGAAGCTGCCGTCGCGGCCGGGCTTGCGGCCGAAATGGCCGTAGGCCGAGGTCTTGGCGTAGATCGGCTTGTTGAGGTCGAGCTTGGTGCGGATGCCGCGCGGCGACAGGTCGAACACCTCCGACAGCACGGATTCGAGCTTGGCTTCCTCGACCTTGCCCGTGCCGTGGAGGTCGACATAGACCGACAGCGGCTTGGCGACGCCGATGGCGTAGCTGAGCTGGATGGTGGCGCGGTCGGCGAGGCCGGCGGCGACGACGTTCTTGGCGAGGTAGCGCGCCGCATAGGCGGCAGAGCGGTCGACCTTGGTGGGGTCCTTGCCCGAGAAGGCGCCGCCGCCATGCGGGGCCGCACCGCCATAGGTGTCGACGATGATCTTGCGGCCGGTGAGGCCGGCATCGCCGTCGGGACCACCCACCACGAACTTGCCGGTGGGGTTCACGTGCCAGACGGTGTCCTTACCGATCCAGCCTTCCGGCAGGGCCTGGCGGACATAGGGCTCGATGATCGTGCGCACGTCCTCGGAGCTGAGCGAAGCGTCGACATGCTGGGTCGACACGACGATCTGCGTCACGCCGACCGGCACGCCGTTCTCGTACCTCACCGTCACCTGGCTCTTGGCGTCGGGGCCGAGCTTGACGGCGGCACCCTCGCCGGCCTTGCGGGCCTCGGTGAGGATCTCGAGGATCTTGTGGGCATAGTAGATCGGGGCGGGCAGCAGCTCGGGCGTCTCGCGGCTGGCATAACCGAACATGATGCCCTGGTCGCCGGCGCCCACGTCCTTGTTGCCCTTCTCGTCGACGCCCTGGGCGATATCGGCCGACTGGCCGTGCAGCAGCACGTCGATCTTGGCCTTCTTCCAGTGGAAGCCGTCCTGCTCGTAGCCGATGGCGCGGATGGCCTTGCGGGCGGTCGACTTGAACTTGGCGGGGTTGACGACGGGCGCGCCCGAAGCGTCCTTGAGCACCTTGCCGTCCTTGCCCTTCTTGAGCAGCGTCTCGGGGACGCGCACTTCGCCGGCAATGACGACGCGGTTGGTGGTGGCCAGGGTTTCGCAGGCGATGCGGACCTGGCTGGGGTCCATGCCAGTCTTCTTGGCTTCGCGGAAGACGAGATCCACGATCTCGTCGGAGATGCGATCGCAGACCTTGTCGGGGTGGCCTTCGGACACCGATTCCGAGGTGAAAAGATAGGACTGCCGCACGGCGAAACCCCCAAAAATTGCCCAAAAACGCGAAAAATCGCGTGGTTCGCAGGTTTCTGTCACCACGCGGGGCGGCGGTCAAGGAGGATATAAAGAAATCTTGATATCTACGGCAGCGCGTTGCCGGAATATCATGCCTTGCGGGGGCGACGGGTGCGCGTGAGCAACGCAACGACCGCCCCCAGCGCCAGGATTGCGAGGAACGGCCAGTTGCCGATGCGGGCGAACAGCGTGGGCTCGATCGGATTGGCAGGGACGACATCGATAAAGCCCGGTTGGCCCGGCGCGAGCTGCGCGGTGACCCGGCCGAGAGGATCGGCGGCAAAGGTCACGCCTGAATTTGTTGAGCGGAGCAGCGGCAAACCGGTCTCGACGGCGCGCAGCAGGGCGTGATGCGCATGCTGGGCGGGGCCGATGGAGCCGTCGAACCACTCGTCATTGCTGACATTGAGGATGTAGCCCGCCTTGGCGGGATCGGCGCCGAGGTCGCCCGAAAATATGGCCTCATAGCAAATCAGCGCGATGAAGGCGGGAAGGCCCGGAGGGCTGACGAGCCGCCGGCCATCGCCCGGCGCCCAGCCGGCGGTGCCCGGCACGAACTGAGTGATCCCGAAGATCCGCCAGAACGAGGCGAACGGCAGGTACTCGCCGAAGGGAACGAGGTGCGATTTGTCGTAGGTGGCGACGATCTCGCCGTCGCTGTCGATGGCGAGGATGGAATTGTAGCCGGGGTTCTCGCTCGGATCGTCGGAGAGGAATTCGGGCTCGCGCGGCGCGCCAGTGAGCAGCGTCGTCTCGGGCGGCAGCATGCGGGCGATGCGCGACAGCGCATCGGGATAGGTCGAGAGGAAGAAGGGAAACACCGATTCCGGCCAGACCACGATGTCCTTGCCGGCAAGATCTCCCGACACGTCGATCAGCCGGCCGACGATCTCGGGCGGATTGGCCGAAGCCCAGTTGGAATGCTCGGTGATGATGGGCTGGACGAGGCGGACGCTGAGCTCGGTGGGCGTCACCTCGACACTGTTCAGCCGATAGTTGCCATAGGCGATCTGGCCGGCGATGGCGGCGATGCCGAGGAAGAACGGCACGAGCCGCGCGACCATGCCGCGGCCATCGGCGGGCCAGATCAGCGCCGGGGTGTGGGCGAGCAGCGCCGCCAGCAGCGTCAACCCGTAGACGCCGACGACCGAGCTCAACTGCATCATCTCGACATTGGCGGTGAGCGCGTAGCCCAGGAGATCGAACGGAAAGCCCGAAAAGAAGGTGCCGCGCGCATATTCGGCGGCGGCGATGAAGACGGCCAGCGTCACGATGCGGACGCCGCCATGGCTCCAGCACAGATGCGCCAGCGCCGAGGCGAGGCCCCAGAACAGCGCGATCAACGCGGCAAGCGCCAGGATGGCCACCGGCATGAGGGCGAGGAACCAGCCGCCCTCGACGAAGAAGGCGGCGCCCAGCCAGTGGAAGGCGACGATGAAATAGCCCCAGCCGAAGGCGAAGCCGATCGCGAAGGCCGGGCCGAAGAGGCGGCCGAGGCCGGGCCGGCGCTCGGCACCGTCGAGCGCCCAGACCCAGAACGGGAAGGTGACGAACAGCGCCGGCAGGATGAACAGCGGCGGCACCGATGTGCCCGCAACGGCGCCCAGCACCAGCATGAGCAGGAAGCGCCGCCAGCCATGCGCCAGCATCGTCCATTCCGCGAGGCGGGTCATGCGGGCGAATCAGGCACGGATCTCGTCATGCCCACCCCTAGCGTCAATCCGCACAGAGCGGTATCGCGCAGGTCGCGCTAGCTTGTCCGCTCCCAGTTCAGTTTCACGGTCGCCTCGATCTGTTGCCTGCGCGGCGCCGACGCCCGACCGCTGCGGGTTTGATTGGAGTGCGGGGAGCCGGGCGGGTTGCAGTGAGCGACGTCGACCCCGCCGCCCCACTCGCCGAGCAACCGGCGAAACCGCGCACAATTTCTCGCTCCCCACACGCCGAGGAATCGCTGACCACTCATCCAATCCCTGTAGGCCGCGTAGCCCGAGAAATAGTCGGCGAACCGCTCCAAGCTTCCGAAGCAGCCGATGACGTCCTCGGCTTGAGCTGCCGAGTATTGCGCATCTCGGTAGCCGCGGAAGACGAAGACGACGACGGCCACGCCTACTCCGCCGCCTTCTGCTCGGCCGGAGACACCGGGCTCTCCGGCCCGACTATGGGGGGTTTGCGCTGGTGTTTCACGCGCTTGATCTTGATGCGGCGGACCTGGCGGCTGTCGGCCTGCATGACTTCGAATTCGAAGTTCTCGATGCCGCCCACGATCTCGCCCTTGACCGGCACGTGGCCGGCCAGCGCGAAGACGAGGCCGCCGATGGTGTCGACGTCCTCGCCATGCTCGCCCGGATCGAAATCGGGCCCGATGACACCTTCGACCTCGCCCAGCTCGGCGCGGGCCGAGGCGAGGAAGATGTTGGAGTTGATCTTGCGGATCAGCGGGCCCTCGAACTCGTCGTGCTCGTCGTCGATCTCGCCGACAACGGCTTCGAGCAGGTCCTCGATGGTGACGACGCCGTCGGTGCCGCCATATTCGTCGATGACGATGGCCATGTGGACGCGCTTGAGCTGCATCTGCTGGAGCAGATCGCCCACCGGCATCAGCGGCGGCACGAACAGCACTGTTCGAGCGATGTCGAGCTTGCCCAGCTTCTGCTTGAGGCCGGCCGAGGCGAGCTTGACCGGCAGGTCCTTGGCCGGATCGGTGACGACCTCGGTGATGCGCCGCAGCGCATCCTTGACGTGGATGAAGCCGGTGATGTTGTCGATGTTGTCGGCATAGACCGGAATGCGCGAATGGCCGGCGCCGCGGAACAGCGCGATCATATCGGCCAGCGTCGACTCCGCCTCGATGGCGATGATATCGGCGCGGGGGACCATGACGTCCTCGACGCGCTTTTCGCCGAGCGACAGCACGTTCTGCAGGATTGTCCGCTCGGAGGGGGAGAAGTCGGCCGTCTCGCCTGCCGCTTCCGATTCGAGGGCCACCTCGAGGTCGTCGCGCAGGGACGGCGTGCGGAAGGCGAACAGCGCCTTGAGCCGCGTAATTAGCGATTGCCCCCGCGCAGGCGCAGGGGCGGTGGTCGACGGAGGTTCGGCTTCCGTCGTTTCAGGTCTGGGTGCTGTCGTACTGTCGCTCATCGATGGTCTTCGGCGTCTTCTTCCGCGTAGGGGTCCGCCACCCCCAGGGAGGCCAGAATCTGTGTCTCGAGCCCTTCCATGGCAAGGGCCTCGTCGTCGTCCATGTGATCATAGCCCAGAATGTGCAGGAAGCCATGGACCATCAAATGGGTGAAATGGTCCTCGAAGCTGACGCCCTGCTCGGCCGCCTCCCGCTCCAGCGTCTCACGGGCCAGGATGACGTCACCCAGAATGCCCTCGACCGGCCCGAAGGGCTCGATCTGCGGAAAACTGAGCACATTTGTGGACTTGTCGATGCCCCGCCAGTCGCGGTTGAGCGTTTTCTGCTCGGCATCGTCAGTGAGGACGACCGAAAGCTCGGCGACGCCCGTCACCGTCGCCTTGGATTGCCTGAGCGCCTCGCGCACGGCCTGTTCGGCGCGCGCATCGAGCGCCTCGGGCCAGCCCTCGGCGTTGCGGGAAACCTCGATGTGGAGCGGGCTCATGGGGCGGGCTTGGCGCTCGCAGCATCATAGGCGCGGACAATACGGCCGACGAGAGCATGGCGGACCACGTCCTTGTCGCCGAAGCGGGAAATGTGGACGCCCTCGATGCCGTCGAGCAGCGACACCGCTTCGATGAGCCCCGATTTCTCGCCCCGCGGCAAGTCGACCTGGGTTGGGTCGCCGGTCACGATCATCTTGGAGTTCTCGCCCAGGCGGGTGAGGAACATCTTCATCTGCATCGAGGTGGTGTTCTGCGCCTCATCGAGGATCACCACGGCATTGGCGAGCGTGCGGCCGCGCATGAAGGCGAGCGGCGCGACTTCGATAACGCCGGAAGTAATACAGCGTTCCACATGCTCGGGACGCATCATGTCGTAAAGCGCATCGTAGAGCGGGCGGAGATAGGGATCGACCTTCTCCTTCATGTCGCCGGGCAGGAAGCCGAGCCGTTCGCCCGCTTCCACCGCCGGGCGCGACAGGATGATGCGATTGATGTCGCCGCGCTCGAGCAGCGTCGCGGCATGGGCCACGGCGAGATAGGTCTTGCCGGTGCCGGCCGGGCCGACGCCGAAGATCAGTTCGGCACGCTCCATGGCGCGCATATAGGCGTCCTGCGCCGGCGTGCGGGCGACGATCGTCGCCTTGCGCGTCGCAATCTGCGCCATGCGCACCTTGCCCTTCTTTTCGAGCGTGGGCAGCGAAAGCTGGCTGTCCTCGGTCTCGATCATGCGGATCATGGTGTCGACATTGGCGATGTCGAGCGGCTTGCCTTCGTCGAGCATGCAATAGAGCGATTCCAGCACGCGGCGGCCCTGATCGACAGCCGAGGCGGGCCCCTTGAGCAGCAGGTGATTGCCGCGCGGGGTCGCCGTAACCTTGAGGCGCTGTTCGATAAGAGCGAGGTTCTGGTCGAAGTCGCCGTAGAGTTGTGCGGCGAGACGGTTGTCTTCGAAGGCCAGTTCCAGTTGCGAGGAGAGGGCGTTGTCGGGGGTGGCGGACAAGTGCCTGTTCAAGTGCGCGTGTGCTCCAAAGCTGCCTATATGGCCGCTAGTTCTTGAGACTCAAGCACGCTAGCAGGATTCCGTTCCGCGTGTGTGACAATCTTGCCTTCAATTGAGTTATTCCCCGCGCCCACGATCAGCACAGGCTGCACGGTGCCGATGAGGTCGGCCGACGCCTCGAGGTGCACCGCCTGGAGGTAAGGCGAGCGGCCGCCGAGCTGGCCGGGGAGGCGGCCGGGCTTGTCGAGCAGGACGTCGAGAGTGCGGCCGACGCAGGCTCTGGCGAAGCCGCGCATCTGGGCGGTGACCAGCTCGTTGAGGCGCGCCAGCCGCTCGGTTTTCACGGCTTCCTCGACCTGACCGTCCATATCGGCACCAGGAGTGCCGGGACGGATCGAGTATTTGAAGGTGAAGGCGCTGGCATAGCCGACTTCGCGAACAATCGACAAAGTCTGTTCGAAATCCGCGTCCGTTTCACCGGGGAAGCCGACGATGAAATCGCCCGACAGCGCCACGTCCGGCCGCGCCGCCTTGATGCGCTCGATGGTGCGCAGATAGTCGGCGCGAGTGTGCCGACGGTTCATCACCTTGAGGATGGCGTCGGAGCCCGACTGTACCGGCAGATGCAGGTAGGGCATCAGCTTGTCGTTGTCGCGATGCGCCGCGATCAGCTCGTCGGTCATGTCGGAGGGGTGGCTGGTGGTGTAGCGCAGGCGCGCGAGCCCCTCGATCTCGGCCAGGCGGGCACAGAGCTCGCCGAGGCCGACGCTGCGTCCGGCGGCATCGAGCCCGTGATAGGCGTTGACGTTCTGGCCGAGCAGAGTGAGCTCGCGGACCCCGGCTTCGATCAGTCGGCGGGCTTCGGTCAGCACCTGCTCGAGCGGGCGCGAGGTTTCGGCGCCGCGCGTATAGGGCACGACACAGAATGAGCAGAACTTGTCGCAGCCTTCCTGCACGGTGAGGAAGGCCGTGAGCCCGCGGCTGCGGATCACCTGCTTTTGCGCGAGCGGCAGGTGCTCGAACTTGTCCTCTTCCGGGAATTCCGTCTCGACCACCGGCGTGCCGCGGCGCACGCGCGACAACAGCTCGGGCAGACGGTGATAACTCTGCGGACCGAACACCAGATCCACGGCCTTGGATCGCCGCGCGATCTCCTCGCCCTCGGCCTGCGCCACGCAGCCGGCGACGCCGATGGTGAAATCGCGGCCACCCTCGCGGCGCAGCTCCGCCAGCCGGCCAAGCTCGGAGAACACCTTCTCGCTCGCCTTTTCGCGGATGTGGCAGGTGTTGAGCACCACGAGATCGGCATCGTCGATGACCGGCGTCGGCTCATAGCCGTGCGGCGCCAGCGCGTCGGCCATGCGGTCGCTGTCATAAACATTCATCTGACAGCCATAGGTCTTGATGAAGAGCTTCCTGGGCCGCAGTTCGGTGGTGTCGGTCATGGGCGCGGTCCATACACCCAACGGTCAGCCGTGCCAAATCAGCACGGGGCGACGGCGTCGAAGGCGGCGGCGAGCTGCGGGTCGGAGCGCAGATCGAACCTCTCGATGAGCGGCACGAAAGCTCCGATCTCGGAGGTGCGGATGTAGCTCGACGCATAGAGCGGACCCGACGGGATGACGCCGGTGCGGCAGAACTCGCGAATCCCCACGGCGAACGTCATGCTGCCGGGCCGCCGGTCGGCCAGGATCGCGCTCCTGACCGCGTCGAGCCTGGCCCTGTCGTCGGCACCGAGCCGATAGACGAGATAGTGCCCGCTGCTGGGCGGGAAGGCCGCGATATCGGTGGGGTCGTCGCTGGCGATGAGCGCGAGATCGAGTGTTTCGTCGGGCTGCCCCTCGCGCTTGACGATCACGGCAAGCCGCGCGGTGTCGGGCAGCGGGCGGAGTTCGGCCGGCAGCCAGAGCGCGGCCCGCAGCTCGGCAAGATCGGTGGTCATCACATCGGTCCGCGCGAGCTGGACCAGCGAGCCGATCGGCACGCTGGCGCAGCCGGAGAGCGCGGCCAGCAGCGCGACGGTGAGAACGAAGCGGCGGACAAACATGGGGACAGCTCCTCTTTCGGCTGGCGTTTTTATTGTTACGCGATAAGTTTGTCAAACATGGCAATGAGGACTTATCGATGAACGTGACTGGAAAGCCCCTCGAGCGCCTGTCGCTGGCCGGACGGAGCATCGCGGTGATCGGCGCGCTGATGGTGGCGGCGTGGCCGGTCGCCGCAGGACTGAATCCGGCACTGCTGGCTCCGCTGCTGCCCCCCGGCGTTACCGTAGAGGGCGCCCTGCGCTGGGCGGCGCTCGGGGCCAGTCTCGTGCCGGGAGTGCTGTTCCTGGGGGCGATGATCGAGGCGTTCCGGCTGTTCGGCCTTCTCGGTCGCGGCGAGGCGTTCAGCACCGCGATGCCGCGCAGCCTCGAGCGGCTCGCACTATGGGCGCTGGCGAGCGCGATTGCGGGGGTCGTCACCCCGACGCTGATCGGACTGATCGCGACGGCGGACGCCGCCGAGGGACAAAGGCAGCTCCTCATCCGCTTCGGCTCGGGCGAGATCACCGGCCTCATCGTCGCGCTGCTGCTGCTCGCCTTCGGTCGCGTGATGCGCGAAGCGATGCGCGTAGCGCGCGAAAACCGGGAGTTCGTGTGACATGGCGATCGAGGTCAATCTGGGTGTCATGCTGGCCAAGCGCAGGATGCGCTCGCGCGAGCTCGCCGAGCGGATCGGCATCACGGAGCAGAACGTCTCATTGCTGAAGGCGGGCAAGGTGCGCGGCGTTCGCTTCGAGACGCTGTCGCGCATCTGCGAGGTGCTCGAATGCCAGCCGGGCGACCTCCTCGCCTATGTGCCGGGCGAGGCCGACACCAGTTGGAGCGACGTTTCAGACTGAGGCACGTGCCACATGGAGGTCCCATCATCCGGCACTACGCCGTGGCGAGCGCGGGGACATCCTTTTCGTGGCGGTTGAGCGCCACCAGCATGCGCCGCACCTGGTTCTCGGCGAGCTTGGTGACGACCTTGCGGTCGGTCCCCGGGCCAAGGGGGATCGGAGCGCCGAAGGCGATGGTCACGTCCTTCATGCCCGAAGTCAGCAGGTTCCGTACCACGGCCTTGAAGCCGCGCGCATTCATGCCCGAGATCCCCGAGCGCTCATTGCGCGACACGGGCAGGCCCTGGAGATGGGTGTAGGCAATGGTAACGGGCTGGATGGCGACATCCTTGGCGCCGCCCTGCTCCATCGCCGCCTGCGCTGCACCCACGAGCGCCGAGCGGAACGGCTGCACGTGATCGCCCAGATCGCGGTGCCCCTCGCCGAACAGCAGGACCGCCCTGTTCTTGCTGAGCCGCTTGGCCATTTCCTGGCTGGTGCGCTTGGCGTCGGCGCGGCTGTGATAATCGACATAGAGCGTACGCTGCAGCGAGGCCATGAAGCCGACAAAGAAGGTGTTGCGCACACCGGTCTTGGCAACGAACGTCACGTCGGCCACCGAGCCGATGACGATGATGTCGGTCCACGAGATGTGGTTGGACAGCAGCAAGGTGGGGCGGCCGTGCAGCGGCTCGCCGATCGTCTTGACGCGGATGCCGAGGAAGACGCAGCCCACCTTGTGAAACAGCAGCGGGATAGCGTTCCAGTAGAAGCCCAGCCGCGTGATGACGAACTGGATGGGGACGATCACGATCAGGATCGGCACGAAGATAAAGATGAAGAACAGCGTTCTGAAGATCACTTGTCGCCACTCTTGAGCGGTATGGCGTAGAGCTCGAGCCGGTGATCGACGAGCTTGTAGCCGAGGCGCTTGGCGATGACGTCCTGGATCGCCTCGATCTCCTCGTTGCGGAACTCGATGACCTTGCCCGAGCGGATATCGATCAAATGGTCGTGGTGCTCGTCGGGGATGGGCTCGAAGCGCGCGCGGCCGTCCTTGAAGTCGTGCTTGGTGACGAGGCCGGCTTCCTCGAACAGATTGAGCGTGCGGTACACGGTCGACAGCGAGATGCGCGGGTCCTGCGCCGATGCGCGGCGGTAGAGCTCCTCGACATCGGGATGGTCGATGGCGGCCTCGATCACCTGCGCGATGACGCGGCGCTGGTCGGTCATGCGCATGCCCTTCTTGGCGCACTGCTCTTCGAGGGTCTCGGTGTGGGGCACTTTCTCCATGCGCAAGGCCTAGTTCAGATCACGGGCCATCACAAGGGCGGTGGCGGGCTGCCCGTCGGGGCGCGCGTAGTAGCCCTTGCGCTCGCTGAGCTTGGTGAAACCGAGCTTCTGGTAGAGGCGCAGCGCCGACGGATTGTCGGCGGCGACCTCGAGGATCATGCGCCTCGCCGGCATCATCATCAGGTCCTCAAAGCAGGCCTTCAGCAGCGCTTCGCCGACGCCCTTGCCCTGGTGCTTCTTGTCGACCGCGATCGTCATCAGCTCGACATCGTCGCCCAGGATGCGCAGCATGGCAAAACCCGCAATGTTGCGGCGCGCGTCGCACGCCACCAGCGTGGGCGTGTCGCTGTCGAGCAGATAGGCCTCGATGTCCTGCCGCGGCCAGCCGCGATAGAAGCTCCTGGCGTGAAGGCTGGCCACCGCGTCGGCGTCGCGCGGCTGCGCCGGCTCGATGTGGAGCCCCCCCGGCGCCATCCAGCTCCGCAGCATCATGCCGGCACCCGGGGGATGCGGAACTTCTCCTGCGGCTTGGCATCGGCATCGCGGACATAGGCCGCCTCGGGCGGGTAGCGCGCCGGATCGGCGGCGGCGGCGAAACGCGCCAGCGCCGCGATATCGACGAGCGGCGAGGTGATTGTCGCGGCCCCCGGCGGCACCTGCGCCTGCGCCTCCGTCATGGGCAGCAGGGCCGCCTCGCGCAGCGGCAGGCCGGCGCCGGCGAAGCTCTGGAAATAGGCCTCGCCGCGCCGCGCGTCGAGCAGCACGGCGACAGGGTCGCGACCGGCCGAAAGCGACAGCGCGAGAAGCGAGGGGATGCCAAGCACGGGAAGCCTGAGTGCAAGCGCCAGCCCGCGCGCCGCGCTGAGGCCGATGCGAAGCCCGGTGAACGAACCCGGGCCCGTGGTGACGGCGATGCGGGTGAGATCGGCATAGGTGAAGCCGGACCGGACGAGCAGTTCGTCGAGCGCCGGAAACAGCCGCTCCGCCTGCCCGGTCGCCATGTCTTCGACGAGGGTATCGACCCGGTCGCCGGCGAGCACGGCAAGAGCAAGCCGCGGCGCGGCGGTGTCGATGGCGAGGAGGACGCTCATCAGTCCCATGTAGGCGTCCGCAGAAGCGGCGGCAACGGCATTCCATGCCGGCCTGCCGCCGTGCAACGCCATTGGCATCAAGATCATGTTCACGGTGTGGGCGCCCTGGAAAGCAGAAAGGGAGGCTGACGCCTCCCTGTCGTTCCCTTTGCTCTGTCCGACCGCGGGTCTCAGACCTGCTGCACGGCCTCGACGCCCGGCACGAAGTGCCGCAACAGGTTCTCGATGCCGGATTTGAGGGTCGCGGTCGAGGAGGGGCAGCCCGAGCAGGCGCCCTGCATGTGGAGATAGACCGTACCGTCCTTGAAGCCCTTGAAGGTGATGTCGCCGCCATCCATCGCGACGGCCGGGCGGACGCGGGTCGAGATCAGCTCCTTGATGACTTCGACGGTCTCGGTGTCGGTCTCGTCGAAGAATTCCTCGGTCTCGGCGGCCAGCGCGCCGCCCTCGTCGAGGACCGGCTTGCCGGACAGGAAATGCTCCATGATGACGCCGAGGATGGCGGGCTTGAGGTGGTTCCACTCGGTCGAATCCTTGCTCACCGAGACGAAGTCGGACCCCAGGAACACGCCGGTGACACCGGGAATCGAGAACAGGCCGGACGCCAGCGGCGAGACCGCCGCGGTCTCGGCCGAACGGAAGTCGCGCGGCTCACCCACGAGCACGTCGCGGCCAGGCAGGAACTTCAGGGTTGCCGGGTTCGGCGTGGCTTCGGTCTGGATGAACATGACGGATCCGGTCGTTTTGGAATGGTTCTAAATTAGGTTTTCGCGGTCGGGATAGCAAGTGGAGTCTTCAGTTCGGCCCCTCACGCCACGCCCACGATTTCCTCGGCGGTCATGGCGCCGGGGACGATCGTGACGAGGATATGGAGCCGGTTGTGCGCGGCAAAATGGGTGACCAGGGGACCGGGCCCCTTGTCGCCCTGGCCGGCGGCAATGACCAGGATGCCGATCCCGGGGTCGTCGGCGACCAGTTGCTCGATCGCCTCGGCCGGACGGCCCTCGCGAATCACGGTCTCGGTGCGGACCTGGCCGATCTCGCGGATGCGGGCGATGCGGGTGTCGAGCATGCGCTCGGCTTCGGCACGCGCCTCGGCCCGCATGACCTCGCCCACGCCAATGAACTGGCCGAAATCCTCGCTGTCGATCACGGCCATCAGCACCAGCGTGCCGCCGGTGCGCTTGACGCGGTGCGCGGCGAAGGTGACCGCGCGGTCGCAAACCGGCGAATCGTCGATGAGGACGAGGAATTTCCGTGCGTAGTCGTGTTCAGTCACGCGCCGCCCCGCGCTGAGAAAGGGGGACCATTGTCCCACCCTGTCGCGATTTGAACAAGCGGGGCGACCGACCCGACCGGCTAGCGGACGAAGCCGACGATCTTGCGCACATCGTCCATCACCGGCTGGGCGATGGCCCGCGCCCGATCGGCACCGTCGCGCAGGATGCGGTCCATCTCGGCCTTGTCGCCGACGAGCCGCTTCATCTCGCCGGCGATGGGCGCCAGCACCGAAACGGCGAGATCGGCCAGCGCGGGCTTGAACTTGCCCCAGCCCTGCCCGCCGAATTCGCGCAGCACGTCGTCGACTTGCGTGTCGGCCAGCGCGGCGTAGATCGCCACGAGGTTGGCCGCCTCATCGCGGCCCTCGAGGCCCTTGGCCTCGGTGGGCAGCGCATCGGCATCGGTGGTGGCGCGCTTCACTTTCTTCGCGATCGTGTCGGCGTCGTCCATCATGTAGATGGTCGACATGTCCGAGGCATCGGACTTGGACATCTTCTTCTTGCCGTCCTTGAGCGACATCACGCGCATGGCCGGGCCGGTCGAGAGCGTCTCGGTGAGCGGGAAGAAATCGTCCTTGAAGCCCGCGCCTTTGATCTGCTTGCGGAAATCGTGGTTGAACTTCTTGGCGATGTCGCGTGTCAGCTCGAGATGCTGGCGCTGGTCGTCGCCGACCGGCACGGCGGTCGCCTTATAGAGCAGGATGTCGGCGGCCATCAGCGAGGGATAGGCGAACAGGCCGAGCGAAACGGCCTCGGAATTCTCGCCGCCCTCGGCCCCGGCCTTGTCCTTGAACTGGGTCATGCGCGTCATCCAGCCAACGCGGGCCACGCAGTTGAAGATCCACGCCAGCTCGGCGTGCTCCACCACCTGCGACTGGTTCATGATGATGGATTTGGTGGGATCGAGGCCGGCCGCGATGTAGGCGGCCGCGATCTCATAGGTCCAGCGCCTGAGGTCCTCGGGCTCCTGCCACACGGTGATGGCGTGCATGTCGACGACGCAATAGATCGTCTCGTGCGTCTTCTGCAGCGGCACAAAGCGCCGGATGGCGCCGAGGTAGTTGCCCAGGTGCAGGTCGCCCGAGGGCTTGATCCCGGAAAAGATGCGCGGAGTGAAGGCCATGGTCGGAGGTCTCTTTGGTCCGGAGCGCCTTTAGCGCGCGTGGACGGTCAAGTCCACTCCAGCACGATCTTGCCCTTTTCGCCGCCGGCGGCGAGCTTGAAGGCCTCGGCATAGTCGTCGGCCTTCATGCGGCGGGTAATGACCTTGCGCACGTCGAGGCCGGATTCGAGCATGGCCAGCATCTTGTGCCAGGTCTCGAACATTTCGCGCCCGTAGATGCCGCGCAGCGTGATCATGCGGAAGACGATCTTGCCCAGGTCGAATTCGAAGCTCTGCGCCGGCACGCCGAGCAGCGCGACGCGGCCACCCATCACCAGGTGATCGATCATCTGGTCGAGCGCGGCCGGGGCGCCGCTCATTTCGAGGCCGACGTCGAACCCCTCCTTCATGCCGAGCTTGCCCATCACGTCGCGGAGGTTCTGCTCCCTGATGTTGACGGGCACCACGTCGGCGACCTCGGCGGCGAGCTTCAACCGTTCGGGGTTCATGTCGGTGATCACCACATGACGCGCGCCGACATGCCGCGCCACTGCGGCGCCCATGATGCCGATGGGTCCGGCGCCGGTGATCAGCACGTCCTCGCCCACGATGTCGAAGGCGAGCGCTGTGTGCACAGCATTGCCGAGCGGATCGAGAATGGCGCCGAGTTCGTCGTCGATCGCATCGGGCAGCGGCACGATGTTGAAGGCAGGGATCTTCACATATTCGGCGAAGGCGCCGGGCAGGTTGACGCCGATGCCCTTGGTGTCGGGGTCGAGGTGGAACTTGCCGGCCCGCGACGCGCGCGACTTCATGCCCACCACATGGCCCTCGCCCGAGACGCGCTGGCCGACCTGCAGGTTGCGCACATCGGCGCCGATCTCGACGATCTCGCCCGAGTATTCGTGCCCGGTGGTGAGCCCGACTGGAACGGTCTTCCTGGCCCAATCGTCCCATTTGTAGATGTGGATGTCGGTGCCGCAGATGCCGGTCTTGTGCACCTTGACCAGCACGTCCTCGGGCCCGATCTCGGGCACCGGGCGGTCTTCCATCCAGATGCCCGGCTCGGACTTCGCCTTGACGAGGGCTTTCATCATATCACTCCCAGTTCGCGGGCCGCATCGGTGAAGGCATCGACGGCGAAGTCGACGTCCTCGTCGTCGAGCGCCGCCGACATCTGCGTGCGGATGCGCGCGCGGCCCTTGGGCACCACGGGATAGAAGAAGCCGGCGACATAGACGCCGCGTTTGTCGAGCGCCGCCGCGAGGTCCTGGGCGCGTTGCGCTTCGCCCAGCATCACGGGGATGATCGGCGTGTCGCCTGGCAACAGCTCGAAGCCGGCCGCCGTCAGCGCCGCGCGAAAACGCTGCGTGTTGCGCATGAGCTTTTTGCGCAAATCGTCGGCAGCCTCGGCAATTTCGAGCGCCTTGAGCGAGCCGGCGGTGACCGCCGGGGCCAGCGCGTTGGAGAACAGATAGGGTCGTGCCCGCTGGCGCAGCAGATCGATCACCGGCTGCGCGGCGGCGATGAAGCCGCCCATGGCGCCGCCCAGCGTCTTGCCGAAGGTGCCGGTGACGATGTCGACCTTGCCGCCCGCGCCAGTGAGATGCGGTGTGCCCCTGCCCTGCGGCCCGAGATGGCCCGTGGCGTGGCAGTCATCGACCATCACCAGCGCGCCATAGCGTTCGGCCAGCGCGCAGATTTCGGGCAATTTGGCGACGTGGCCATCCATCGAGAACACGCCGTCGGTGGCGATCAGGCGGAAGCGCGTGCCGTCGGCGACGGCCTGCTTCAATTGCGTTTCGAGATCGTCCATGTCCGAGGTCGCGTAGCGGTAGCGCCTGGCCTTGCTCAGCCGCACGCCGTCGATGATCGAAGCATGGTTGAGTGCGTCGGAGATGATCGCGTCCGCATCGGTGAGAAGCGTCTCGAACAGGCCGCCATTGGCATCGAAGCAGGCCGCGAACAGAATCGCGTCGTCCTTGCCGAGATAGCGGGCCACCGCCTGCTCCAGCTCGCGGTGGAGATCGAGCGTGCCGCAGATGAAACGGACCGAGGCCATGCCGAAGCCATACTCGCCGATGGCCTCGGCGGCGGCCATGCGGATTTCGGCATTGTCGGCGAGGCCGAGATAGTTGTTGGCGCACAGATTGACCATGCGGCGGCCATCGCGAAGGCCGATACGGCCCGATTGCGGTGTCGCGATCTGCCGCTCGCGCTTGAGCAACCCCTGTGCCTCGATATCGGCAAGGGTCGCGGTGAGGTGGTCGAGAAATCCGGCCTGCATGGGGTCCTCCGGTTGACCCCGGCTTACGCCTCCGGAGGGCTCCTGCGCAACCGCCTCAAAAGTTGGCCCAGCGGCTGCGCGCCGGTGACGTGCACAAGGCCGAAATAGACCGCCATGCCGGCGATCACTAGCGCACCCAGCGCGGCGATCTGCAGCAGCAGCGGAGCGCTCGAGGCGAGCCAGGGCGCCAGCGGCAGGGCAAGGCCCCACAGGATGGCCGCCATCACCGCCGCGGCGAGCAGGATCAGCTCATGGCGCCGCCAATCGGCGGCCGGCAGGCGGAAGTGGCCGCGGCGGCCGAGCCAGATGGCCAGCAGCACGGCGTTGGCCCAGGCCGCCACCGACGTCGCAATGGCGATGCCGACATGGGCGAGGCTGGGGAACAAGGCGAGCGACAAGGCGATGTTGACCACCACAGAGATGCCCGCAAAGACCGTGGGGGTCTTGGTGTCCTCGCGCGCGAAGAAGCCGGGCTGCAGCACGCGGATCAGCACATAGGCCGGCAGGCCGGCGCTGAACCAGATCAGCGTCTGCGCGGTCTGGACGGTGTCGGTTGAGGTGAACGCGCCGCGCTCGAACAGCACCGAGACGATGGGCGCCGCGAGCGCGATGAGCGCCGTCGCCGCCGGCAGCGACAGCAGCATCGAGATCAGCAGCGCCTGGTTCTGGCTGGCGTCGGCCTCGGCGTCGCGCCCGCCCTTGAGGTGCCGCGACAGTTCGGGCAGCAGCACCGTGCCCACGGCGATACCGATGATGCCGAGCGGCAATTGGTAGAGCCGGTCGGCGTAGTAGAGATAGGCAATGGCGCTGTCGGCGGCCGAGGCGATGATGGTGCCGACGAAGATGTTGACCTGGGTGATGCCGCCGGCCAGCACGGCCGGGAGAGCCAGCAGCCAGAAGCGCTTCACCTCGCCGTCGAATTTCGGCCAGTGCAGCCGCGGCACGAAGCCGGCGCGCCGCACCGCGGCATAGACGAGGATCAACTGTGCGATGCCGCCGGCGATCGTGCCCACGGCAATCCAGATGGCCGTCTGCACATCGGTGTTCGCGCTCAGCACCAGCGGCAGCATGAAGGCGATCATCACAATGTTGAGCAGGATCGGCGCGAAGGCGGCTGCCTTGAAATAGCCGAGCCCGTTGAGGATCGCCGCATAGGCCGCCATCAGCGACATGCACATGAGGTAGGGGAAACAGATGCGCGTCAGCAGCACCGTGAGGTCGTACTTGGCCGGATCGTCGAGGAAGCCGGGCACGAACGGCGCCAGCACCCAGGGCATGAAGATCTCAACGAGGATGGTGACCACCGTCACCACCACCACCAGCCAGCTCATGATCCGCGCCGCCCATTGCCGCGCCGGCTCGCGGCCGTCCTGCTCGAGCGCTTTGGCAAAGAGCGGAATGAACGCGGTGTTGAACGCCCCCTCGGCGAACAGCCGGCGGAACAGATTGGGGAAGCGGAACGCGGCGAGATAGGCGTCGGCCGCCGGCCCCGTGCCCAGCACGGCGGCCACCAGCGCATCGCGGACGAAGCCCAGGATGCGCGAGCCCAGCGTCAGCACGCCGACATTGAGGAAATTGCGGTAGAGGGACGACGCCCCGCTAGCCATTCACAACCCTGGGCGCGCGCTCCTCGTGCCGGGGCGCCTCGGGGTTGAACACCTTCAGCAGCGTGTCGCGGATGGCTTTCTGCCGCGACTTGCTCTCGATCTTATGGCCGGTGAGGTCGGTGACGTAGAAGACGTCGACCGCCTTCTCGCCATAGGTGCCGATATGGGCCGAGCCGATGGTGAGGTTGAGGTCGGAGATGGCGCGGGTGAGGTGGTGCAACAGGCCCGTGCGGTCGAGGCCCATCACCTCGATGACGGTGAACTTCTCGGAAAGCGTGTTCGACACCTCGACCGAGGCCGGCAGGGTGAATGGACGCAGGCGCCGGTTGTGGCGGCTCTCCTTGCCCACATCGATCAGCACCTGGCGCTTGCCCTGGAGCAGCGCCTTCACCGTTTCGATGATGCGGTTGGCGCGTACCTTCTCGTCCTCGTCGGAGGTGAAGGCGCGGCGCAGGCGGAAGGTGTCGAGAGCGCGACCGTCGCGCGTCGAGAAGATCTGCGCGCCAATGATCGAGGCCTCGCACATGGTGCAGGCGCCGGCGATCAGCGACAGCAGCCGCGGATGGTCGGGCGTGTAGAACGAGACTTCGGTAATGCCCTCGAAGGCCTGCACGCGGATGGCGCCAGCAAACGGGTTGTGGGCATTGTCGGCGGCGCGGATCATCCTGGCGTGCTCGAGCTGCAGCTCGAGCTCGGCGCGCAGCCAGTAGTGATTGTAGTGCCGGCCCATATAGGCTTCGAGCTCGGGCTTGGGCCAGGCACTGAGCGCTTCCTCGAGCTTGTGCTTGGCCTCGGCGATGCGGTCCGACTGGGTGACGCGCGAATGACCACCCGACAGCAGCGGCTCTGTCGCGTAGTAGAGCGAGCGCAGCAGGCTGCCCTTCCAGCCGGTCCACACGCCGGGGCCTACCGCGCGGATATCGCAGGCGGTGAGGATCATCAGCAGCGCCAGGCGCTGCGGCGACTGCACGATGTCGGCGAAGGCGCGCGCCGTTTCGGGGTCCTGCAAATCGCGCGCCTGGGCGATCTCGCTCATCGTCAGGTGGTACTGCACCAGCCAGGAGACGGTGTCGGTCTCGGCAGCATCGAGCCCGAGGCGCGGGCAGAATTTGCGAGCGATGCGGGCACCGGCGATCGAGTGATCTTCCGGCCGGCCCTTGGCGATGTCGTGAAGGAACAGCGCCACATAGAGCAGCCGCGTGTCGTTGAGCGAAGGCAGCAGCTCGTGGGTGAGCGGCAATTGCTCGCGCAGGCCGCCATTGGCGATCTCAGCCATGACGCCGACGGCGCGGATCAGATGCTCGTCCACCGTATAGTGGTGGTACATGTTGAACTGCATGAGCGCGACGATCTTGCCGAACTCGGGCACAAACTTTCCCAGAACGCCGCTCTCGTTCATCTGGCGCAGGATGCGCTCGACGGTGCGCGGGCTGGTCAGGATCTCGAGGAACCACTCATTGGCCTGCTTGTCGGTGCGCACGTCGTGGCCGACGAGGCGGAGCGAGCGACGCAGCTGCTTGATGGCGTCGGGATGAAACAGCAGATCGTTGCGCGAGGCGACGAGGAAGCTCTTGATGATGCTGAGCGGCCTGGTCTCGAAGGTGTCGGCTTTGGTCGTGTTGAGCCGGCCGGAATCGATGACGAAATCGGGCTCGCCCTTGATCGCCACCTTGCCGCGTTTGAACATGCCGGTGACCCGCCCCATCATGTCGAGCGGCTTGGCATGGTCGAATTCGAGGCTGGTGCAGAAGATGCGGGTCAGATCGCCCACATCCTTGGCGACGAGGAAGTAGCGCTTCATCAGCCGCTCGACGCCCAGCATGCCCGGGCGGTCGGCGTAATGCAGGCGCGAAGCGAGTTCGGGCTGCACGTCGAAGGTCAGCTTCTCGTCGGCACGGCCGGTGAGGAAGTGCAGGTGACAACGGATGGCCCAGAGGAAATCCTCGGCCTTCTGGAACAGGCGGTACTCGTCACGCGAGAACACGCCCTTGTCGACCAGCTCCGCGCTGGTCTTGACCCGGTAGAAGTACTTGCCGATCCAGAACAGCGTGTGCAGGTCGCGCAGCCCGCCCTTGCCGTCCTTGATGTTGGGCTCGACCACATAGCGGGTGTTGCCCATCTGGCGGTGGCGCTCCTCGCGCTCGGCCATCTTGGCGGCGATGAATTCGGGGCCCGTCTTGGGCATGATCTCGCCCTCGAAGCGTTTCTCGAGCGTATCGAACAGGGCGCGGTCGCCGGTCAGGTAGCGCGCCTCGAGCGTGGCGGTGCGGACCGTCATGTCGGCGCGCGCCATGCGGATGCAGTCGTCGACCGAGCGGACCGCGTGGCCGACCTTCTGGCCAAGGTCCCACAGCATATAGAGGACGTATTCGGTGACCTGCTCGCCCCAGGGCGTCTGCTTGTAGGGCAGGATGAACAGCAGATCGATGTCCGAGCCCGGCGCCAGCGTGCCGCGGCCATAGCCGCCGACCGCGGCAAGCGCGATAGCCTCGGCGCCCGAGGGATTGTCGACCGGATAGACCTGGGTGACGGCGAAGCGGTGGATGGCGCGGATGATCTCGTCCTGCGCTGCGGACAGATTCTGCGCGCAGCGCGTGCCGCGGCCATGGTCGATCAGATCGGCCTCGGCGGATCTGCGCGCCTCGGCGAGGCTCCGGCGCATCACGGCGAGGACGGCGGAGCGGGCCTGCGCCGATTTCGGCGAATCCTGGCCGATCGCGGCCCTTACCTCGTCGAGGATTGCGTCAGCGGATTTGAGGTGGAACGACGCCTTTTTGGGGCGGAGTTCAGCTTCGGCGACCGGCATCGCGGGCTTTCTTCAGCTCATAGATCAGCTCGAGCGCCTGTCGCGGAGTCAGTTCGTCTGGGCGCACCTGGTCGAGCATGTCAGTGAGAGGATTAATTTCCGGCTTTTTCGGCGCGGGAGCGGCCGCGAAAAGCGGCAGATCGTCTAGCATGGGCGCGGAATTGCCGGAAGAGCGGCTTTCGAGCACACCCAGCACCTGCCGGGCCCGGGCGAGCACGGTTTCGGGCAGCCCGGCGAGGCGGGCGACCTGGATGCCGTAGGACCGGTCGGCGGCGCCGGGGGCGACTTCGTGGAGGAACACCACTTCACCCTCCCATTCGCGCACCGACATCGTCACATTCTTCACGCGCTTCAATGACTTGGCCAGGGCCGTCATCTCGTGGAAATGGGTCGCGAACAGGCCGCGGCAGCCGGTGTCGTTGTGGAGCGCCTCGACCGCCGCCCAGGCAATGGAGAGGCCGTCGAAAGTCGCCGTGCCGCGGCCGATTTCATCGAGGATCACCAAGGACCTGGCGGTCGCGCGGTTGAGGATGGCGGCGGTTTCGACCATCTCGACCATGAAGGTGGAGCGGCCGTGGGCGATGTCGTCGGAGGCGCCGACGCGGCTGAAGACACGGTCGATGATGCCGATGGAGGCACCGATGGCGGGCACGAAACTGCCCATCTGGGCGAGGATGGCGATCAGCGCGTTCTGGCGGAGGAAGGTCGACTTACCGCCCATGTTGGGTCCGGTGACCAGCCACAGCGCGCCGCCCGACAAATCCGTGTCGTTGGCAACGAAGGGGTGGCCCTCGGCCTTGACGGTGGTTTCGACCACCGGATGCCGTCCGCCCCGGATATCAAAGCTCAGCGAACCGTCGATCACCGGCCGCGCATAGCCGCGGGTCGCCGCGAGATGGGCGAGGCCGGCCGACACGTCGAGCCCCGCCAGGGCGTCGGCGACGGCGCGCAGCAGGTCGGTCTCGCCCAGCGTCGCCGCGACCAGCCTGGCGAAGATCGCGCCCTCGATCTCGAGCGCCTTCTCATGCGCCCGCGCGATGCGGCCCTCGAGCTCGGCGAGCTCGGCGGTGGTGAAGCGCATCGCGTTCGCCATTGTCTGGCGGTGGATGAAGGTGCCACGCCAGGGTTCCTCGAGCAGCTTGCCGCCATGCCCCGCCGGCACCTCGACGAAATAGCCCAGCACGCCATTGTGCCGGATCTTGAGCGACTTGACGTCGGTCTCCGAGATCAGCCGCGCCTGCAGCGCCGCCACGACGGCGCGGGTTTCGCTCGCCAGCGCCCGCTCGGCATCGAGCGCCGTGTCATAACCGCGCCGGACGAAGCCGCCATCGCGGCTGAGGAGCGGCGGGTCCTCGTCGATGGCGCGGCCGAGTTCGGCGGCAAGCGCGGCCGGCGCCGTCGCGAGCGTCGTGCCGATGGCCGCAAGCTCGGCCGGCGCGTCATCGAGGCCGGCCAGCATCCGCGACAGCTCGCCTGCCGCCGCCACGGCGCGGGCGACGGCATTGAGGTCGCGCGGACCACCGCGGCCAAGCGCGAGGCGGGTGAGCGCGCGGGTGAGGTCGGGCACCGCCTTGAGCGCGCCGCGCAATTGGGTGGCGCGAATGGTTTCGTCGGCGAGCCGCGCCACCGCATCGAGCCGGGCGTTGATTGGGCCGGCCTCGCAGAGCGGCGCCGCGAGCCGCCGCGCGAGGAGGCGCGACCCGGCCGGGGTGACGCAGGCATCGATCTCGCTGAGCAGCGAGCCCCTGACCGTCCCGCGCTGCGTTTCGAGCAATTCGAGCGACGAGCGCGTCGCCGCATCGATCGCCATGTGGGCAGCGAGCCGCTCGGACGATGGCGCGCGCAGCGCCACGGCCACGCCCTTCTGCGATTCCCCGATATAGCCGATCAGTGCGCCGAGCGCGGCCCGCTCGACGCGCGACCAGGCCGACGGATCGACCGAGCCATCGGGGAAGGCCGTGGCGATGGTGGCCGCCGCGGCGACCGAATCGAACGCTTCGGCGGGCATGATGACGATCTGCCCCGAGGGCAGCACCAGGCGCATCGCCTTGAGCTCGTCGCGCACGGCATCGGGGAGCAGCAGCTCGGCCGGATCGATTCGCGCCAGCTCATCGGCCAGCGCCGCGGCCGTGAGCGGCAGCACGGTGAGCTCGCCGGTCGACACATCGGCGAAGGCGAGCGCGAAGTCGGTCTCGCCATGGCGCAGCATGGCGAGCGCCGCGAGATAGTTGCTGGCGCGCGCCGGCAAAAGATCGTCCTCGGTGAGCGTGCCGGCCGTCACCAGCCGTACGACGTCGCGCTTCACCACCGATTTGCTGCCGCGCTTCTTGGCCTCGGCAACGTCCTCGACCTGCTCGCAGATGGCGACGCGATGGCCCAGCCCGATCAGCTTCTTGAGATAGTCCTGCGCCGCATGCACGGGCACGCCGCACAGCGGAATGTCCTGCCCCTGATGCTTGCCGCGCCTGGTGAGCACGATGCCCAGCGCGGCCGAGGCGATCTCGGCGTCCTCGAAGAACATCTCGTAGAAATCGCCCATCCGGTAGAACAGCATGTAGCCCGGATTGAGCGCCTTCAGCTCGAGATACTGCCCCATCGCCGGCGACGGCGGCGCATGCACAATCGCCACCGGCTCGGCCGTTTCAGGCGCATCGAAGGGGGTTTGGTCCATGGGGAGCGGAAATTAGGGGAGATGGCTGGGATGGGCAACCGGAGTTGGCGCCGCATCCCCGTGAGTGTGGCCCCGAATGTTCAGTTCACCCCCAGCACCTTCCGCCACGTCCATTGCGGCTCATAGCCGATCAGCTCGCGGGCCTGCGCGATCGAGATCAGCGTCTCGTGCGGGCCGGTGCCCGGGCGCAGGGCGCAACCGGGGTAGCAGGCGGCGAGCAGTTCCGCATTGGTCTGGCGCATCACCGTGTCGGCGGCCGCGATGGTCATCACCTCGGCGCCCGTGATGTCCGACTCCAGCGCCTGCACGCAGGAGACGGCGGTATCGCGGGCGTCGACATAGGCCCACAGATCGAACTTCTTGGCGTGCGGATCGTCCCAGAATCCCGGAATGCGCTCATAGGACGTCACGTGGCCGGGCGTGTCGTAGAAGATGTTGGAGAAGCGCAGCCCCACGAAGGGCACGCCATAGGCGCGGCTCATGTGGCGCGCCAGGTCCTCGGTGACGGCCTTGGAGATGCCGTAGGACGAGGTGGGGATCGGCGGGTCGTCATCGCGGGTGGGCAGCACCGCGGGCGGAATGGTGAAGGGAAAGCCCAGCACGGTCTCGGACGACGCCCAAACGACCTTCCGCATGCGCAGGACACACGCCGCCTGGAACACGTTGTAGGCGATGAGGGTGTTGACATGGAAGCGCGCCGCGCCCGACACATGGTCCCAGTCGGGCTCGCCATTGGCGGCAAGCTGGATGACCGCGTCGTGGCCGTGGAGCGCCGCGAAGGTCTGGCCGTAGTCGGTGAGATCGACCCTGATGAAGCCGCGCCGCTCGATGCCGCCCGGCACGGCGCGGTCGAGATTGGTGACCTCATGGCCTTGCGCCTCGAGCGCGGCAATCACCACCGGCCCCAGCCCACGGTCCCACGATCCGGTGCCGCCGGTGACTGCGACTTTCATTCGCCTTGCCTCGCCTGTCCGCGCAACCGGCTCGCTCTCATCCGCTTGCGTCCCTCAGTACCTGTCACTCGCATGGCGCACCGGCCGATACACGAAGTCGGTGAAGTCCGCCTGGAGCGCCGTTCCATTGAGGTCGCTTGCCGCCACGCCGACAAAGGCGCCTGTGAAGTTGCCGTGCTCGCCGGCCGGATAGCCCGTCTCGTCGCTGAGCGTCGAGGCATCGAGCACCGGACCGATCGCGGTCCACTCGCCCTGCTCCAGCGCATAGAAGAACCGGAAGCTCGCGCCACGCACTTCGATCCTGAGCCGCACCGGGCCCGCATCGGGGATCGGCACGGGCGGTGCGCGCAGATCGAGATTGCCCATCGGGTCGGACGCAACCGACATGATGAGCAGCTCGCGCCGGCCGTCCGAATGCGCGGTGACGGTGAGATAGTGGAAGTTGTAGCGATTGTAGAAGCCGGTGAGGCCGGCGAACTGCCGTTCGTCGGCGGGCGCGAAATCGAGCGTCACCTCCGCGTCGTAGGAGAAATGCTGCTGGCGGCGCGCCACCAATGCCTGTTCGAACCAGGAGCCGATCGATTCGCGCCCGAACAGGCGCAACCGGCCGCCGCCCGCTTCAAAGATGCGCTCGGGCTCGGGCGTGCGCAGCCACTGGAAATCGAGGGGCAGGCCATCGGCGAAGTCGTAGCGCCGCTCTGCCCAATAGGCCGCCTCGTCGCGCAGCCCCGGCACCTCGACCTCGAGCGCCGGCACCTGCCCGCTCTTGAGCCAGAGCCAGCCATCGCGCCACTCGGCTTCCTGGATCGCGGTCTCGCGCCCGAGCACGCAGCGCCTGTACTGGCCGGTGGGCCGGCCCATCAGGTGCACGAAATAGGTTTTGCCGTCCGGTGTCTCGACGATGTCGCCATGGCCTGAGCGCTGCACCGCGTTGAACGGCGCGTCCTTGGCGGTGACGAGGTGTTTTTCGGGGTGCAGCTCGTAGGGGCCGTCGATTGAGCGCGAGCGCGCGAAGGTCGAGGCGTGCTCGTAGCCGGTGCCGCCCTCGGCGGTGAGCAGATAGTACCAGCCATCGCGCTTGTAGAGATGCGGCCCCTCCACCAGCTTGAGGTCGGTGCCCTGGAAGATGTTCTTCCGCGGCCCGACCAGCTTGTTCTGCCCGGGGTCGTATTCCTGCAGCGCGATGCCTTCGAACAGCAGCGGCCGCACGCGATGGTCCCACAGCATGTTGACGAACCATTTGCGGCCGTCGTCGTCGTGGAACAGCGAGGGATCGAAGCCCGACGAGTTCACATAGACCGGGTCGCTCCACGGCCCCTCGATCGCCGGCGCGGTGACGATGTAGTTGTGCACGTCCTTGAACGAGCCTTCCTTGCGCTTGACGTCGGTGTAGACCAGCCAGAACTGCGTTCCATCATGGGTGAGGCACGGAGCCCAGACGCCGCACGAATCCGGATCGCCGCGCATGTCGAGCTGGCTCTTCCGGCTCAGCGGCCGCGTGACGACCTGCCAGTTGGCGAGATCGCGCGAATGGTGGATCTGCACGCCCGGGAACCACTCGAAGGTGGACGTCGCGATGTATAGTCGTCCCCGACACGCAGGATCGACGGATCGGGATTGAAGCCGGGCAGGATAGGATTGCGGAGTGTGGGCATGGTGCTCCCTGAGAAGCGAATAGGGAGTAGCCAATAGCGAATAGGGAAGACGCGCCCCTATTCGCTACTCGCTATTGGCTATTCGCTTACCTACACGAACCGATTCACCAGGTTTTCGAGATACTCCTGCTGCCCGGATTTCGGTTGCGGGTTGATGTTGTCGGCGTCCACCCAGTCGGCGATCTGGGCGAGCGTGCGGCCGCCCGACAGCATCGCTGCGGCGCCCTTTTCCTTCCAGCCGGCGTAGCGCTCCTCGATGACGCGGTCATAGGTGCCGTCCTCGAGCATCGCCGCGGCGCCCTTGAGGCCGCGGGCGAGCGTGTCGAGGCCACCGATGTGGCCATGGAGCAGGTCGGCGGGATCGAGCGACTGACGGCGCACCTTGGCGTCGAAGTTGAAGCCGCCATTGCCCAGCCCGCCATTCTTGAGGATCTGGTAGAAGGCCAGCGCCATCTCGCCCGGATTGTTGGGAAACTGGTCGGTGTCCCAGCCGCTCTGCAGATCGTTGCGGTTGGCGTCGACGCTGCCGAGGATTCCGAGCGAGCGGGCGACGGCCAGCTCGTGCTCGAAGCTGTGGCCGGCGAGGAAGGCATGGCCGACCTCGATGTTGACCTTGACGTCCTTTTCGAGGCCATAGGTCTTCAAGAAGCCGTAGACCGTCGCGACATCGTAGTCGTACTGGTGCTTGGTCGGCTCCTGCGGCTTGGGCTCGATCAGGAGCGTGCCCTTGTAGCCGATCTTGCGGGCATGCTCGACCACCAGAGACAGGAAGCGCGCGGCCTGGTCCTGCTCCTGCTTGAGGTTGGTATTGAGCAGCGTTTCGTAGCCTTCACGGCCGCCCCATAGAACGTAGTTCGCCCCGCCCAGCTCGTGGGTGATCTCGAGCATGGTGCGGACCTGCCCGGCGGCATAGGCGAACACATAGGGGTCGGGATTGGTGGCGGCGCCCGCCATGTAGCGGCGGTTGGCGAAGAGATTGGCGGTGCCCCA
>ERZ778025.975-NODE-975-length-28335-cov-4.718352_pt1 | contig 28335 bp, 22 predicted proteins | sample MGYA00375755_ERZ778025 | MGnify/ENA primary metagenome ERZ778025 (study PRJEB29350, sample SAMN05389825) | bioreactor metagenome | isolation source: Thiocyanate bioreactor | place: South Africa: University of Cape Town | collected 2014-03-17 ... | reverse complement strand
CCGGCCCGAACATGGGCGGTAAATCGACCTTCCTGCGCCAGAACGCGCTGATCGCGCTGATGGCGCAGATCGGCAGCTTCGTTCCGGCAAAGCTCGCGCATATCGGCATTGTGGACCGGCTGTTCTCGCGTGTCGGCGCGGCGGACGATCTCGCGCGTGGACGCTCGACCTTCATGGTCGAGATGGTGGAAACTGCGGCGATCCTCAATCAGGCGAGCGAGCGCGCGCTGGTGATCCTCGACGAGATCGGGCGCGGCACGTCGACTTTCGACGGCCTGTCGATCGCGTGGGCCTCTATCGAACATCTGCACGAAAGCAATCGTTGCCGTTCACTGTTCGCCACGCACTATCACGAACTGACCGCGCTGTCGGCGAACCTGCCGCGCCTGTTCAACGCCACCGTGCGCGTCAAGGAATGGCAGGGCGACGTGGTGTTCCTGCACGAGGTGCTGCCGGGATCGGCTGACCGCTCCTACGGCATTCAGGTGGCAAAACTCGCGGGTTTGCCCGCCGCCGTGGTCACACGCGCGAAATCGGTGTTGGCGAAGCTGGAAGCGCAGGACCGCAACACCACGACACGTGCCCTTATCGATGACCTGCCGCTGTTCGCCGTGCCGTCGCGTGCGGCCTCGGAGCCGCAACCGCCAAGTGAGGCCGATCAGCTGGTCGAGGCGCTCAACGCGCTGCATCCCGACGAGATGTCGCCGCGCGAAGCGCTCGATGCGCTGTACGCGCTGAAGGCCAAGCTGCCGAAATAGCCACGTATTGTCCAATACGACATTTCGCACCGTCATTGCGAGCGAAGCGAAGCAATCCATTCTTGAAAGTGAAAGCTGGATTGCTTCGTCGCTCCCGCTCCTCGCAACGACGGTTGCAGAACGTTCTTCGCTAAATAGCCATCGCTCTGCAGGGCGGCTGACGCCTCACACCCGATTGATCGACACGCTGGTCTTCGGGCCGTTCTTGATGGTCTGATAAACCACGCAATAGCGCTCGGTCAGCTTCAGAAGCTGATCCAGCTTCTCCTGCGGCACATCGGTCTCGACATCGAAGCGCAGACGAATTTCGGCAAAGCCCACCGGCGCTTCCTTGTCGACGCCGAGCGTGCCGCGAAAATCGAGATCGCCTTCGGCAATCACGTTGCCGGATTTCAGCGGCGCATCAATCGCGGTGGCGACCGACTTCAGCGTAACGCCTGCGCAGGCCACCAGCGCCTCCAGCAGCATGTCGCCTGAACACAGTTCAAGGCCCGAGCCGCCGGTGGCCGGATGCAGGCCTGCAATGGCTGCGGCCGCCTTGCCGGTTTCGACCTTGCAGGACAGGCCTTCGCTATCGAGCGAGCCCTTGGCTTTCAGCGTGATGAAAGCGGCCTTCGGGTCCGCCTTGTAGCGATCCTTGATCGGCGCCTGCATGGCGCGCAGTTCGGTCGAGTCCATGTTTCGTCTCCATTTTCCGTCGGCTTCAGCAATGCCGAGCAGCCTGTCCGTCTTCAAATTCCGTCGCCAACCGTCAGCAAATTATCCGCCGGGCGCACCGCACGATTGAGCGAGCGGTCGAGCGACGCCAGTACCTGATGCTTGACGTCCTCGAACGCGCTCGAACTCCGGTCGCGCGGGCGCGTCAGATCGACCCTGATTTCCTCGAACAGGCGTCCCGGCCGCGGACGCATCACCATGATGCGGTCCGCCAGCACCACGGCTTCATCGACGTCATGGGTGACGAGAACAAGCGTCGGCTTGGTATCGGCCCACAGATCGAGCAGATGATCCTGCAGGTCGGCGCGCGTGAACGCATCGAGCGCCGAGAACGGCTCGTCCAGCAGCAGCACTTCGGGCGACGGCACCAGTGCACGCGCGATGGCGACACGCTGCGCCTGCCCGCCGGACAATTCACGCGGCCACGCATGAGCCTTGTCGGCGAGGCCGACGCGCGCCAGCGCGCGCGATACGCGCTGCTCCCGCTCGGAAGCCGGCAGACCGCCTAGGCCGAACCCGATATTGTCCGCGACGCTCAACCACGGCAGCAGCCGCGGCTCCTGAAAGATGATCCCGATCTTTTCGTGCGGCGCGGTGATCGCATTGTAATCGAGCGTGACGGAGCCCGTGGTCGCGCGATCCAGCCCGCAGATGGCGCGCAGCAGCGTGGACTTGCCGCAGCCCGAGCCGCCGATGATCGCAATGATCTCGCCCAGCGCGATGCGCGCCGAAAAATTCTCCAGCGCACGAACGCCGTTGGGATAGGTCTTGCCGACTTGATCGAGCACCAGCATCAGGCGCCTCCCGCCTGCGTGCTGAACGAATCCTGCCAGCGCAGGAAGGGCAAGGCGATCAACTGGATCAGCCAGTCGGTGATCTTGCCGAGGATCGCGAAGACGATGATGGCCGCAAGAATCTGCGCCGGCTTGCCGAGTTGCTGGCCGTCGGTGAGCAGATAACCGAGCCCCTCGGATGCGCCCATGAATTCGGCGGCGACCACAAACATCCAGCCCAGTCCAAGGCCCGAGCGCAGCGCGATGACATAGGACGGCAGCACCGCTGGCAGCAGGATGCGCCGGATCATCGCGAAGCCACTCAGGCGAAAGATGCGGCCGACCTCGACGATCTTGCGATCCACGTCGAGGATCGCGCCGGTGACGCCGAGATAGATCGGAAAGAACACGCCGACCGCGATCAGCGCAACCTTCGACGTTTCGAAAATGCCGAGCCACAGAATGAACAGCGGCACCCATGCGATGGAGGGAATCGCACGCAGCGCCTGCATCGTCGGATCGAGCAGACGCCGCGCCAGCGGCCAGTAACCGCAGATCGCGCCGAGCACCGTTCCCGCCAGAACACCGAGCCCGAAGCCGACGCCAACACGGCTCAATGTCGCGAGCATATGCCGGGCCAGTTCGCCGCTTGCAGCAAGTTCCACCAGCGTCTGCCAGATGCGGCTCGGCGGGGGCACCAGCCGGCCGTTGGAATAGCCGAAGCGAACGGCGAATTCCCACACCAACGCGAGCCCGATCGGCAGCAAAAGACCGAGCGCAGGACGCACCAATCGTCCGAAGCGAGCAGGAGGCGATCCCGCGGTGTCCGCGAGGTCGGATGGCGCTGGCGTGTCGAGTGTCATGGCCACAGCAAGAACCTCTTATTGCGGAGGATTGCAAGGGTCGTCAGCGCGAAGGCCCGCAAGCTTGCGCATGCGGGCCTCACGACGCGTCATACGCCGCGTATCTCAGTTCGTCGGCAGCGGCACCTGATCGTCGATCAGCGAATCCAGCGCAGCCTTCACATCCACGCCCGGCTGAATCACGCCGGCCTGCTGAAGCGCGAGACCCGCCGCGAGAATGGACTCGCGCTGCGGCGCGCCGATGCGGTTATGCGTCAGTTCAGTGCGCTCCTTGAGCTGCTTGTCCACAACGTTGTCCGGCAGCTTGGTCACGGCGATAAAGCCGCGCTTGAGTTCATCGTAATTCGCCAGCGAATATTTGCGGGCTTCCTCGTAAACCGCGAGCACGCGCTGCACGATCTTCGGATTGTCCTTCAGGAATTCTTCGCGGACATTAAGAATGCCCCAAGTGTTGGCTTCCGGCTTGCGGAAGAACAGCTTGGCGCCGTCCTCGATCTCGGCCTGCGCCATCATCGGATCAAGGCCCGCCCAAGCATCGACATCGCCGCGGATCAGCGCGGCCTTGCCGTCGGCATGCTGCAGCAACACCGGCGTGATGTCCTTGTCGGTCAGTCCGGCATCGAGCAACGCACGGACGAGGAAGATGTGCGGATCAGTGCCGCGCGTCACCGCGACACGCTTGCCCTTCAGGTCGGCAACCTTGGCGATCTTGGAATCCTTGGTCGTCACCAGCGCGGTCCATTCAGGGCGCGAATAGACGTAGATCGATTTGATCGGATTGCCGTTGATCTTGGCGACCAGCGCAGCCGAGCCCGCAGTCGAGCCGAAGTCGAGTGAACCTGCATTGAGGAATTCGAGCGCCTTGTTGGAGCCCGCCGACTGCACCCAGACAATCTTGATGCCGTCCTTCGCGAATTCCTTTTCGAGCAAACCCTTCTCTTTCAGGATGATCGAGACGGGATTGTAAGTCGCCCAATCGATAACGATCTGCTTTGGCGCGTCCGCAGCGAAGGCCGCGCCAGGCGCGAACACCGCGCCTGCAACAAGCGCTGCGAAAGCGCGTCGTGTGAACTTGAACATCGTGGTCTCCATCGGATGGCAGGAATAGAAATGCGACACGGATCGTTGCCGTCGAGGATGGACAAGCCATCGCTCAAATGCGCAAAATCTCCATATATTTCAAATAGTTATTTCGTCTCGTCAACGAGAAAAAAGCTGCACGAATGATGCGCACGGGAGAATGGGCTTTCATCGATCGCGGGAAAAACAGCAGGGATGGCTATCGTCCCTTCATTCCCTTGGTGACACCGCAGCCGCTGTCCATTATCCGGATAGGATGGACACTGTGACGGGCAAGCCTCCGGCAGAGGCCGACATTGCTTTCGATTCCGCGCGCATCGCGGAGGCGATCGCCGCGCTCGCGGATCAGCACGCAGGCAAGGATGATGTCTTCCGCACGGCCATTGCCCAGTTGCTCAAAGGCGAACTGGCGCAGGCCCGCGCCGACGCTCAGTCGCAACTGCTGAAGGATCGCCACGGACGGCGCTGCGCCGAGTGGCTATGTTTTGTGCAGGACGAGATCATCCGCATCCTGTTCAACGCCGCGACCCGGCATCTCTATCATTTTCCGACGCCGTCGGACTCGGAGCGGATGGCGGTGATCGCCACCGGCGGCTATGGCCGCGGACTGATGGCGCCGGAGTCCGACATCGATCTGCTCTTCATCCTGCCCTACAAGCAGACGGCGTGGGGCGAGCAGGTTGCCGAAGCGATCCTCTATTGCCTGTGGGATATGGGGCTGAAGGTCGGCCATGCCACGCGCTCGATCGACGAGTCGATCCGCCAGGCCCGTGCCGACATGACGATCCGCACCGCCATTCTGGAAACCCGATTCCTGACCGGCGACCGCGCGCTCTATGATGAACTCGTCACCCGCTTCGACAAGGAAGTCGTGCAGGGCACCGCCGCCGAATTCGTCGCCGCCAAGCTTGCCGAGCGCGAGGAACGCCATCGCCGCGCGGGACAGTCACGCTATCTGGTCGAGCCCAACATCAAGGACGGCAAGGGCGGCCTGCGCGACCTGCACACGCTGTTCTGGATCGCCAAGTACGTCTACCGGGTCCATGACGCCGCGGACCTCGTCCAGCAGGGCGTATTCGATGCGCAGGAATATCGCACGTTCCGCCGCTGCGAAGACTTCCTGTGGTCGGTCCGCTGCAACATGCATTTCTTCACCGGCCGCCCCGAGGAGCGGCTGTCGTTCGAAATGCAGCGCGAGATCGCGCAACGGCTCGGCTACACGTCTCATCCCGGCATGCAGGATGTCGAGCGCTTCATGAAGCACTACTTCCTGATCGCAAAGGAAGTCGGCGATCTCACCGCGATCCTCTGCGCCAAGCTGGAAGATCAGGAAACCAAGCCCGCGCCGGTGCTGAGCCGGGTGATGGCGCGGCTGCGGCCGGGCCGCAAGCGCGGACGCGTTCCGGGCGGCGAGGACTTCGTTGTCGACAACAACCGCATCAATCTCGCCTCACCGGACGTGTTCAAGCGCGATCCAGTCAATCTGATCCGCATCTTCCGCCTCGCGCAAAAGAACAATCTCGCATTCCATCCGGACGCCATGCGCACGGCGACACGCTCGCTCGGCCTGATCACGCCCAAACTGCGGGAGAACCTGGAAGCCAACAGCCTGTTCATGGAGATCCTGACGTCGAACGACGCGGAGATCGTGCTGCGGCGGATGAACGAAACCGGCGTGCTCGGCCGCTTCATTCGTGCGTTCGGCCGCATCGTGTCGATGATGCAGTTCAATATGTATCATCACTACACGGTGGACGAGCACCTGCTCCGCTGCATCGGCATCCTTCAGGACATCGAGCGCGGCGGCAACGAAGAGTTCGCCGTCGCCAGCGATCTGATGCGGAAAATCCGGCCGGACCATCGCTCGGTTCTCTACATGGCCGTGTTCCTGCACGACATCGCCAAGGGCCGCCCGGAAGATCATTCCATCGCCGGCGCGAAAGTTGCGCGGCGGCTTTGCCCGCGCTTCGGTTTCAACGCCGCCGACACCGAACTGATCGCCTGGCTGATCGAAGAGCATCTCACGATGTCGACGGTGGCGCAGTCGCGCGACCTGTCGGATCGCAAGACCATCGAGAATTTCGCCGCCGTCGTGCAATCGGTCGAGCAGATGAAGCTGCTGACCATCCTGACCACCGCCGACATCCGCGGCGTCGGCCCCGGCGTGTGGAACGGCTGGAAGGCGCAGTTGATCCGCACGCTCTATTACGAGACCGAGCCTGTGCTGACCGGCGGCTTCTCGGAGGTCAATCGCGCCCAGCGTATTCAATCGGCGCAGGCCGAATTCCGCGCCAATTTCACCGAATGGCCAGCCGACGAACTCGAAACCTATATTTCAAGGCATTATCCGGCCTACTGGCTCAAGGTCGAACTCGCCCGCAAGATCCGCCATGCGCGCTTCGTTAAGGCGAGCGAGGCTGGCGGCCACAAGCTCGCGGTCAATGTCGGCTTCGATGAAGGCCGCGGCGTCACCGAACTCACGATCATGGCGCCGGACCATCCCTGGCTGCTGTCGATCATCGCCGGAGCCTGCGCATCCGCAGGCGCGAACATCGTCGACGCACAGATTTACACCACCACCGACGGCATCGCGCTCGACACCATCGCCATCACCCGCGAATATGATCGCGACGACGACGAGGGCCGCCGCGCGACCCGGATCGGTGATACCATCGAGCAGGTATTGGAAGGCAAGCTGCGCCTGCCCGACATGATGGCGCGGCGCACCGCGGCGAAAGCGCGTTACAAGCCCTTCATCGTGGAACCAGAAGTCATCATCAACAACCAGTGGTCGGACCGCTACACCGTGATCGAGGTGTCCGGCCTCGACCGCCCCGGCCTGCTGTTCCAGCTCACCACCGCGATCTCGAAGCTCAATCTCAACATCACGTCCGCCCATGTCGCCACTTTCGGTGAACGTGCCCGCGACGTGTTCTATGTCACCGATCTGCTCGGCGCGCAGATCACCGCGCCCACGCGACAGGCGGCAATCAAGCGCGCGCTGATCCATCTGCTCGCCAACGGCGACGCTGCCGAGAAGCCGGCGGCCTGATTACGGCCGAACCTGATTCACCGCCGCGCCTTCATGCGCGAGCAGCCATTGCTTGCGCTCCAGTCCACCGCCATAGCCGGTGAGCGAACCGTTGGCACCGACGAGGCGATGGCACGGCACGACCACGCTGACGGGATTGGCGCCGTTCGCGGCGCCGACAGCGCGCGCCGCATTCGGAACATTGAGCCGCGCGGCCATGACACCGTAGCTCGCCGTCTTACCTGCCGGAACGCTCTGCAGTTTCGACCAGACCCTGCGCTGGAACGGCGTTCCATTGGTCCGCCATCTGATGGTGCACAACTGATCGAGATCGCCGGCGAAATAGGCCTTGAGCGCGCGGGCGATGTCTTTCGGCGCCGGTGCATCCTTCAGAGCCACCGCGCCATAATGCAGCCGGAGCAGCCGGTGCATCCGCTCCTCATAGTCGGACCAGTCCAGCGCGCGCAAAAAGCCCTCATCATCGGTCACCAGCAGGGCTGTGCCGATCGGCGTCGCAAGCCGATCGAGAGACAAATGCTGGGGTTGCTGTTCGGTCATGCCGGATATCCTTCGTCGCATCGTGCATCCACCATCGCCGCGACCACGCGATTTGTCTTTCCGTTTTCCGACAAGATCATTTGCCCGGAGTGCGGATGCCGTCGCGTTGTTCACGTACCGCGTGCTAGGTTCCGGCATCGGATTCGGGGGAGCCAAGTATGACATACATCGCCAATGGTCTGGTCGCGCTCGTCGCGGCGCTGCACGCCTATTTCCTGGTGCTGGAGATGTTTCTCTGGACCAAGCCGAAGGGATTGAAAATCTTCGGCAATACGCTGGAAAAGGCGCAGGCGTCCGCGGTGCTTGCCGCCAATCAGGGACTTTACAATGGCTTTCTCGCCGCCGGTCTGGTCTGGGGCCTGGTCCATCCGAATCCGACTTTCGGCTTTCAGATCAAGGTGTTTTTCCTGCTCTGCGTGATCGTTGCGGGACTTTATGGCGGCTACTCCGTCTCCAAACGAATTATCATGGTTCAGGCGCTTCCGGCCGCCATTGCGCTGCTATTGGTGTGGTTGGCCTGATCACACATTTCCAACACACCTGCGCGAAGTCTGAATCCGCGTTAACCTTTGCGTAACGCGCCTTTAAACCGCCACCGCTAGCCTGCACGCCTTCATCTCTGGTTATCGGTGCGGGCGCGTTTGAATGGCGGCGGGGCGGAAAAAGAAGGGCGGACGCACGGAGCCAAAGTTCGACGTCGATGCGTCGCTTGATGGCATCCGCCTCAATCCGCGCGACCGCGTCGGCGGACCGCGCGACGACAACCCGAAACCCAAACGCCGCGCCGCCAAAAGCCGTCCCGTCGAAGATTATGACGATGAGGATGACATGCCGCGTGAACCGCGTCCGCGCAAAACGCGCGCATCCCGCAAGGATGACGACCGCAGGTCATCGCGCCGCTCGCGCTCCGGCTGGGGCCGCGCGATCTACTGGAGCGCGGTGCTCGGCCTGTGGGCCCTGATCGCCTGCGCTGGTGTGATCGTCTGGATCAGCGCGCACCTGCCTGCGATCCAGTCGCTTGAAATTCCCAAGCGTCCGCCCACCATCCAGATCACCGGCATGGACGGCAGCGTGATCGCCACGCGCGGCGAAATGCCCGGCGCCAATGTCGCGCTCAAAGACCTGCCGCCTTATCTGCCGAAAGCCTTCATCGCCATTGAGGACCGCCGCTTCTATTCGCATTTCGGCGTCGATCCGACCGGCATCATGCGCGCAGCCGTCACCAATCTTCTGCATCGCGGCGTGTCACAAGGCGGCTCGACGCTGACGCAGCAGCTCGCCAAGAACCTGTTCCTGACTCAGGAGCGCACCTTCCAGCGCAAGCTGCAGGAGGTCGAACTCGCGCTGTGGCTCGAGCGGAAATACTCGAAGAACGAAATTCTCGAACTTTATCTCAACCGCGTCTATTTCGGCTCAGGTGCCTACGGCGTCGAGGCGGCCGCGCAAAAGTATTTCGGCAAATCCGCCAAGAACGTTTCGCTGTCGGAAGCCGCAATGCTGGCGGGCCTCGTCAAATCGCCGTCCCGCCTTGCGCCCAACCGCAATCCGGAAGGCGCGGAAAAGCGTGCGCAGACCGTGCTGACCGCGATGGCGGATGTGAAGTTCATCACCAATGCGCAAGCCCAGGCCGCCATCGGCCATCCGTCCTATGCCGTGCGGCCGGTCGGTGCCGGCACCATCAACTACGTCGCCGACTGGATCGGCGAAGTGCTGGACGATCTGGTCGGCCAAATCGACCAGAACATCGTGGTGGAGACCTCGATCGATCCCAAGCTGCAGAGCGTAGCCGAAGCTTCGATCATCGACGAACTGGCGACCAAGAGCGTGAAGTTCAACGTCTCGCAGGGTGCGCTGGTGGCGATGACTCCAAGCGGCGCGGTCCGCGCCATGGTCGGCGGGCGCAATTACGCCGAAAGCCAGTTCAACCGCGCGGTGACCGCGAAGCGCCAGCCCGGCTCGGCCTTCAAACCGTTCGTCTATCTCACCGCGATCGAAGCGGGCCTGACACCCGACACCGTGCGGCAGGATGCCCCGCTCGACGTGAAGGGCTGGCGGCCCGAGAATTACAGCCGCGAATATTTTGGCCCGGTGACGCTGACGCAGGCGCTCGCGATGTCGCTGAATACAGTCGCGGTGCGGCTCGGCCTCGAAGTCGGCCCGGCGAATGTGGTGCGCACCGCTCATCGTCTCGGCATCGCCTCGAAACTCGAACCCAACGCCACGATTTCGCTCGGCACCTCGGAAGTCTCGCTCAACGAACTGGTCGGCGCCTATACGCCGTTCGCCAATGGCGGCTTCGCAGCGTCGCCCTATGTGGTGAACCGGATCCGCACCAGCGAAGGCAAGGTGCTGTATGTCCACCGCAACGATCCGCCTGCGCGGGTGATCGATCCGAACGCGGTCGGTATGATGAACCTCATGATGCACGAAACGCTGACCATCGGCACCGCGAAGAAGGCGGACATTCCGGGCTGGTCGGCGGCGGGCAAGACCGGCACCAGCCAGGATTTCCGCGACGCCTGGTTCATCGGCTACACCGCGAACCTCGTCACCGGCGTATGGCTCGGCAACGACGACAATTCACCGACCAAGAAAGCCACGGGCGGCGGATTGCCGGTCGAGGTCTGGACCCGTTTCATGAAAGCCGCGCATCAGGGCGTGACACCTGTCCCCCTGCCAAGACCGACACAGCCGCAAGACGGCGGTTTCCTGTCAAATCTCTTTCCGGGACAACCGCGCTCCGCACCGGCTCAGCCGCAACCTTACCCGCAGCAATCCGCCAATGACGGTTATGTGCGGCCTCAGCCCGGCGCACCCGCACCCTATCCGCAACAGGCACGCCCACCGGTCACGCAGACCTCGACGCGGCCGGAAGCGGCTGCGGGTCTTGATGGCTGGTTGATCGATCGCGTGTTCGGCGGACGGCGCTGAGAGCGCCTTACGGTATATTCTCTGCCGTCATCCTGAGGTGCGAGCACTTGCGAGCCTCGAAGGAGGACGGCTGTTACCCATCCTTCGAGGCTCGCCGCAATTGCGGCTCGCACCTCAGGATGACGCTCTCACCGTATCACTCTTCGATCCCGTAACGATGCAGATCGTTGCCGTGGGTGTCGAGCCACCGCTTGGCACGTTCGGTGGCGGGACAGATCCGCGCCACGACCTTCCAGAACCGCGGCGAGTGGTTCATTTCAACCAGATGCGCGACTTCGTGCGCGGCGAGATAATCCAGCACGTAAGGCGGCGCGAGAATGAGACGCCACGAATACGAGAGCGCGCCCGCCGAGGTGCAGGAGCCCCATCGACTGGACTGATCGCGGATGGTGATGCGCTTCACCTTGACCCCGAGCATCTCCGCATAGCGATGCGATGCCTCGGTCAGCAGGCGGCGGGCCTCGCGCTTGAGGAAGTCATGAACGCGGCGATCAATAAATTCGACGCCGCCGGCGACGCAGAGAATCTTGTCGCCGCTCTCGCGCATTTCAGTCCAGACGGTTCCACGTTCGCCCGCACGATGCACGATCCGGTGCGGCACCCCGCGCAACGGGATGGATGCGCCCTGCGAAAACGGCGCGGCTTTGGGCAAACCACCAAGACGGGCCGCGATCCATGCGCCGTGACGTTGCGCGAAGTCCTTGGCTTCATACAAATTTCCGCGCGGAGGCATGGTGAGGACGGCTTCGCGCTTGCTCGGATGAATGCGCAGCGTGTATCGGCGCGCGCGGCGGTGTCGCCTGAGCTGAATCGTATAAGTGGATGAGCCAATTTTCACCGCGAGCGTGCGCGGCTCGGTGGGACGGCGGTAAAGAAGTGCGCGAAAAGCCATGTCAGCGGACCCGGACAGCAGGAATTCGCCGGGATTCTGCCATATCCGCCGCCAGTGAAATTCATCGGCGCAAAAACAAATCATTTGCCCAATATATCGTAGATTTAGGGGCTTAGCCTCCTACATCCGGGGCCATGAAACATGAAATTCTGATTCATTTCTAACGTCGTGACGCCTAAAGAAGGGAGCGTGGAAATTCACTCTCATACGCACCCAAGCGCAAATCTAAACACCCTTTGATTTCAAATAGTTATGAAAAAGAAAAGAGGGATTCCGGAGTGGAAAACTCCAGAATCCCCCGTAAAATGGGCACTTCTGAACGAAAGGCTCTTTAAAAAGACCTATTCGGCAGCGGCCAGAACCGGCCTGGACTGGGTCGACGACCGCATGAAATCCGAGATTCGCGGCACGATTTCAGACCTGAAGCGCGAACCGTTGAACACACCGTAATGGCCGACGCCCTTCTGCACATAATGCACGCGACGATCGTCTGGAATCGCGCTGCACAGCCCATGCGTCGCTTCGGTCTGGCCGAGACCCGAGATGTCGTCGTTCTCGCCTTCCACCGTCATCAATGCAACGCGTTGGATCTGCGACGGATCGACCGGCTGACCGCGATGCTTCATCTCGCCCTTCGGCAAGGCATGCTTCACGAACACCAGATCGACGGTCTGCAGATAGAACTCGGCGGTGAGGTCCATCACGGCCAGATATTCGTCGTAGAACTCGACATGCTTGTCGACGAGGTCACCATCGCCCTTCACCAGATTGGCGAACAGGCGCTTGTGCGCATCGACATGGCGGTCGAGGTTCATGCTGACAAAGCCGGTGAGTTGAAGGAAGCCCGGATAGACGTCGCGCATGAAACCGGGATGCGGGAACGGCACCTTGGTGATGACATTGTTGCGGAACCAGTCGATGCCCTTCTGCTCGGCCAGATCGTTCACACCCGTCGGGTTGCGGCGGGTGTCGATCGGACCGCCCATCAGCGTCATCGACGTCGGGAAATAGCGGTCCTTGTTGGCTTCCATGATGGAGACCGCCGCCAGCACCGGCACCGCGGGCTGACAGACGGCGACGACGTGAACATTGCCGCCGAGCACATGGATCATCTCGATCACGTAATCGATGTAATCGTCGAGATCGAAACGGCCCTGCGCCACCGGGACCATGCGCGCATCGACCCAGTCGGTGATGTAGACCTCGTGACCGGGCAGGAAGGCCTCAACCGTGCCGCGCAGCAGCGTCGCATAGTGTCCCGACATCGGCGCGACGATCAGCACGCGCGGCTGCGGCTCACGGAGCGGCCGCGCCAGCTTGCGGTCGAAATGCAGCAGCCGGCAGAACGGCTTTTCCCAGACCGGCGTGATCTCGACCGGCACCCGCATGCCGTTCACTTCGGTGTCGTGCAGACCCCATTCCGGCTTGCCGTAACGGCGCGTGGTGCGCTCGAACAACTCACAACCGGCGGCAACCGATTTGCCAAACTGGGTCGTCGCAAGCGGATTGAACGGATTCTCGAACCACAGCTTGGTCATATCCGCCACCGCCCGCGCCGGATTGAGCGAGGCGTGTCCCATTTCGTACATCCAGTACATGGGGGTGGTCAGCGCGGGGCTGACCTCGGACGGCAGGTCAGGCGGCCTTCCAAATTCACCGATAGGCATTGCGTTTTCCTCGAATCCCGGTTTCGCGGCGCAGCATAGTGTCGGGAGTGCGACAAAGCGTCAATCCAACGCGAAAGCAAGAGAGACAATCGATACTGGACGGAACCGGCGCAGGGCGGTCTTTTGCTACAAATCGGCTTGAAAACGTTGGACTATTCCCCGCTCTGGACCAGAGCGCCATGAATCCGGGCACTTTTCAGGAGTAACAAAAAGGCCACGGTCGAGATCGCAAACAGCATGGCATTGATCGCCAGAGCCTCTATCATGAGGTCGGCGCGAAAAACTCCATCGATCAGAAGAGCGCGCATGCCCTCGAAAACGTAGGTTGGCGGCAGCATCCAGGCCACGACCTGAAGCCAGTCCGGCAGCACCGAAACCGGATAATAGACACAGGTCAGCGGCAACAGCGCGAACATCAGCGTCCACGCCAGACCTTCCGCGCCCATGCCATTGCGCAGCACAAGTCCCGACGAGATCAGACCGAACGACCAGCTCGTGAAGATCAGGTTGCAGAAGAACGCCACCAGCGCGAAGCCGAAACCGAACAGGTTGAAACCAAAGAACGCGATGGCGAGGATAGTCATCGGAATGACGCCGACCGCGAGCCGGATCACGCTCATCACCATCAGCGAGATCAGATACTCGCTGACCTTGAGCGGGCTCATCAGCAGGTTGCCGAGATTCTTCGACCACATCTCCTCGAGAAACGACATCGAGAAACCGAGCTGCCCGCGAAACAGGATGTCCCACAGGATCACCGCGCCGATGAAGGTGCCGCCGGCCTTGGCGAAGAATCCCGCGTTCTGCGAGATATAGGCCTGTGAAAAGCCCCAGGTGATCAGTTGCAGCACCGGCCAGTAGATCAGTTCCAGCAGCCGCGGCCATGACGACGTCAGCAGGTACCAGTGACGCAGGATCATCGCGCCGATACGATGCGGCGCGATGCCAAAGCCATGCGGCTGATGCGACTGCACCTCGCTCACGACGACACCTGCTGCACGCGCCCACGCGCCACATCGAGAAAAACATCTTCCAGCGTGGTTCGGTTGTAACGCGCCAGAATGCCGGCCGGACTGTCATCGTCCTCGATGCGCCCACGCTTCATGATGATGACGCGGTCACACAAACGCTCGACCTCGAGCATGTTGTGCGACGCCAGCAGAACCGTCGCACCGCGGGCCTTGCGATAAGTCTCGAGGTGAGTACGGATCCAGTCTGCGGTATCGGGATCGAGCGAGGCGGTCGGCTCGTCCAGCAGCAGAAGCTCCGGCTCGTTGATCAGGGCTTTGGCGAGCGCCACGCGCGTCTTCTGGCCCGCGGACAGCTTGCCGCTCGGCCGGTCGAGAAATTCATTCAGATCGAGATCGGCGGCCAGCCTGCCGATCTGCTCTTTCAGGTTTGGCACGCCATAGAGCCGGCCAAACACATTGAGATTCTGCCGCACGGTGAGGCGTCCCGGCATGTCCACATAGGGACTTTCAAAGTTCATCCGACCCAGCACCGCGGAGCGTTCCCTCGGCATCGCATGGCCGAGCACGCTGACCGTTCCCGATGTCGGCGTCACCAGCCCCATGATCATCGATATGGTCGTGGTCTTGCCCGCACCGTTGCCGCCCAACAAGCCGGTCACCGAGCCACGCGGAATTGTGAAGGAAATATCGTCCACCGCGCGGGTGGCCTTATAGACCTTGACCAGCCGGTCGACATGAATCGCCGCTCCGGACGCGTCCGGAGCGCTGGATGCGGCATTTTGGGGAATCGTCGCGGCGGCCATGATCGACGTTCATTGAGCCAACGTGGCACCGTTCGCAAGGCCCGCGAATGCAGACCTCTCACGACAGACCGATTTGTGATCGGACAGGCGGAACGCTAAGGATATGGCATGAGCGACGTTGCCGATACCGTCTTCCGCCAGCCGCGGCGCTATGTGCGCCTCGACACCATCCTGCGGCTGCGCTGGCTTGCCGCGCTGGGACAGCTGACGACGATCTTCGTCGTCTCCGAAGGCCTCGACTTCGAGGTTCCTGTCATTCCCTGCGTGGTCATCATCGGCCTGTCCTGCGCACTCAATCTTGCGCTGCAGACCGCGTTCAATCCGGTGCATCGACTGGAGCCACGCTATGCGGCCGCCCTGCTCGCCCTCAACATCGCTGAACTCGCCGCATTGCTGGCGCTGACCGGCGGATTGCAGAACCCGTTTTCATTTCTGTTTCTGGCGCCGGTGCTGATTTCCGCAACCGCGCTGCCGACGCGGATCACGCTGGCGCTGGTCATTTTCGCCGCGGCGTGTGTCACGGTGCTTGGCTTCTACCATCTGCCGCTTCCCTGGAACGGCGATGAGCCGCTGGTGCTGCCGCCCACCTATATGATCGCGGTCTGGATCTCGATCGTGCTGGCGCTGAGCATCACCAGTCTCTACGCGTTTCAGGTGACGGAGGAAGCGCGCAAGCTGTCGGACGCGCTCGCGGCCACCGAGCTTGTCCTGACACGCGAGCAACACCTGACGCAGATCGACGGGCTTGCCGCCGCGGCCGCGCACGAACTGGGAACGCCGCTTTCCACCATCTTCCTGATCTCCCGCGAACTGGAACAGGCGATCCAGACCAACGGCTTCGACGACCATGCCCGCGGCGATCTGAAAACCCTGCGCGAACAAGCGCAGCGCTGCCGCGAAATTCTGGCGAAGATCACGCAGCTTTCATCCGAAGGCGCGCCGTTCGATCAGATGCCGCTCTCGACCCTGATCGAGGAAGCCGTCGCGCCTCATCGCGACTTCGGTATCGCCATCAAGGTCCGCATCGCACTGGCGCAAGACCCCGAGCCGGTGCTCGCCCGCAACCCGGCGATCCTCTATGGCGTCGGCAACATTATGGAAAACGCTGTCGACTTTGCGCGCGAACGTGTCGAGGTCAACGCATGGTGGAATGCGACCACCGTCGAGATCAATATTTCAGACGACGGGCCGGGCATTCCGCCGGACATTCTCAAACGGATCGGCGAGCCTTATCTGACGCGGCGGCGCTCGGGCGACCCGCAGGGCGAACGCGGCGGGCTCGGCCTCGGCGTCTTCATCGCACGCACCCTGCTGGAGCGAACCGGCGCCAAGGTCTCGTTCACCAACAGGATTTTCCCCGATCACGGCGCCGTGGTGACGATCGTCTGGCCGCGCGACAGCTTCGAGACCCTGGACGTTCCCGCAACCGCGCTGCAGTAGCCACGCCCGGCTGCGACGATTTGCAGCCTGCCGTCCGGCATTCTGACGGTATCCCAGCCTTGGCATCGCCCGAATGTCACGCCATATCTGAAGGATCGCAGGAGGAGGCCTGAAACGTGACCGCAACCGCCGATTTGACCGAGATTCCCGACCGATCCTTGCTGATTGTCGAGGATGACAAGGCATTTCTTGACCGGCTGGCGCGCGCCATGGAGACCCGCGGGTTCACGGTGAGCACCTGCGACAATGTGTCCGACGGACTGCATCACATCGATAAGACGCCGCCGGCCTTCGCCGTCGTGGACTTGCGACTCGGCGACGGCAACGGTCTGGACGTGGTGTCGGCGTTGAAGCGCCAGCGTCCTGACGCACGCGCCATCGTGCTGACCGGCTATGGCAACATCGCCACCGCCGTCACTGCGGTGAAGATGGGTGCCATCGACTATCTATCGAAACCCGCCGATGCCGACGACGTGGTCGCCGCGCTGCTGGCGAGTTCGACCGACAAGTCGCAGCTTCCTCAGAATCCCATGTCCGCTGACCGCGTGCGCTGGGAACACATCCAGCGCATTTACGAGATGTGTAACCGCAACGTGTCGGAAACGGCGCGCCGCCTGAACATGCACCGGCGCACCCTGCAGCGCATTCTGGCCAAGCGCGCGCCGCGCTGACGGCGGGCGCTGGAACCCTTCCGGGTGGGACTGCGTTGTCTGCGCATGACCACAGGAAGGGCGGCGGCATCGCCGGAACATCATGCGCAAGGCACGACATATCGACATCGCCTCCCGTCTCGAAGTCACCAAACAGTTCGGTCTTGTCGAGGATTACCGGATTGACTGGCCTTCAGGCCCGTCGCTCCGCCCGCCGCGCGTGACCGTTCGCAGGCGTGAAGCCTATCCCGTGACCCTGACCCGCAGTTACGTCACCAGCCTGCTCGATCCGTTCGTTCCGTCGCGCGACATTGTCGTGAAATAGCGACCGCCGCTTGAGTTGCACACAGGAGGCAACATCATGGGCACCGCCATCTGGGACATCATCCGTCAGGCGACACATGCGTCTCATCGACGTCTCGACGATGCGCTGTCCCGGCTGAACCTTGCGATTCCCCTTTATTACGAGAGCTTTCTGCGCAGCCAGGCCGAGGCGCTGTTTCCCATCGAAGCCGCGCTGGATCGTGATGGCGTCGAACGCATCATTCCCGACTGGCGAGCCCGCGCGCGAACCGCAGCACTCACGCACGATTTGAAAACCTTAGGCATTGCCTGCGATCCGCTGCCGATGCCCTATTTCAGGTCCGCCGCTGAAATACTCGGCGCGGTCTATGTGCTCGAAGCATCACGTATGGGCGAGCGCGTGATGCTGGCGCGTCTGGCCGAAGATCCCGATTCCTCCGCGATGAATGCAACCGCGTATCTGCGCCATGGATTCGGAAAACGCTTCTGGCCAAGCTTCCTTGCGCTGCTTGAAAATCATCCCGAGGCGCAGGCTGACCCCGCAGGCGTCGTGCATGGCGCGGACATCGCGTTCGCGATGTTCGAAGATACGCTGCTGCCGGTGACGCAGATCGCGCCGGCGTCTTTCACGCAGGTCAGCGCTTAATCCGCATCGAAGCTTTCATAGCCTTGCGGATCGCTCAGGCGGCCGATGCGTTGTGCCGCCAGCAAGCCGAAACTGATCAGCATCGATTTGCGCGTTGCCGCCGGCAGGCGATGTTCCGGCGCGTTACAGTGCAGATGCGCGCCATAAGCATCGGCGACGATCAGTCCCGTATCCACCGGAAAAATCTCGCACGGCAGATCCTGCGTGAAGGCAAAGAACAACCGGTCGCAATGCATCCGGTAGTCCTGCCATTTTTGATCGGCGCGCAGATCGTCGACCGACGACTTGATCTCAACGATCCAGATGTCGCCGCGTGCATTCATCGCGACCAAGTCGGCGCGGCGGCCGGACGGCAGCGTCAATTCACTGACACAGGAAAATCCCAAGGATCTCAACAATCTGGACGTGCCGCGAGCGATCGCGAGCGCTGTGTCGGACTGGCGGCGATCCGGTGGCAAACCGGGCTCCATATGGCGAAACGGTGAATTCATGATTCCGACAAGGTAGCAGAAAAGCGAAAGCCCCTCAGCCCCAAAACGGTACGGACGCCGACACAATTCGGACCCCGAGGCGACGCGAAGCAGCGGAACCATCACGCTGTCGTGAACCGACGCGACGCATCACCGGAGGGGAATAATGACATCACGCATCACCAGTGGATTCAAACACGGCGTCTGCGCATTCGTGCTGGCCGCCGTCAGCCTGCCGCTCGGCGCGGCGCTCTCGCAAGCCATGGCCAGGCCGACCGTCGAGGTCGCCTTCGTGCTCGACACCACGGGATCGATGGGCGGATTGCTCGACGGCGCCAAGCGCAAGATCTGGTCGATCGCCACCAGCGTGGTCGATGCCAATCCGGATGCCGACATCCGTCTCGGCCTCGTTGCCTATCGCGATATCGGCGATGAGTACGTCACCAGGACCTTCGATCTCACCAGCGATATTCAGGATATCTACGGCAACCTGCTGGACCTGAAGGCACGCGGCGGCGGCGACTGGCCGGAGAGCATCAACGAGGCGCTCGATGTCGCGGTCAACAAACTCCACTGGACTGAAGGCAAGGATGCACACCGCATCGTGTTTCTGGTCGGAGATGCGCCGCCGCACATGGACTACGCGCAGGACACCAAATATCCGAAGACGCTGGCGGTCGCGAAGCAGCGCGACATCGTTGTCAATGCCGTGCTCGCCGGCGGCGCGCGCGACACCGAACGGGTCTGGAAAGACATCGCGCAGCTCGGCGATGGCCGCTTCATTCCGATTCCGCAGGACGGCGGCGATCTCGTGGTAATCGAGACCCCTTATGACGACGACATCATCATCCTGCAGAAGGAAATCAACGGCACCGTCATTCCCTACGGTCCGCAGCGATTGCAAAAACGTGTCGAGGAAAAAACGCGGCAACTATCGCAGGTCGCCGCCGCAGCGCCTGCATCGGCGTCCGACATGGCGAGCTATCTCAACAAGCGCTCCAGGATTTCATCCGAAGCGGTAACCGGCGACGGCGATCTCGTCAGCGCGGTTGCATCGGGGCGCACGACAGTCGCAGGCGTGAAGGACGACGAACTGCCGGATGCGCTGCGCAAGCTTTCGCCGGATCAGCGCGCCGCAGAGGTCGAAAAGCAGACACAGGCGCGCAAGAACCTCAATGAGAAGCTCGCGGCATTGGTGCGCAAACGCGACGCATTTGTCGCCGAAAAGAAACGCACCGCCGCGCCCGGCAAGGCGTCGTCATTCGATCGCGCGGTAGAGGAGACGCTCAAGGTCCAGATCAAAAAGTAACGCTTCATCAATCATAACCGCCGCGCCATCGATAGCCGGCCCGGCCGATCCGGGCCGGCTTTTCAATGCCGTTGAACGCGCTGCAGGTCCGCCAATTCGGCCCGCGAACTCGGAGTGCGGGCGCATTGTCAACAATATGTATCCGAGCATTTACGCCCGATTCACGCATTCCGCGAGTTTCGCAGCGCGCGCGGGGGAAATTCTCCCCCTCTTAATCACATCGCGGCAAGGTTTGCCCTGTGCGTGTCGGCCGAGAACGATCGGCGCGTGTCACGGGAACTGGGAATCGGAAGGCAACAGCGAACTTTCGTCAAAGAATGACGACGGAGCCGATAGCATCCAATGAAGCTACTTTCTAAATCCGCGAATTTCCCGTTGCTGCGGCTGGTTGCGCCTCTCATCGCCATTGTCCTGCTTCAGGCCTGCCTGGCCGGACTGAGCCTCAATATCCTGTCCTCGGTGCGCGCCTATGTCGGCGGCGAAAGCCTGTGGTCGAAGGGCCAGAAGGATGCCATCCACTATCTCTCCCTGTATGGCGAAACCGGTGACGACACGCTCTACCGGAAATACGAGCAGGCCATCGCGGTCCCGCTCGGTGATCGCGCCGCCCGGATCGCGCTGGAAACCAATCCGCCGGACTACGAAGCGGCCCGGGCCGGATTCCGACAAGGCGGCATTCATCCCGACGATATCGACAGCCTGATCTGGCTCTACCGCTATTTCAGCGAGCTGCCTGCTCTCAAGACGGCGCTAACGCACTGGATCAAAACCGATCCTCTGCTGGACGACCTCGCCGCGCTCGGAAAGGAAATCCAGAGCGAGCAGACAGGCAAAGTATTTTCCACCGCGCAAAACGCCTCGCTACGCGAACGCATCGACCATTTCAATGTTCGCTTCGCGCCCGAAGCCATGGCTTTCAGCGCAGCGCTCGGCAATGGCTCGCGGCATGTCAAGCTGGTGCTCACCATCGCGAATCTGTTTACGGCAGCGTTGCTAGTGGTGGCGCTGATCCTGCTGGCCCGCCATTTCCTTGCCCAACGGCATCGGCTCGTTCGGGCGCTGCACTCCGAGAAGGAGCGCGCGCAGACCACGCTGGCCTCGATCGGCGATGCGGTCGTCTCGACCAACAAGGAAGGGCTGGTGGATTACATGAATCCCGCGGCCGAGAAATTGATCGCATGCCGCCTGCATGACGCGCGCGGACGGCCGCTCGCTTCGCTGTTCGAGATTCTGGATGAAGACACCGGGCATCCGGTCGAGGGGCAGATTCCGCGCATCCTGCAAGGCGAGCATCTGCCTGCCCCCACCCGCCCGCATCTGCTCCAGCGCCATGACTCCACCTCGGTGCCGGTCTCCATCGTGGGAGCGCCGCTTCACAAGGAAGGCGCGCTTGCCGGCGCGGTGGTCGTGCTGCACCATATGACCCGCGAGAAGAAATACATCGCCCGCCTGTCATGGCAGGCCTCGCATGACAGCCTGACCAAGCTCGCCAACCGCCGCGAGTTCGAGCACAGGCTGGAGCGCGCGTTGCATCAACTCGGCACCGGTCAGGATAAGTCGCACGGCCTAATGTATGTGGATCTCGACCAGTTCAAGATCATCAACGACACCTGCGGCCACGCCGCCGGCGACAAGCTGCTGTGCGAAGTGGCTTTGGCACTTCAGCGGCATATCCGCAACGAGGATCTGCTCGCGCGCCTCGGCGGCGATGAATTCGCCATCCTGCTGGAAAACGGCGATCTCGATCAGGCCGCCATTCTTGCGGAGCGGCTGCGGCAGACCGTGGAAGACATGAACTTTGTCTGGGATGGCCGGACCTTTACAGTCACCGCAAGCATCGGCCTCGTGCAGATGAAGCGGGAGCATGCCACCCAGGACGAGATCCTGCGCACCGCGGATCTCGCCTGTTACATGGCCAAGGAAAAGGGCCGCAACCGCGTCCAGATTCACAACCCCACCGATACCGAACTGCAGAACCGGTTCGGCGAAATGGCCTGGGTTCAGCGAATCCACGATGCACTGGACGAGGAGCGTTTCTGCCTGTTCGCCCAGAAGATCGCGCCCCTGCAGAACGCTGGTCATTGCGGCATGCATATCGAACTTCTGCTGCGGTTGCGCGATCGCGACGACAAGCTGGTGCCCCCGATCGATTTCATTCCCGCCGCGGAGCGTTATGGCCTGATGCCGCTGATCGATCACTGGGTGGTCGGCCATGCTTTCAAGATTCTCGCAAGCCGTTTGAAAAACGCGCCGCACGAACCGATCGCGACCTGCGCCATCAACCTGTCGGGCGCGACCTTCGGCGATGACGGCTTCATCGACCATGTCCGCGAACAGCTCGCCCTCCACGACATTCCGCCGACCATGATCTGCTTCGAGGTCACGGAAACCAGCGCGATCGCCAATATCGAAAACGCCAGCCGTTTCATTGACGTTCTGCAGGCGCTGGGATGCCGCTTCTCGCTCGACGATTTCGGCAGCGGCATGTCGTCGTTCGGCTATCTGAAGCATCTGCCAGTCGATTACCTGAAAATCGACGGCGGCTTCGTCAAGGACATGCTCGACGATCCGATCGACCGCGCCATGGTGGAAATGATCTGCCGCATCGGCAAGGTGATGGGCAAAAGCACCGTCGCCGAGTTTGTTGAGAATGACGCCATTCTCGACGCCGTGCGCGAGATCGGCGTCGATTATGCGCAAGGCTATGGCGTCGGGCGTCCGGAGCCGTTCGAGATGGCGGACATCGAAACCGACGCCCGGCTGTGCGTGGCGTAGGTCCGCCACGCAGAATGCAGTCTACCAGCCACAGGAACCGGTCGCGCGAAGGACACGGCTAAAACCGCTTGGCGCGGCGCAAAAAATCGGCATTGTGGCCGCATGACCCAAGACGATCAGACCCAGGCGCCAGCCGGCGCGCTCATCATTCCGGTTTCCCCCTTCGAACAGAACTGCACGCTGCTCTGGAGCGAGCCGAGCAAGCGCGGTGTCGTGATCGATCCCGGCGGCGACGTTCCGCGAATTCTCGAAGCCATCAAGCAGGCTGGCGTCACCGTCGAACAAATCTGGATTACTCACGGCCACATCGATCATGTCGGCGGCGCTGCGGAACTGCGCGACACGCTGAAGGTGCGGATCGAAGGCCCGCACATCGCAGACAAATTCCTGCTGGACAATGTTGTGGAGAGCGGCGCGCGGTTCGGCATGTTCGGCGTTCGCGATTTCGCGCCGGACCGCTGGCTGGAGGAAGGCGATCAGGTCAAGGTCGGCGACCTGACATTCGACGTCTATCACTGCCCCGGCCACTCGCCGGGCAGCGTGGTGTTCCACAACAAAGGCATGCACTTCGCGATTGTCGGCGACGTGCTGTTCAACGGCTCGGTCGGACGCACCGATCTGCCGGGCGGCGATCACGGCACGCTGATCCGCTCCATCAAGGAGAAGCTGTTGCCGCTCGGCGACGATATCGGATTCATCTGCGGGCATGGCCCCGGCTCGAACTTCGGGCACGAGCGCGAGACCAATCCGTTCCTCGACGGCGAACTGAGCTGACACCGGCCGCCGAATCGACGGCGGATGCTATACGGGCACGGCGGACGCCACCGCCTGCATCAATTCCTGCTGGCGGAACGGCTTGCTGAGTTTCAACAGGCCGGCTCCGACGCCGGACGGCAGCTCCGCATAACCGGTCGCGAGAATGACCGGAATGCCGGGCCGCTCCACCCTGATCGCTTCGGCCAGCTGAGCGCCGGTCATTTTCGGCATGGCGTGATCGGTGATCACGAGATCGATGGTCGCCTGTTGCCGCAGAATGTCGAGCGCGTGCTGTCCCGACGCCGCCTCGAGTACGAGGTGCCCCATGTCCTGCAGCATCAGCGACGTGTTCATCAGCACAAGGCCGTCGTCGTCGACCGCGAGCACGGTGAGCGGACGCATCGGCGGCTCGACGCTTTTGATAACGACGTCGCTGTCGGCGGCTTTCCTGGCAGGCGCCGGCACCGGCAGCCAGATTTCTGCCGTCGTCCCCGCGCCCTTGCGGCTCTTGAGCACAAACTGTCCGCCGGACTGCTCCGTCATGCCGTGAACCATCGATAATCCCAATCCTGTTCCGCGCCCCACGCCCTTGGTGGTGAAGAACGGCTCCATCGCCCGTGTCAGCGTCGCCTTGTCCATACCCTCGCCGGTGTCCTGCACCGACAGGCAGACATAACGTCCGGCCTTCAGCTTGCCGGCCGGCTGCGCAGGCGCAACGGTTTCCTCGCGTGCCGCGATGATGATGCGGCCGCCGTCCGGCATCGCGTCGCGCGCATTCACCGCGAGATTCAGCAGCGCCATTTCGAGCTGATTGGCGTCAGCATGAACAGGATTGAGCTTGATCGGAAAATGAGTCTCAATGGACATCGATGGGCCCAGCGAGCTCTGCAGCAGATCGGTCATGCCGCGCACGAGGTCCGACACATCGACGGCCTTGAGGTCCAGATCCTGACGCCGGGCGAAGGCCAGCATGCGCTGGGTCAGGGCCGCGCCGCGCTGGGCGGCCTGCATCGCGTTGGCGATCAGTCCCGTGACGCGCGGGTCGCTGTCCGACAGCCTCCGCCCGGCCAGTTCGAGACTGCCGAGAATGACCGTCAGCAGATTGTTGAAGTCGTGCGCGATGCCGCCGCTGAGCTGGCCGATCGCATCCATCTTCTGCGAATGGGCGAGCGCTTCGCGGGTCTGTTCGAGCGCCTTCTGGGTTTCCATGCGCTCGGTGATGTCGCGCGTCACCTTGGCGAAGCCGATGATGGCTCCGGCATCATCGCGGATCGGATCGATGATGACATGCGCCCAGAATTGCGTGCCGTCCTTGCGCACGCGCAGGGCTTCCTTCTCGAACCGGCCTTCGCGCCGCGCGGTTTCGAGCGCGGTCTGCGGATCGCCTTTTTCCCGATCGCCCGCCGTGTAAAATTTTGAAAAGTGCTGGCCGATGATTTCATCGGCGCGATACCCCTTGATGCGTTCGGCGCCCTGATTCCAGCTGATGACGTGCCCGTCAGGATCGAGCATGTAGATCGCGTAGTCGGTGACGCCCTGCACCAGCAGCCGGAACTGCTCTTCGTTTTGCCGCAGCCGCTCTTCGGCCGTGCGGCGCTCAGTGAGGTCCCAGGTGATCTCGGCGAAGCCGATCAACTGCCCGTCCGGCGAGCGGATCGGATCGATCACCACATGCGCCCAGAACCGGCTGCCGTCCTTGCGCACGCGCCAGCCTTCGCTCTCGAACTTGCCTTCGGTCTCGGCGGCCTTCAGCGCGCGCCCGGGAAGGCCCGCGCGCCGGTCGTCCTCGGTATAAAATTTCGAGAAGTGGCTTCCGACGATTTCCGGCGCCGCGTAGCCTTTGACCCGCCGTGCGCCGGAATTCCAGCTTGTCACGATCCCGTCGGGATCGAGCATGTAGATGGCGTAATCACTGATCGCATCGATCAGCAACTGATAGCGCTCATCCGCCGACGGCAGCGACGCATCGAAAGCTCCGTCCGTGTGTAACGCGGTGATGTCAGCCATCCAGCTTGCCCCGGCAATAACAGGTTAAAACGCCGATCGTTGGATAAAGTTCCACCTGACGCCCTCGCCCAAAAATCCTAGTTCAGGGCCGCCTTCAATGCGGTTGCGGCAGACGCATAGCCGCCGCGGGCCCCGTCGACAAAATGAAAATGCTCCGGCCGTGTCGCCGACAGCGTGAAGCAGGTCATCATGGCGGCGTCCTGCCGGTGCAGACCATACCGGGCCACGCCAGCAGCCGCGGCCGCCGCCAGCCGGCTCTCCAGGGCATCGGCCAGTTCGGGCGTGCAGTCCAGCACCATGCGCAGGCCATCATCGTATTTCCGGAAGTCCGAATTCTCGACCACCTGTTGCATATAGACCTTCGGCAGGAAGCCGCCGACCGGAACGCCGAGACGGAAGATCGCATAGACGAACAACGTCCGGACCTGCACCTGGAATTGCCGGATCAACAGCGACGGCCCGCGCCGCGCCAGCGCTTCATAGCGCGCGCCCTCCGCCGGCCAGCGCAGCGGCGGCCCATTTGCCGGGACCGGCCGGCCCGCACCGGGGCTGCGCTCGACCAGCGCCACGACATCCTCGATCAGGCGGCGATACGCCGCGCCATCAGCCGAAGATGGCACGACCAGCACCGAGAGGATCACGCCGCGCTCCGAGGGAATTTCCGAGAACCGGCACGACAGGCCGGTGAGATCGGGATGCGCGCCCGCCGCGGCTGGCTCGACGGCGAACTCGCCGCGCTTCATGGCCGCGTCCGCGAAGGCCAGCCCGCCGCCCGAGAACATGGCGTAGGACACATGCGGCGACGGCGCATAGCGCGCAATGCACACATCCAGTCCCTGCGCGCGGATCGCCGCGATCGGCACCAGTGCCACGCGCAGGATCAGATCGAGATCGTCCCTCACCCATGTCGCGGTGGCGGCCAGCGCGTCACGGGCACGCTCCGCATCCTGCGGCGCGACCGAGAAACTCGCGCCGTCACCGCCGAACGCAAACGGAAAATCGCGGCCGTCGAGCGCATTGGTGATCGACGCGATCACCGCCGCGCCCGCCATGTTCACCGCCTTGTAGCGATTGTCCGCGATCGCCCTGGTCGACTGCACGATATCGGCGACACCGATCAGCCAGCCGTCCGGCACCGGGCGATACAGCGACGGCTCCATCAGGCTGGCGAAGCCATGAAACACCGGCATGGCGCTGTAGAACGTATCGCCCGTCATGTCCGCGCTCCTGTTGTCCGATCCGCTCATGCTTTGACCGTTTCAAACGCTACGAATGACTGGCCATATCGGTTCACATCGCCCACGTTCCGGCGGGCGGATTGTTTGCCACAGCATCGCCTGCCATAAAGGATCGTCAACCCGCGCTCAACAGCGGGAGATGGGAGACAACATGACAAGCAGGATTTCGCCGGGCACTGACCTCGCACCGGGCCATGTCGGCCCCTTCGCCGGACTGGACGTGCCATGGCTGCTGCGGCTGCGCGCGGAAACACGGCGCGATCACACCTTTCTGATCTGGGCGCCGTTCGATGCGCCCGCGCGGCCCTGGACCTATGGCGAATTCCATGACCGCGTCGGCGCGCTCTCCGCCGGTCTGGTCAGACGCGGCATCAAGCCCGGCGATTGCGTGCTGATCCATCTCGACAATTGCATCGAGATGCTGCTGGCATGGTTCGCCTGCGTCGAGCTTGGCGCCATCGCGGTGACCACCAACACGCGCTCCGCCCCGGCGGAGATGAACTACTTCGCCGATCATTGCGGCGCGGTGGCGGCCATCACCCAGCCGGCCTATGCGCAGACCCTTGCAGATCATTGCCCGAAGCTGCGCTGGCTCGCGGTGACTTCCCATGACGCGGGCGCAGCGCCCGCACAAGGACGGCCCGCGAAAAGCGAGGCATTCGATTCCCTCTTCGCCGACAGCACGGATCGTCCGCGCCGCGCCGCCGATCCGCACGCCTCCTGCAGCGTGCAGTACACCTCCGGCACCACATCGCGGCCGAAGGCGGTGCTGTGGACTCACGCCAACGCGTTGTGGGGCGCGAAGGTCAACGCCGCGCATGAAGACCTCCGCGCCGAGGACACCCACCTGATCTATCTGCCGCTATTTCATACCAACGCGCTGGCCTATTCGATGCTGGCAACGCTGTGGGTCGGCGCCACCGCGGTGATCATGCCGCGGTTTTCCGCAAGCCGCTTCTGGAGCACGGCGCTGGCGCATCGCTGCACTTGGACATCGCTGGTGCCGTTCTGCGTCAAGGCGCTGATGGAGCAGGAACGCCCGAAGGCGCATCATTTCCGGCTATGGGGCAGCGCGGTGTGCGAGCCGCCAGCGGACGCACATTTCGGCGTCAAGACCATCGGCTGGTGGGGCATGACCGAAACCATCACCCACGGCATTGTCGGCGAGGTGACCCAGCCGAATATTCCGCTGGCGATCGGACGCGCCGCGCCGGAATACAGCATCCGCGTTGTCGATGCGGACGGCGCGGTCACACAGCCGGGCGACACCGGCGATCTTCTGATCCGGGGCATTCCCGGCCTGTCGCTGTTCAAGGAATATCTGCACAACGAGCAAGCCACGCGCGGCAGCTTCGACGATCGGGGTTATTTCATCACCGGCGATCGCGTGAAGCTGCTGGAGAACGGATTCATCCGGTTCGGCGACCGCGCCAAGGATATGCTGAAGGTCGGCGGGGAAAACGTCGCGGCCTCCGAGATCGAACAGGTGGTGATCGCCGTCGCCGGCGTGCGCGAAGCCGCTGTGGTCGCCAAAAAACATCCGATGCTGGACGAGGTGCCGGTCGTATTCGTGATTCCGCAGAATGGCCTTGCGGGCGCAACACCGACGCTGCACGACGACATTCTGGCGGCGTGCAAGAAATCGCTGGCGGATTTCAAGGTGCCGCGCGAAATCCGCCTGGTCGACGAGCTGCCGC
>ERZ778025.966-NODE-966-length-28549-cov-4.177792_pt1 | contig 28549 bp, 28 predicted proteins | sample MGYA00375755_ERZ778025 | MGnify/ENA primary metagenome ERZ778025 (study PRJEB29350, sample SAMN05389825) | bioreactor metagenome | isolation source: Thiocyanate bioreactor | place: South Africa: University of Cape Town | collected 2014-03-17 ... | reverse complement strand
CTCCTCGCTGTCGACCGAGCAGAGCCGCACCCAGCTCGCCCGCTTCGACGGCGCCCGCAAACGCCGGGCGATATCCGATGCGCTTCATCATCGGGATCGTGAAGACGCCCGTCGTCATGACATTGGAGACGGCGCTGCCGGAGATCGTACCGAACATGCCGGACGTAATAACGGCCACCTTGGCGGGACCACCCGGCTTGGCTCCGGCCAGAGCCAGGCCGAAATCCATGAAGAGCTTGCCGGTGCCGGTCTTCTCGACAAATGCCCCGAAAATGATGAACAGCACGACGTACGTCGCCGACACGCTGATCGGGATGCCGAGGATCCCGTCCGTCGTCATGTAGAGCTGATCCAGCATCATCTGCGCCGACACGTTCGTGAACGTCAGGCAATACGCCATGAACACGATCGCCGTGATGGAGAGCGCAGCGCCGAGGACCCGCCGTGTTGCCTCGAGTATGCAGACGATGAGCGTCGTCCCGAGAATCCAGTCAGCGGGGCGCAGATCGTCGACAGTGGCAAAGCGCGTGATGAAGTACTCGTACTCGTAGAAGATATATCCGACCGAGGCGAGGCTCGCGGCCACAAACAGCCAGTCGACGAAGCCGGGGGGCTCATCCCGACGCCCCGAAAAGCCCGCGTAGACCAGAAACGCAAGCACCAGCATCCACAGGAGGTGCGTGCCGCGGAAAATCAACGGCTCCGGCACGCCCACAAAGGCTACGTAGAGATGATAGACGGTGAATGTCGTGCCCAACACGGTCACGAGCATCTGCATCGCGCGCGCGTACGTCATTGAAAGCTCCCCACAGCCGAACGGGTCGAGCGCAGCGCCACGAGTGGCGCTGCACAGATTGCTGAGGTCGCAGCGGCGCGACTACAGCGCGCCCTTCTCCTTGAAGTATTTTTCGGCGCCGGGATGAAACTTGATCGAGACCTTCGCCCCGAAATCCTTCACGCTCTGGCCCTTGAACACGGAATTCACGCTGACCAGCTCCGGCAGTGCGTCGGTCATGGATTTCGCCATGCCGTACACGACGTCATCGGGCAGCTTGCAGCTCACGATGACATGGGCCGGGAATTGCACGGTCTGCACGTCCTTGTCCTGGCCGGGATACGTGCCCTTGGGGATGGTGAAGCGCGAGAAGCCGGCGTTCTTCTTGACCAATTCGTTGTAGATATTGTCGGGAATATCGAGCATGCGGACCGGGCGGCTGTTCGCCATATCCATGATACCGCCCGTCGGCAGCGTGCTAATGATCATCGAGACGGAGATCTGGCCGTCCTTGAACATATTGGCCTGATCCGCGATGCTCGCGAAATTGACCTTGCTCAGGCCCTTGTAGCCGACTCCCGTAGCATCCATGATCCAGGATGCCACGACTTCCGTCGTGTTGCCGCGCGGCAGCGTCCCGAGGCTCTTGCCCTTCAAGTCAGCGAGCGCGTTGATGCCCTGATCGCCACGCGCCGCGATCTGCTGGACCTGAGGGTAGATGTTGGCGAGATGGCAGACGTTGACATAGGGCTTGGTGATGCCCTGACCGATGCCGTTCAGCGCATCGACCGTCGAGATCAGGTTCCCCATGCCGATCTCGGCCTTGCCCTCTTCGATTGCCTTCAGGTTGACGAGACCGGCGCCCGGACGGTTCTCGATCGAGAGACGCTTGTCAGCCTTCTCCCAGATCGATTTGAGCGCACCTGCGATCGGGATCCAGGATCCCCCCGTCGGCCCGGTGAAGTATGTGAGCTTGACGTCCTGCGCCTTCGCCTGTGTTACCGATAGTCCTGCGACCAGGGCCGCAAGCGCAATGGTACACGAGCCCATTTTCGAGCGTTTCATACCGAATATTCCTCCCTTTGGCAGTCTAGTGACGGACGGTTGTTTTTGTTGTCCTTCAATGTTGGGTACCGTGTAGCGCGACCGTTGTAAACCGGGACTGCGCTATGACCGGACAGAGCCTTCGCGCCTACGCGAGGCTGGGCGCTGCGAGCACCGAAATTTCTCCCTGTAGACGAACGATATTCTTCGGGAGGCATTGCGGCCGTCTTGACTTCTATTCTGGCAAAAGCCTCAATACGCGCAATGAGAGGCTGCATCAGAGCGGCCGACAAGGGCGGTGCACTGCACAAGCACAACAACAGCCCACCAAGGAAGCGCACTGCAGGGAGGTTCCACACATGACGATTCCACGTCTGTTAGCAGCTTCGGCCTTCGTCACGACGATGGCCATCTCGAGCGCGATGCCCGCCGCGGCCCAGGAGCGCGAGATAAGACTCTCGGGCTTCGGCGCCATGTCCGGTGTCGTGCGCTCCTTCGGCATCAACTCCAAGGCTGCGCTCGAAGCTGCGGCCGACGAGATCAACAAGTCCGGCGGCGTCAAGCTCGGCGACGGCACGAAGGGCAAGATCGTCATCGACTACTTCGATGACCGCTGCAATGCCGAGGAAGGCATCTCGGTCACACGGCGCATCGCCTCTACATCGTCGCTGGTCGGCATCGGCCCAACCTGCTCGAACGTCGCCGAGCCGCTCTTCGGCGTTCTGCAAAAGAAGGTGGGTGACGCCGGCGACAGCGGGCTGCAGTTCCCGATCTTCACCGATGTCGCCATCAAGGGCGGCCTCGCAAAGATCTCGGAGTGGGCATTCCGCAACGTGCCCGACGAGGGCGCGATGTATGCCGCTCTCTTTCAGTGGCTGAAGAAGACCCGGCCGGAGCTGAAGACGATCTTCGGCGGCGTGGAGGAGGACTTCGCCCACTCGCGCGCGACCTGGTACGCGGTGATGAAGGAAGTGGCCGCGAAGGAAGGCTTCGAGATCAAGGGGGAAGCCAAGTGGCTGCTCGCCGACACGAACTTCACCAACCAGGCGCGTGAGGCTCGCCGCGCGGCCGCAGACATCGTCGCCATCTCCGCGCACCCGTTCACCACGTGCGGCATGCTGAAGGAGCTGGGCCGCCAGGGCGTGAAGCCGAAGCTGGTGATCGGCCTCACCTCATCGTCGAGCCTCGAGACGCTGCAGGGCTGCGCAGCCGAGGCCGAGGCGATCATCATTCCAACGAGCTTCGCGCCGGTCACGCCCGAAGCCCGGGCGGCAGCCGACCGCGCTGCGAAGTTCAATGGTAGCCTCGATCTCCACTCAGGTGCGGCCTACGAGATCGTCGCGATCCTGAAGGACGTGATCGAGGGCGAGGGCGTGCTGGCGAAACCCGATACGGTCCAGGCCGACCGCGCGAAGATCCGCAACGGCCTCTCGAAGCTGACCGAGACCAAGGGGCTCATCGGCATCTCCAAGCGAACGGAGGAAGGTGAAGCCGTGAAGCCCTTCCTCTTCGTGCACGCCAAGGGCGGCAAGTGGGAAGTGCTGCACAACCCGACGAAGTGATGGCGTTCAGTCGATTTCCAGAGCCGGTGCCTCCCACTCCGGGGCGCCGGCTTCCCATTCTCACATCCCGCGTGCATCATGCTGATCGTTGATCTCGTCCAATCGATCGTCGATGGGCTGCTATTCGGCGCCACATATGCCCTGATCGGCATCGGCTTCACGCTGGTGTTCGGCGTCATGCACAAGATCAATATGGCGTATGCGGCCGCCTCCGTCGGCGCTGCCTACGCGGCATTGCGCCTGATCGCCTTGATTGGCGGACCTGCCTGGGCCTCGCTGCTCATCGCGGCGGCCGCAGGTGGTGTCTTCGGCCTCATCATCTACTGGCTCTGCTTCCGTTTCATTCCATTGTCGAACCCGCTTGCGACGCTGATGTCGACCGTCGGGATGTTCCTTCTTGCCGAGGAGATCATCGTCCACACGACCGACGGCATGCCCCAGAACTACCCCGTCGTCGTACGCGGCATTCTCGATATGGGCGAGTTCATGATCCGCGGCGATCTCGTGTTCGTCTTCGTGTGCGCCCTGCTGGCGATGGTCGTGCTTCTTTACCTGCTCTACCGGACCAAGCTCGGCATAGCGACGCGCGCTGTCTCGCAGCAGCCGGTGGCCGCTCAGCTCGTCGGCATCCGTCTCAATCACATCAACGCGCTGACGTTCATCGTCACCGGCATGCTCGGCGGCTTCGCTGGCGCGCTCATCGGCTCGGCGGTCGGTCTGCTGTCGCCGCTTCTGGTCATCCCCCTGACCATCAAGGGCCTGATCGTGACCGTCATCGGCGGACTCGGGAGCATTCCAGGCGCGATCATCGCGGGCCTTCTGGTCGGCATGGCGGAGAATGTCTTCCAGTACTTCCGCGGCGTGACCGAGCGCGACATCTACGTCATGCTCTTGCTCTTCGTTTTCCTCGTCTTCCGCCCCGGCGGCATCTTTTCGAATACCGTAAAGCGCGATTGAGGCTGAGCAGACAGTGGATTTCTATCTCGGCCTCCTCCAGGTCATGGGCGTGCACACGCAGCTTGGTCTCTCCGCCTATGTGGTTCTGCAGACAGGGCAGGTCTCGCTCGCGCAGGCAGGTTTCATGGCAATCGGCGCCTACATTGCCGCCATGCTGACAGTGCTCTCCGGCTGGCCGCTGATCGCGGCGTTGATTGCCGGCGCGCTGGTCGCGGGCCTCACGGCCTGCCTCGTCGGCTTCCCCGCGCTCCGTGTCCACGGGCTCATGCTGGTCGTCGCGACGATTGCCTTCACGGAGATCGTGAGGCTCTTCTTCTTCAACTTCGACTACCAGATCGCGCGCGGCAGCCTTCGCGTCGGCCCGCTCGGCGGCGAAGGCTTCCGGCAGATCCGCTACTTCCCCGAGAACGGATGGACGACACTGCACGTCGCCATCTTCATCTGGACCGTCGTGGCACTCGTCATGGCCGCGCTGTGGTGGATGGACCGCTCGCGGGCCGGTGCCGTGCTGCGCGCCGTCGGCGAGGACGAGATCGCGGCGCAGAGCTGCGGCATCAATCTGACAGCCGTCAAGGTCTCGGCCATGACTGCGGGCGGCGCCATCGCCGGTCTCGCCGGGGGCCTCTACGCGCACTACACGACGCACATCGAGCAATCGAACTTCACGATCCTGCTGGCGACTTTCGCCATTGCCTATCCCATCCTCGGCGGGCTCTCGAGCGTGTTCGGCACCGTTGCGGCGGTGATCTTCATCCAGGGCTTTCTCGTCGAGGGCCTGCGCTTTCTCGGCGACTGGCGCAACCTGCTGTTCGGCGCCCTCATCGTGCTCGTGATGAACATCCGGCCGAGCGGGCTGCTCGACGCGCGCACCATGGCCACGCTTCGCCGGCTCTTCAGCCGGAAGGAGCACTAAGCCATGCTGGAGCTTTCGAAGCTCTCCAAGCACTTCGGCGGCGTGCGTGCCGTCGACAGCCTCGATCTCAAGATCGAGCCGGGCCAGATCTTCGGCCTGATCGGCCCGAACGGCTCGGGCAAGAGCACGACCGTCAATCTCATCACAGGCCTGCTCGGTGTCACGCACGGCAGCATCAAGCTCGCCGGCGAGGAGATCACCAACCTGCCGACGCACGTGCGGCTCGAAACCGGAATCGCCCGCACCTTCCAGAATATTCGCCTGTTCGGTCAGCTCACGGTCTGGCAGAACCTCTGGGTGGCGGAGAACGCGCGTGCGCAACGCGAGCGCTCGAGCTTCCTCTCGCGCTGGCTCGGCGGCGAGCGCGGCGCCCGCGCACGCATCACGCGCGCCCTCGAATTTTCAGGCCTTGCCGATAAAGCCGACGAGCTCGCCGCCAACCTCGCCTTTGGCGAGCAGCGCCGCCTCGAGCTTGCGCGCGCCTTGGCCGCGGAGCCGAAGCTGCTCCTGCTCGACGAGCCGGCGGCCGGCATGAACCCCGAGGAGATCGGCGCGCTCGACGACCGCATCCGCCAGATTCGCGACAGCGGCATTACCGTTCTATTGATCGAGCACCATATGGAGCTGATCATGGCGATCGCCGATCGTATTGCCGTACTCAACTTCGGCCAGAAGATCGCAGAAGGCACGCCGGCTGAAGTCCAGGCTCACCCCGCGGTCCGCGAGGCCTACCTCGGCGCGGCCGATTGAGATTCGAGAGAGGCGCCGCGAGATGCTCGACGTCCAGGACATCGTCACCGCCTACGGCAAGATCGAGGCGCTCAAGGGCGTCAGCCTCGCCGCCGCCGAAGGGCGCATCACGTGCCTGCTCGGGCCGAATGGTGCCGGCAAGACGACGCTCATGTACTCGATTGCGGGCGTGCTGAAGCCGCGCCGCGGTGCGATCCGTCTCGGCGGCGTCGATATCACGGGCCAGTCGCCCTCCGCGATCGTGGCGCGCGGGCTCGCGCTCGTGCCGGAGAACCGCCTCGTCTTCCCGCAGATGACCGTCGCCGAGAACCTGGAAGCCGGTGCCTACCAGCGCCGCGACGCGGCGGAAGTCGCCGTTGACATCGAACGCATGTACGCGCGCTTTCCGCGCCTCAAAGAGCGGCGCACGCAGCTCGCGGGAACGCTCTCGGGCGGCGAGCAGCAGATGCTCGCGGTTGCGCGCGCGCTCATGAGCCGGCCGCGCATCCTGCTCATGGACGAGCCTTCCCTGGGCCTCGCGCCGCTCATTGTCGAAGAGATCTTCCGCATTGTCGGCGAGCTCAACAAGGACGGCGTTACGATATTCCTCGTCGAGCAGAACGTGCACATGGCGCTCAAGGTCGCCCACCACTTCTATCTCATGGAGCAGGGGCGCGTGACATTCTCGGGCGAGCCCGGCAAGCTCGCCGAGGATGAAGTGATCCAGCGCGCCTACCTCGGCACAAGTCGCCAAGCTTCCAGCCACAAGACGGGATGATATGGCGCCTGTCGATCTCGCCCAGAACACGCTCGATGGGCTGATGATCGGCTCTTCCTACGCGCTGCTGGCGATCGGCTTCACCTTGATCTTCGGCGTCATGCGGCGCCTGAACCTCGCCTATGGCCCGACGATCATGGCGGGCGTCTATCTCGGCACAGCAGCGTTCATCTCCTTCGGCGCGCCGAGCCTCGTCGTGCTTGCGATCGTCATCATTGGCGCATCGCTCGTCGGTCTCTACGTCGAGCGGCTCTGCTTCCGTCCTTTCGGCGAAGCCGCTCGCACGGCCTCCATGGTCGCGAGCTTCGCACTCTGGATGCAGATCGAGGAAGCGGCCATGCACATGCTGCCCCAGCATATGAACCCCTTCCCGCCTCTTCTCGCCGCCCCGCCGTTGGAGATCGGGCCGCTCATGCTGCGCGCCGACCATCTCATCATGCTCGCGGCGACACTGCTGCTCGCGGGGGCAGTCACCTATCTGCTCGCACGCACGAAACTGGGGCTCGCCATCCGCGCCGTGATCGACCAGCCGCGCGCGGCGGCGATCGTCGGCATCCATGTCGAGCGCATCATGATGCTGACATTCGTGCTCGCTTCGGCAATCGGCGGGTTTGCGGGCTTTCTCATTGCCGCGACGGACGCGCAAGTGACCGCCATGATGGGCATGTGGGCAACCACCAAGGGCCTCGTCGCGATGATGCTCGGCGGGCTCGGCTCGGTAAGAGGCGCCATTGCCGGCGGGCTTCTGCTCGGCGTCCTCGAAGCGCACGCGCAGTGGTTTCTCGGGCCGCAGGTGCGCGACATGGTGGCCTGGGGCCTGCTGTTCGTGATTCTGGCCTTCTGGCCAGGTGGCCTGATGGGCGCAAAGGCGCTCGACCGCACAATGGCGGTCGGTCGGCGCGTCTGAGGCGCTGAGGGGCAAAGCATGGACACCTACGTCATCACGGTGCTCAGCAACATCGGGATGATCTCCTTCGTGGCGCTGTCGGCCTACATCCTTCTCCTGTCCGGGCAGATTTCCTTCGGCCAGCAGGCTTACTTCGGTATCGGCGCCTATACGGCGGGCATCGCCACCGTCATGTGGCAATGGCCGATCGCGGTCGCACTCGTGCTTGGCGCGCTCGCGGCCAGTGCTGCGGCGGGCCTCGTCGGCCTCGCGACGCTTCGCCTGAGCGGCATCTATTTCGCGATGGCGACGCTCGCCTTTGCCGAGATCATGCGCATTGCCGCAGAGCTCTTCGTCTATCGCCGCGAGATCGGCGGCATCGAGACGGGGCCTGACGGCATCGATGGCTTTCGCGACATCCGCTACTTCTTTGCCAACGACATCTCACCGTTCCAGTCCTGCCTCATCGTCTATGCGCTCCTAGCGGCAGTGCTTGCCTCGCTCTTCATCGTCGAGCGTACGCGCGGCGGGCGCTTGCTGCGCCAGGTGGGCGAGGACCCGCTGCTCGCAGAGGTGCAAGGCATTGACGTCATGCGCGTGCGCATGGCCGCAGCGCTCTCGGCGGGTGCGGTCGCCGGGCTCGGCGGTGGGCTCTACGCGCACCTGATGACTTATGTCGAGCCGCGCAGTTTCGACATCATGCTCGGCGTACACGCACTGGCGTACGGGCTGATCGGCGGCCTCGGCACCGCACTCGGACCTCTGCTCGGCGTGCTCATCGACATCGGCCTGCTCGAATCGACGCGCATCTTCAGAGGCTACCGCATGATCGTTTTCGGCGGGCTCGTCGCGGTGCTGCTGATCGTCAGGCCGCGCGGGCTCCTGGACGAGGTCGCGATCAACCGCATCCGGCAAGCCTTGCGGAGACGCCGTCGTGCTGGAGGTTGATGGCCTCACCGTGCGCTTCGACGGCGTCGAGGCGCTCCGCGATCTCAGCATCACGGTGCCGACGGGTGCGCGCGTCGGCGTGCTCGGGCCCAACGGCTCCGGCAAGACCACGCTCTTCAATGCCATCTCAGGGCTCGCCGGCATCGCCGCCGGCGCCATCCGCCTCGATGGCGTGACGATCTCGAAACTGGCACCGCATCGCATTGCCGCTGCCGGCGTCGCGCGGACATTCCAGTCCGTGCGACTCTTCCAGCGCCTGAGCGCGCTCGACAATGCACTGCCGTCGGTTGGCGCCGCGTCCTCCCATGAGGCTCGCGAGAATGCACTTGCCGCTCTCGATGCCGTCGGCCTCGGCGAACGACGCGACACGCTTGCGGGCGACCTCAGCTTCTACGAGCAGCGGCAGCTCGAGATCGCGCGCGCCATTGCGCAACGGCCGCGCCTCCTGCTCGCCGACGAGCCGACAGCGGGCCTTTCGCCAGCGGAGTCCGATCACGTGATCGCGCTCCTCGGCCGTGCTTTCGGCGCCGAGACCACGATCCTGCTCATCGAGCACAAGATTGCTGCCGTCGAAGCGCTCTGTCCGCGCGCACTCCTGCTCATCGAAGGGCACGTCGCCGCGGACATGCCGACGCGCGAGATGATGAGCGATCGCGATCTCGCGAGCGTGTATTTCGGGTCACGGCTGACACCATAGCGCAACTATTGCGCTGCAAAAGACGCCGGACTTATCTCAAATTTGGCGATAATCTCCGAGTATGAATAAGTGTTCATGGCGAATATTGAGATTCAATGCTTGAAATTAATCAAGAAACGCGCCAGCTATAACATTACGCCGGGGTAATGTCGGAAAGTTGAGGAGAGCGTTCCGAATGTTGAGAACTCTCGCAATATCGGCGGTGGCAGCGGCAGGGCTGCTGCTCCTGCCGGGTCAAGCCACTACTACAAACGCCGCACCATCCATTGCACCGAAGATGGCGACGCCGGACAGCGCCGTCGAGCAAGTACGGCGCGGTGGCGGCCGCAGCTTCGGCGGTGGCCGCGGCTTCAGGGGCGGCAGCTTCCGCGGCGGCCGTTCATTCGGCGGCGGTCGCAGCTTCCGGGGCGCGCGGTTCCACAGTGGCCGCAGCTTCCGGGGTGCCCGCTTCCACAGCGGTCGCAGCTTCCGTGGTCGCCACTTCCGCGGCGGCCGTAGCTTCGCCTACTACGGCGGACGACGGCACCGCGGTTGGCGTCGTGGCGTCATCATTGGCGCCGGCCTGCCGTTCTTCTATGGCGGCGGCTACTACTACGGCGGCTGCAATTACTACTATCGCAAGTGGATGCGCACCGGCAGCCGGTACTGGCGCGCCCGCTACTACTCTTGCGCCGGCTATTGGTGATCGGCGCCACACAATAAGAAGAGAGGCCAGCCAAACGGCTGGCCTTTCTTTTTTCCAACTCAGCCGCGCTGGCCGATCGGAACGTAGGCCCGCGCCTCCGGTCCGGTGTAGAGCGTGAGCGGCCGTATGAGGATGTTGTTGTCGAGCTGCTCGAGCACCTGGACCGTCCAGCCGGGCACACGCCCGACAGCGAAGATGGGAACGAACAGGTCTTTCGGGATCTTGTGCAGGTAGTAGATCACGCCCGAGTAGAAATCGACATTCACATTCACGCCGTGCCGCGCGTACGGCTTCATTTCAGCGACGAGCGACTCCAGAATTTCGTACCACTTCGGCTCGCCCATCTCTTTCGATAGCTGCTTCACGCCTTCGCGCATGTGCCGCGCCCGCGGATCTTCCGCGCGATAGACGCGATGACCAAAGCCCGTAATCGGCTCCTTCGCCGCGCGCTTTGCCTTCACGTATGCCGCGGTATTTGCAGGATCGCCGATCTCCTCGGCCATGCGCATGACGTCCTCGGCAGCGCCACCGTGCGCGGGTCCCGATAGCGCGGCAATTGCCGCGGTGATGGCCGCGTGAATGTTGGCGTCCGTGCCGATGACCACGCGCGCCGTGAACGAGGACGCATTCGAGCCGTGCTCGGCATGGAGCACGAGGTCCGTGTCGAGCAGCTTCGCCGCATCTCCCGAGGGCTTCTCGCCCTTCAGCAGCCAAAGGAAGTTCGCGGCGTGGCCGAGCGTCGGATCCGGCGCGAGCGGGGTGAGACCATTGCGGATGCGCTCGTGCGCCGCAACGATCATCGGCACTTGCGATGAGAGCCGCACGCCCTTGCGGATCGTCGCCGCACGGGACGTATCCGCGGTCTCGGGATCGAAGGCCGCGAGTGACGAGACCGCCGTGCGCAGCACATCCATGGGATGGGCACGCTGGATCAGCCGGATAACCTCGAGAACGTCTGCGGGCAGCGTCCGCGCGGCCTTGAGCTCGGCGTCGAAAGCCTTGAGCTCGGCGGCCGTCGGCAGCTCGCCATGGATCAGCAGGTAGGCCGTCTCCTCAAAGCAGGAATGGGCCGCGAGATCATGGATCGAGTAGCCGCGATAGCGCAGCTCTCCGGCCTTGCCATCGATGAAGGTCGTGCCCGAGCGCTCGAAATAAACATCCTTGAGACCCCGGTAGATGCGGGGCTCGTTGCTTGGTTCGGTCATGGTCTGCCTGCCGAGCCGTTTCGTATCATATTCCGGAACGGTACTTGCACCATTCTTGCCATGGCCTACAAGTGCAATCGAGGTCCAGGGCAAGATGAAGGGGACGCGGATGGACATCATTGCGTCGTGCAAGGCCGCCGTAAAGGGGCGCGGGCTCCGGGTGGTCCTGCCCGAGGGCGAGGACGAGCGCATTCTCGCCGCAGCGGCCCAAATTGCGCGCGAAGGCCTCGCCCGGCCGATCGTGCTCGCGGACGACGTCAGCACCACGCGGGCGAAACTCGAGACCGCGGGCGGGCCCGCAGGCGCAATCGAAGTCCGCAGCCCCGAGAGCGACACCGCCGGACCCGCCCTTGCCAGCCACGTCGCGGCGACCCGAGAGCGCATGAACGAGCGCACCGCTGCGCGCCTTGTCAGAAAGCCCCTCTATTTCGGTGGGGCCCTCGTCGCGATCGGGCAGGCCGAGGCGCTCGTCGCGGGTGTCGCCAATCCGACGCGCCGCGTCATCGAGGCCGGCCTGATGACCATCGGGCCGGCGCCCGGCATCGCCACGCCCTCGAGCTATTTCCTCATGATGGTGCCGGGTCGCGCAGGCATCGAGCCTCGCGCGCTCATTTTCGCGGACTGCGCCGTCAATGCCGATCCGAGCCCTGAGGAGCTCGCCGACATCGCCATTGCCTCGGCAGCGAGTGCCGAAGCCCTGCTCAGGACGCCTGCGCGGGTCGCTCTGCTGTCGTTCTCGACCCATGGCAGCGCCACGCACCCACGCGTCGACAAAGTCCGCGCGGCGCTGGCGCAGATCAGAGAACGGGCCCCCGATCTCATGGTCGATGGCGAGTTGCAGGCCGATGCGGCGCTCTCCGCCGCCGTCGCAGCCAAGAAGGTGAAAGAGGCAAGCACCGTCGCCGGCCGCGCCAACGTGCTCGTGTTCCCCGATCTCGACTCCGGCAACATCGGCTACAAGCTTTCGCAGGAGCTCGCCGGCGCGCAGGCCATCGGCCCCTTCCTGCAAGGCTTTGCCAAGCCCGTCTCCGATCTGTCGCGCGGCGCCACGGTCGCCGACATCGTGGCAACCGTGGCCGTGACGCTCGCGCGCGCCGCGCCGCCGTCGTAGGACGTCCTGGTCAGGGCGTGATGGCCACCTTCAGCACGCCATCGCGCTGGTGCGAGAAGAGCTCATAGGCGGCCTCGATCTGGTCGAGCTTGAAGCGATGCGTTACCAGCGGGCGCGTGTCCACCTTGTTGGCGGCCACGACGCTCATGAGACGGCGCATGCGCTCCTTGCCGCCGGGGCAGAGCGTCGTCGCGATGGTGTGGTCGCCGAGACCAGCCGCGAACGCGCCGAGCGGAATCTTGAGATCGGCCGAATAGACGCCAAGCGACGAAAGCGTCCCGCCGGGCCGCAGCACTTTGAGCGCCCACTCGAAGGTCTCCTGGCGCCCCAGGGCCTCGATCGCCACATCGACGCCGCGCCCATTCGTGAGGCGCATGATTTCCGCAACAGGATCGGCCGTTTTGAAATCCACGACGTGGCTGGCACCCATGCGGCGCGCCATCTCCATACGCGCAGGCACGCTCTCGACAGCAATGATCGTCGTCGCGCCCATCAACTGCGCACCAGCCGTCGCGCAAAGGCCGATCGGGCCTTGCGCAAATACAGCCACGGCATCGCCGATGCGAACGCCGCCGCGCTCGGCACCGGAAAAGCCCGTCGAAAGGATGTCCGGGCACATGAGAACCTGCTCATCGGTGAGGCCGTCCGGCACCGGCGACAGATTCGCCATGGCATCCGGGACGAGAAGGTCCTCCGCCTGCGCGCCATCGATGGTGTTGCCGAACTTCCAGCCGCCGATGGCCTTCCAGCCGCTCTCGGTTCCCGCGCCGTCTTGCGAATGAAAGCCGCACAGGCAAGCCGTGGATGTGCCCGAGGGCGTGATGGCGCCTGCAATGACGCGTTGGCCTTCCTTGAAGCCGCTGACCTGCGCGCCGAGCTTGGTGATGATGCCAACCGGCTCATGTCCGACCGTCAGTCCCTTGGCCACGGGGTACTCACCCTTGAGGATGTGAACGTCCGTACCGCAGATGGTCGTCGTGGTGATGCGGATCACGGCGTCGAGCGGACCCGGATCAGGAATGGGCTTCTGATCGAGAACGATCCGACCAGGCTCAACGAAAATCGCAGCTTTCATCTTAGGCATGACTTATCTCCTACATGTCTGCGTCTTCTGGGGCCTGCGGCTCAGACGTATCCAAGCCAGCGCCAGTACGTAGCTCCGAGCAGCATCACGAGTGCGAAGGCGATGACCGTCAGCACGAGCCCCGTGCGCACGAAGTCCTTCGCTTCGAATGTCTCCGTGCCGTAGGCCACCATGTTCTGTGGGGCGTTGACGACCAGGATGAACCCGAAGCTGACGACGAACTGCAGCAGCATGGTCATGCCGACGATGTTCATGTCCGGCGTCGCTACGCTCTGCAGGACGGCGATGATGATCGGGATCATTGCCGAGGCGAGTGCTGTCGCGCTGGCAAAGCCGAGGTGGATGACGGTGAGAAAGAGGCTCATGACGCCGAGGATGAAAAGCGCCGTCGCATTCTTCAGCCCGAACTGGGCGACCACGATGTCGGCGAGCCAGGTTGCCCCGCGGGTTTGCAGGAGCGCAGTGCCGAGGCTGATGCCGATCCCGAACAGCACGATGGTGCCCCAGGGAATTTTCGGCTGAGCCTCTTTCCAGGTCATGATGCCGATGCCTGGCAGAAACATGAGAGCGACAGCCGCGACCGTCGTCGTCGACGTGTCGAAGATGTGGAACACGCCTTCCGTGGCCCAGAAGGCCAGCAGCGTCAGCGAGATCGCGAGCAGTTTCTTTTCGGAGGTCTTCATCGGGCCGAGATCGGCCAGGGACTTGCGGATGGCCCCGCGACCACCGGGCACTTCCTTGATCTCGGGCGGCATCATCCAGGACATCACGAAGTAGAGCGCGATGGACATGATGATGGCAAAGGGTGCGGCCGCGATGAACCACTCGATCCAGGTGATCGTCTGCTTCAGCGTGCGCTCGATGAAGCCGACGGCCACCATGTTCTGCGCTGCTGCCGTCTTGATGCCGACATTCCAGATGCTCGCGGTCTGGACCGTCGTGATCATCAACATACCGGCGAAGGCGCCTTTCTTGTCGACGCCGAATGCAGCGATGATGCCGAGCATGATGGGCACGAGACAGGCAACGCGCGCCGTCGTCGAGGGCACGAGGAAGGCCATCACGAAGCCGACGAGGATCGCTCCCACCACCACTTGGCGCGTCTCGGTGCCGACGCGGGAGAGAATGACGAGGGCAATTCGCTTGTCGAGCCCCGTGGTTGCCATGGCCGCCGCGAGGAAAAGCGCCGCGGCAACGAGCGCCAACGCGGTGTTGGCGAAGCCGCTGAACGCGAGGCCGAGGCCGGCGCTCGTTCCCATGAGTACTTTCGGATTGGCCGGATTGGGCGAGAGCCCGAGCAGGAAGGCCATAAGAGCGGCGATGACGACCGCAGAGACCGCGTAGTCGAGCGCCTCGGTCATCCAGACGATAACCGCAAACGCCAGCACTGCCAGCATGCGGTGCCCCGCGACAGGGAGCCCCTCTGGTGTCGGTATGAGCAGAACCACCACCATTGCGGCGACGGCAGCGAGCAGTCCCCAGTATTCCCGCCCCCAGAACGGCGCGGCAACCGCTGCCTCAGCTCGCTTGGCGCCAGCTACGACGCTCGCGACAGGAGCAGCTTCGCGTCTCTCACTTGCTTCCCTCATCGGGTGATCCTCCCACCGGCATTCGGCCGGCAAGATCACCGCAACAGAGCGGAATTTCATTGAGCAGGATCAATAGACTCTCAGATCGCCGCGACCGATCTGAGAGCAACGTATGTCACAATCTCAGCGATTCCAGCCGATCCACGCGCAGATGGCATCCCCCATGATGAGCTTCTTGTCGGCTGCAGGAATCCAGTCGATCTCCTGAAAGTGCGCGACGCACTGCTGCCACGAGCACGGCATCTTGGTGATGTCCGTGCCCCAGAAAAGCCGACGCGGACCGAACGCGTCGTAAAGTGCGCGATAGTGCTTGTGCAGGCTCCTGAAAGGATAGGCGTCGTCGGCATAGAACGGGCCGCCCGTCAGCTTGACAGCGACATTCGGCAACTTCGCCAGCGCCGTCAGATCCTTCATGTTCGCGAACGCTGCATCGCCGCCTTTGAAGATGCGCTCGGCACCCATGTGGTCCACAATGAGCTTCAGATCTGGATATCGCGCCGCCACGTCGCCGAGACGCGGCAGCCAATGATCCGCGAGCAATGCGATGGGCAATCCGGCCTTCTCAGCCGCCGGCCAGAGCCAGTCGATGGTGCCATCGAGCGGCCAATTCCGCTTTACAGGATCGCTGAAATAAAAGCGCAAGCCCAGCATGCCGGGGCGCTGCTTCCACGTCGGCACGAGCGCGCGGCTCTCGGGCTTGTCGAGCGGGAAGTTGCCGAGAATGGCAAAGCGGCCGGGGTAGGCCTTCACGGCATCGACCGCCAGCTCATTCGAATCCGGATCCCACATGGGCGGATGCAGGACGGCGCCGTCGACGCCGGCTTCATCCATCCCGCGGATGGCCTCATCCGCGAGATAGGGCCGCTCGAGGTGCAGCTTCGTCGGAGTGCCCTTGGCCCATAAGTGCACCTGCGCGTCGATGATGGCCATGCCGATCTCCCTGCGATCTTTTCGTTCGATCGCGAAGGTAAGTCAGCGCTCCCATCCCCACAACGCAAATGCGCCCGCCGATTGCTCGGCAGGCGCATCGTGCTCGTACTCAAGGCGACTTATCAGTACATCGGCACGCCATAGTGCTGGTGCGTGCGCGTCTCCCAGTTGCGATCGCCCCACTCATCATCGCTGAACTCAGGCGCATCGCGGAGCTGCTGCTCGGTGATACCGGTTCGATAGCCGCCGAGCGTGGGATCGTACTTCAGCGCCGCCCAGGGCACGGGATAGTGGCTGTGACCGAGGCCAAGGAAACCGCCGAAGCTCATCACGGCGTACGTGACCTTGCCTGAGAATTTGTCGATCATGAGATGATCGATCTCGCCGACCTTCGTGTCGCCTGCGCCGAAGACATTCGTGCCTTCGACATCCTCACTCGAGATGAGCTGATGATTGGGATGCTGTGTCGCTGAGGCCATCTGGTCCTCCTCTCCTTCGGTTCGAGTTATGGGCCAGTGATCGGAGCGCGTGTCATGCCGCGCATAGCGCCGGCCCTGAACAGAAGGGGCGCCACGAGGCGCCCCTCCAGTCGCGTTAGCGGGTCGTACCACCGCCGCCACTACCGGACGGCGTGGGCGCCTGGCGAACGGCCTTGGCCGGCCTGACGTAGTCCGGCGCAGCCATGAGCTGCTCCTTGGTAGCATTGACGGTGAAGTAGGGCTGGCCATCGCTGTGGACCATGCGCTTCACCTGACCGGGCTCCATGGAGACTTCCTTCTCGCCGATGCCGAGGAAGCCGCCGACGCCAAGAATGACTGCCGTGACGCGTCCATCGTCGATAAGGATGTCGTTGACGTCACCGATGCGCTCGCCGTTCATGTTGTAAACGCGGCTGCGCATGAAGTCCTTTACGTTCCAAGCACCCTTCACCTCTTCGGTCGGCGCCTGAGATTTCATCTGTGTCTCGCCACCCGGCGTACGCGCAGGTGGCGTTGCAGTCGGCGGCTGTGTCGTTGCAGGCGGTGTTGTCGCTGGCGGCGTTGTCGTCGTCTGCGCGATCGCTGATGTCGTCATCAGAAGCGCGGTGCAGGCCGCAAGAACTGAGGCTTTCATAGGATCCACTCCTCGAAAAGTCGTGATGCGACGTGAACGGTCGAGGCGTGGAATGGTTCCGCTGATCCGCGTTTGAAAGCGCTTATAGAGAACGGCAAAAACAATAGCGGTTCAGCGTCCGTGGGATGCTGAACCGCGTGATCGATCGTTGTCTTCGCGAATCTTTCTACGTCGCCATCAGGCAACGAGACCATCTTTTCCGTACTTCGCCGCGAGATCGCCAAAATTCTTCCAGGTCTTCGCGTCGACCTCGATGCCGCTCTTCAGGCGCTCCTGCTCGCGGCGATACTCGACCTCACCGGGATACATCACTTCCGAGTAACCCTCGGCCGGCGGCGTCGCCTTGAGGTAGCGCGCGAAATCCGCGACCTCGGCCTTGAATTGCGCGAGCGGACGGAAAGCCTCGACCTTGAACATCGCGAGGAAGCAGCCGTCGTTGTGACGGCCCGTCGGATCGACACCGAATCCAAGACCCGGCAACACGGCAGAGAGCACCTCGACCACCGACGAGAGACCCGAACCCTTGAAGCCCTCTGCGCCGCCGAGCGGAAGCAGCACGCCGCCCTTGTCGTAGTCGAAAGGATCGTTCGTCGGCTTGCCATCCTTGTTGACGATCCAGCCCTCGGGAATTTTCATACCCTTGGCCTGCGCGAGCTTGATCTTGCCGACGGCGACGCCCGACGTTGCCATGTCGAGCACGAACGGACCGTCGAGATCAGAGGGAATGGCGATCGAGATCGGGTTCGTGCCGAGACGCGCCTCGCGCCCACCGAACGGCGCCACTGCTTTGGGGCTACGGCCGCTGTCGGCCGTCATGATCGCGATGAAGCCCTCGCGCGCCGCCATGAGCGGGTAGGCGCCGAGACGGCCGACGTGGCTCTGGCGCAGGATCGTCGCCGCCGCGACGTTCGACTTCTTCGCCTTCTCCATGGTGAGCTTCGCCGTCTTCTCGGCGACGACGAAACCGAAGCCCCAGTTACCGTCGACGACGGTGGTGGTCGCCGTCTCCTGCTTGATCTCGAAGGGCGCGCCGGGAACGATGTGGCCCTTGCCCATGCGGTCGATATAGGTCGGGATCGCGATGACGCCGTGGCTGTCATGACCGGCGAGGTTGGCGGCGACGCAGCCCTTCGCCACGGTATCGCCTTCTTCCTTGGACGCACCTGCGCATTGCAGCAATGTGCTGGCGATAGCAGTGAGGCGGTCGGCGGCAACGATCGGCATGGGCGTTTCCTCGGGTTTGGCTAGCGGCGCGGCACGGCGCCCGACGGACAGGACGCCGCCATGCACAATCCGCGCCTTCAGTTGCGTGTGACGGCAGTCTAAGCTCGCAGCAAACGTGCTGTCACCTGTCCAGACATGAACATGGGGAGCCCCGAGATGACCCAAATGCAACGCAGTGCTGCCGAGACCGAGCTTGCCGAACGAGCGCGCAAGGTCCTGCCGGCCGGCACATTCGGCAATACTGCCCTCGATATCGTGATCGCGCGCGGCAAGGGCGGGCACGTTTGGGACGTCTCCGGCAACGAATACATCGACTATCTGCTCGGCTCCGGCCCCATGCTGGTCGGCCACTGTCACCCGAAGGTCGAGGCGGCCGTGCTGGAGCAGGTCCCGCTCGGGACGACCTTCTTCGTCAACAACGCCCAAGGCATTCGGCTCGCCGAGGAGATCGTCGCGGCTGTGCCGTGCGCTGAGCAAGTGCGCTTCGTCTCATCGGGCTCGGAGGCCGATCTCTACGCGATGCGCGTCGCGCGCGCCTACAAGCGGCGCGAGAAGATCCTGAAGTTCGAGGGCGGCTATCACGGCATGAGCGACTACGGCCTCATGAGCCTCGCGCCGAAGCGCCTCGCGAACTTCCCCGCCGCCGTGCCGGATTCGGCCGGCATTCCGAAGGCCATTCGCGAAGAGATGATCGTGGCGCCGTTCAACGATCTGGCGGCTGTCGAAAGCCTCGTCGCGCAGCATGGCAAGGAGATCGCGGCGATCATCGTCGAGCCCTTCCAGCGCCTGATCCCGCCGAAGCCCGGCTTCCTTGAGGGCCTCAGAAAGCTCACTGAGCAGAACGGCATCGTGCTGATCTTCGACGAGGTCGTGACGGGCTTCCGTTTCGCCTATGGCGGCGCGCAGGCCTACTACGGCGTGACGCCGGATCTTGCGACCTTCGGCAAGGTGATCGGCGGCGGCTTCCCGCTGGCTGCGATCGCCGGCAAGACCGAGATCATGCGCCACTTCGACAAGGCAGCCGTCGGCGAAGAGGACTTCACGGTGCAGATTGGCACGCTCTCGGGCAATCCCGTCGCGTCGGCGGCCGGCCTCGCGACCATGGAGATCCTCAGGGAGCCCGGCGCCTACGAGAAGCTCTTTGCGACGGGCCGCGCGCTCATGGACGGCATTTCGGAACGCATCCGCGCCGCCAAGCTCCCTGCGCAGGTCATCGGTGAGCCGCCGCTTTTTGATGTCGTCTTTGCCGAGGGCGATATCCGCGACTATCGCGCTACGCTGCGCAGCGACGCCAAGATGCAGGGTGCGATCAATCGCTCGCTGCTGGCTTCCGGCATCCTGAAGGGTGAGAGCAAGTACTATCTTTCGCTCGCCCATACCGAGGCCGACGTCGCGAAGACGCTCGACGCCTGGGATGGCGCGATTCGCGCGCTGAAATCCGCGAAGGCGGCGTAGCGGCAAGTGAAGGGGCGCCGCGTTGTAAAGGCGCCCCTCCTACTTATCCCGCGTTCTCCCCAGGACACACAGCAGCCCCGAGCGCGCCTTGCTGCGGTCGAGCTGCGCCCCTACCGTTGCTGGGGTGCACTGAGTCGCTGCGAGGGCATTGCAGCAGCGCTTGTGCGCGTCACGACAAGAGTTGCGTGCGCGACACGCTCGTCCAATGGTGGGGTAAGGATATGACGTCGCTTCAAGCATCCGCGCAGGCGCAGTTGCGTCAGCTCATCGAGCAGCTCGAGCGCCTCGAGGAAGAAAAGAAGGCGCTGGCCAGTGACATTCGCGACAAGTTCGCCGAAGCCAAGGCCATGGGCTTCGATCCGAAGATCATGAAGCAGATCCTGCGCCTCCGGAAGCAGCCGAAAGACGATCGCGACGAGGAAGAGGCGATCCTCGCGACGTACATGCACGCGCTTGGAATGCTCGACGCGCTGCCGTCCGACCCGCCCATGATGGCGGCGGAATAAGAGCCTTTACTACTGTCCTGCCGCCACGCGCGCGCGATTCTGCTGCAAGCGCGCCACGAGCGGCGCCGAGATCCGGCCTGTCAGTGTGAGCTGATGGGCCGTTTCGAATGCGCGGATGGCGGCGACCGTCGGCGCATCGGGCACACCGCTCGGCTGGCCCCTGAGATAGCCCGATGCGATCAACTGCTGCTGGACAGCCTTGACGAGGCTTCCGGCCGCCTCGGTCGGCTTCTCCCAGCGTGCGCCCCCAGCGACCGGCCGCCCCGGCGCACGAAGCGCAGCAAGCAGGGCTTCACTGACTTCTGCCGCCGCGGCAAGACCATGGTCATGCTCGAAGGCAAGAATGGCCGCACGGGTAACCGGACCAGCACTGCCGTCCGGCGCCCCAGGCTGATAGCCGCGCGCGGCAAGCGCCGCCTGAACTTCCCTGACGAGCGCCGCAGGCGCCGCTGCTGGCAGCGGTGCGACCTGGGGCTCGGCACTGAGAAGCTGGTCAAGCGTTTGAGCTGCCGGGCCTGACGGCGCTCCCTGAGCGCGTGCCTCGCTCTGCTCGATCAATGCCGCGAGAGACAAGGTCATTGGACCTTGCGAACGGCGCGCCTCGACAGCCGGCTGGGCACCCGGCAGCGGCACGTGCACGCCGACGGGAACAACCGCCCTGCGGCGATCGCGCGGGCCTTCCTGCAGATAAGCGACGTTCCAGACGACACCGCCGGCCAAGACCACAATGAACGCGCCGGCAATCCGTGCATCACGAGGGCTGGTCATGTCACGGTACTCCTACTGATTACTCCAAAACTCATGCGACAAGCGCGATGGGACGTGCGGGCGCCACTGCGGGCGCGGGCGCAGCATCCTTCTGAGGCCTCTCGACCTCGGTAGCGGGGTCAGCGTCGTGCATCTCGCTATCCATGGGCAGGACGAGCCTGAAACACGAGCCTTCGCCAAGCGTGCTCTCGATCCTGAGGCGTCCGCCGTGCAGCTCCGCGAGTCCACGGACGATCGCGAGACCCAGTCCGGCTCCTTCGAGCTGGCGCGAATGCGACGAGTCGACTTGAAAGAAGGGCTCACCGAGCCGGGCGACGTGGTCAGGCGCAATGCCGATGCCGCTATCACGCACCGAGAGCAGCACATTCCCGCCGTCGACCAGCGCACCGAGCTCGATGCGGCCGCCCTCGGGCGTGAACTTGCAGGCGTTCGACAGCAGATTCATGAGCATCTGCTTGCACGCACGCTGATCCGCGACCATCTCGCCGACATCGTCAGAGATGGTCACATCGAGCGCGATGGACTTCGCCGCCACGGCGGGGCGCAGCGTATCGACGCTGCTTGTGATCACGTCCGACAGCCGGAAGGGCTCTTTGCAGATCGTGAGCCGGCCCGCTTCGATCTTCGAGATGTCGAGCAGATCCTTGACAAGGCTCATGAGATGCTCGCCGCTCTCGCGGATAATGCGGCTGTAGTCGGCGTGGCGGGCGGTGCCCCCCTCGGCGCCAAGCTCACGCTGCAGCATCTCCGAGAAGCCGATGATGGCGTTGAGCGGCGTTCTCAGCTCGTGGCTGATCGTGGCAATAAACGCGGACTTGGCGCGGCTCGCGCTCTCGGCTTCCTCGCGCGCCTGGCGCATGGCAATGGCGTGCCAGCGGCGCGTGGTGATGTCCCGCATCACGGCGACCACGCTCTCGCCATCCGACAGCGGCTTGCAGCGGAACTCGATCCAGCGCGCGGCGCCACCGACACTGATCTCAACTTCCGCCGATGTCGGCGCGCCAAGCTCCAGGCAATGTGAAATTGCATCCTGGCAGCGCGCCGCATTGCCGACGCTCATCGCAGCCGACAAACCGCTGCGCATGAGGAGCGCAGGGGACGCGCCGAGCAGCGCACTCGCGGCAGGCGAGGCGTAGGTGATCGCCCCTTGTGCATCGTGGCGCGTGACGAGGTCCGCGGCATTGTCCGCGACCAGATTGTGGATGTCGCGGCTGGCCTCGAGCTGCGCGAGGGTGGCGCGGTGGGTCTTGATGAGCGCGGCAGCCGAAAGCGCCGCCGCGAGGCAGGCCGCCAGCAGGGCAGCCGTCAAGAAATCGCCGGTCAGAGCGTAATGGCCGGCAAAGATGAGAGCGATGATCAGGCCTGAAGCGGCAGGCGGGATCGGCAGCGCAGCCTCAGGCGGTGCGCCCGGCTCGACACCGCGGACCGGCGGATTTCCCCATCCGGTCATGAACTTGCTGAAGGAACGACCCGACCACCGACGCCAATCGAAGCTCACGCTCTACTCACCGCAAACGCAGCGCCCCCGTAACTCGACTAGGGGCACTGTGAATTATTAAGCTTAATGAACTCTCACCGAGCGCTTGCGGTTTGTATCTTTTGGAGGCGGCGGTCGTCGGCCGAGCGTCAGCGTTTGCTGGTGGCCTGTGCGCGCATACGCGCCCAATCCTCCTCCGTCCAGTTCATGAGCTCGACCGTGCGGCTGCCGGCGTCACTCATGAACTGCTTGCCGCCGTCGATGGCAATGCACTCACCCGTGATGTAGCTCGCCATGTCCGAGAGCAGGAACGCGGCGAGGTTCGCGAGCTCGATGTGCTCGCCGTTGCGCCGCAGAGGAATCTCGCGATCGACGACGGAGTCGCCCCCGCCGGGCGTCAGGCGCTGCGAGGCACCGGCCGTCGGGAACGGTCCCGGCGCAATGGCGACCGGGCGAATGCCCTTCGGCCCCCCCTCGACGGCGAGGCTTCGGATCATCGCGAGCACACCGGCCTTGGCCATGGCCGAAGGCACACGGAACGCCGCGCCCTTGAGCGCCGACAGCGTGAGAATCGAGAGCACTGTGCAGTTGCGCCGGCCCGCATCGATCCAGCGGCGCCCGGCCGCCACCGTGCAGTAGGCCGTGCCGTGCAGCACGGTGTTGAGGATTGCATCGATTGCGCGCGGCGAGAGCTTATGCGTCTCGGCGATGAAGTTTCCGGCTGCGTTGTTGAGAAGACAATCGAGCGGACCGCTTTCCCAAATGCGGTCCATCATGGCTTCGACGGCAGCCGCATCGCGCACGTCGCAGGATATGGGCATGATCTTGCCGCCCGTCTCGCTCCGAAAGCGCGCAGCGGTCTCCTCGAGAACCTCGATCCGGCGGCCGCAGATGACGAGATCAGCGCCAAGCTCGAGAAAGCGCCGCCCCATGGCTGCACCAAGCCCGGTGCCGCCGCCGGTGACCAGAATGCGCTTCCCCTTCAACAAACCGTCCTGAAACACGTGACCTCCTCGCTCATGATCGATGCTTTGGTCATCAAGGTTCCGCAATTGCAGCAACTAATCAAGGGCACCGGTGTTCCGGATGAACGCGACATGAATGCAGCCTGCAGACTGCATTCATGGTGGCGCCGTCACCCTGCCATCGGAGGGAGGCGTGAGCAGGCCGAGAATCGCTTGTGGCGAGCGACTTCGGCCGGCAGGGACACCAGCAGCTCCAGGAGGTTCGAGGCATGAGACTGATCGCTATGGCGACCGGCGCCATCGCCCTAATGACCCTGGCGGGGGGTACACCCGCGCGCGCCGCCGACTTGGGATACGATCGCTACAGATCGGCGTACGAGGACCAGCGCTATCGCGATCTCTACGGCCCACCACCGGGCCGTGTATCGCGACGCTACGTCGAGAAGGAAGAGATCGAGGAGCGCTACGCCGTCGAGGATGACGACTACGACGACAAGCGGCTCGCGCCGCCAGCGCGCGTCTACGGCTACCAGGACCGGTTTGCGTACGATTGCACGCCGCGTCATGTGATCCGCGATCGCCTCTACCGCCAAGGCTGGCAGGACTTCCGCGAGATCGACGTCCGCCGGGAGGTGGCCGTTGTCGAAGCGCGGCGCCCGAACGGGCTTCCCTATCGCTTGAGGATCGACCGCTGCTCGGGTGACGTCGTTTCGGCGCATCCGCTCGCACCCGTGCCAGGTGGCCCGTACGCCTACGGACCGCGGCGGTACTATGGGTATGGCCCTTACCTCCGCTGAGCTTCGCTTTTTGCAGGCATGAGCATTTCGACGGCAGAGGCCCCACCTCTGCCGTTCTCCTTTTGGTGCGCCAACAGGCGAAAGATCCTGCCGCGGCGCATTCCGCTTGCTAGAGTAGCCGCCATTCGATTCGCAGTACTCCTCTCAAATCATCGGTGGTTCATGCCCCTGGTCTCGCTCGCGAAGAACCCTGTTCCCAGCGGAGCAACAACCGGAGATTTTCCCGGATACGATGGCGCACCACTGCGCTATGCGCGCTGGAGCGCAACGCGCGGACCAGCCCGCGGCACGTTCTGCGTGTTCACCGGGCGGAGCGAGTACATCGAGAAATATTTCGAGGTCATCGCCGATCTGAGGCGTCGCGGCTTTGCCGTCGCCATCCACGACTGGCGCGGACAGGGTGGCTCGCACCGGATGCTGCCCAACCCGCGCAAAGGCCACATCAAGGACTTCAGCGAGTTCGATCGCGACCTCGCGGCGTTCATGCAGCAGATCGTGCTCCCTGAGTGCCCGCCGCCCTACTACGCGCTCGCGCACTCCATGGGCGGCAACATTCTGGCCCGGCACGCCGTCGCCACGGACTCGTGGTTCGAGCGCATCGTCCTTTCCGCGCCGATGTTCGAGATACTGGCCGAAAAAGAGCGTGTTCCTGCCGGGCTTGCGCGCTTCTTCGTCGAGACGGCATGCCTTCTCGGCTTTTCGACGCGATATGTCCCGACGGGCTCCGATCAGCCCGCCGAAATGACGACGTTCGAAGGCAACATGCTCACCTCGGATCGCGAGCGCTACATGCGCAATCGCCAGGTGATCGAGGCGGCGCCAGAGCTCGCTCTCGGCTATCCGACCGATGGATGGACGAGAGCGGCTTACCGCTCGTGCGCCCACGTCATGGATCCAGCATTCGCACGGCGCGTGAAGGTACCGCTGCTGCTCTTCAGCGCCGCCAACGACCGCATCGTCTCCTCGCGCGCGATCGAGGCATTCGCGAGCCGCCTGAAAATCGGGGCACACGTGACCATTCCCCAGTCCCAGCATGAGATCATGCAGGAGAACGACACGATCCGGCAGCATTTCTGGTCGGTCTTCGATGCCTATCTCGGCATCGACGCCAACGCGGCGTGACTACGCTCTCGGCGCTTTGCCATCACCCGCGGCGCCGGCCTGCTCCTTGAGCTCGCGCAGGCGGGCCTGCGTCTCGGGATTGACCATGCCGGCCGAGATGATGATCTTCGCGGCATCCTCGACGCTCATGCCGATGATCGTGACACTGGCGCGGGGCACGAAGCAGACGAAGCCGGTAGGAGGCAGCATTCCGGTCGGCATGAACACGCTGACCAGATCCTCCTGCGGATTGAGCGCTGCAATCTGGCGCGCCGCCTCACCGGTAACGAATACGAGCGACCAGATGCCTTTTGATGGAAACTCCATCAAGCCGACTTTCTGGAACGGCTGCTCCGGCGTCGTCACGCTGACGACGCTCTCGAAGATCTGCTTCAGCGCGCGATAGAGATTGCGGACGATCGGCATCCGATCGAGCATCATCTCTCCAGCGCTGATGAGGGAGCGACCGAGCAGGTTCGCCGCCAGCGCCCCGATCATGATCAGCATCAGGATCGCGAACAGGAGGCCGATCCCGGGCACGGCGAAGGGCAGGTAGTTGTCCGGGTTGTAGATGTTCGGGATGTACGGCTTGACCCATCGGTCGACGATGTTGATGACGTACCAGGCGATGTAGACCGTGATGGTAACGGGGCCGACGACGACGAGGCCGGTGAGAAAGTAGTTCCGCAGCCGCGCGCCGACGCGCCAGCGATGGACCTCGACCGTTTCCACGGTCGCGGGCCGCGCCGGATCCTCGCCGGGAGCACCCTCTTCGGGCGCTGACCTCGACAGCTTGTCCTGCATCCCGTCCTTTCCCGCGCGTTCGCCACGTCCCGCCGGGGACAGCTTCATCTCCCGCGCAAGGTATATCCGAGGCAGGCGGCCCGTACCACCCGATTGCGCCGCGACTTTCGTCGGCAGGCCGCGCCTGAATATCGTGCAATGGGAATGGATACGAGCGCTGAGGCCACCGTCAGCCCGCACCTGAAAGCAATTGACAGTAGGGGCCTTCCTTCTCCAGTCTACCGGGCAACACGGAACATCGGGTTTAACCGAGCCAACGCACCTAGGGAGTAGGAAACGCCATGAGGTTTTTGAGGTCTGCTGCGGCCTGCGCAGCAGCTATTGGGCTCGTCGCGAGCGCCAGCCTGCCGGCGGCCGCGCAAAAGGAAATCAAGCTCGGCATCATTTACGACTACACCGGCCCGTTCGCTGGCGGCGGCTCGCTGCCGGCCGCGATCGCGACCAAGATTGCGGTCGACATGATCAACGAGCGCGGTGGCGTCGAGGGGCACAAGATCGTCGCGACATACGCCGACGCGCAGTCGAAGACCGACGTCGCGATCAACGAGGCCGAGCGGCTCTTGAACGAGGTCAAGGTCGACGCGCTGATGGGCGTGTTCTCGTCGGCGCACTGCGTGCCGATGGCCGCCAAAGTCGACGCCGCCAAGAAGTTCATGTGGGCGAACGTCTGCGTCGCCTCCGCGGTCTTCAAGGGCAAGGGCCTGCAGTACGTGTTCCGCCCGCAGGTCCATTCTGACCAGTTCGGCGAGGCGTCATGCAGCTTCATCGCCGAGAATGCCAAGGCCAAGCTCGGCAAGGATGCGAAGGACATCAGCGTTGCCATCCTTTATGAGGACGGCCCTTACGGCACCGGTGTTGCCGCCGGCAACGAGGCCAAGTGCAAGGAGCTCGGCATCAGGATCGCGCACAAGGAAGGTTACGCGGCGACCTCGACCGACCTTTCGGCCCTCGTCACGAAGCTTCGCCGCGCACGGCCCGACGTCATCCTCCACACCGGCTACAATCCCGACATCACGCTCTTCCTGCGCCAGGCCAAGGAAGCCGGCCTGAAGTTCGACGCGCTGATCGGTCATGGCGCGGGCTACGGCCAGATCGACAAGCTGATCGAGACCTTCAAGGGCGACGTGAACTTCTTCTACAACGTCGATCCGGTCGCAGCTCAGCTCCTCGATCCCAAGAGCCTCGCCGCCGGCATGGGCGACGTCACCGCCGAGATGGTCAAGCGCTACAAGGCCGAGACCAAAGTCTCCGAAGTGCCGCCTCACGCGTCGATGGGCTTCAACCAGCAGTGGATCTTCCTGACCGACGTGCTGCCGCGCGCGATCAAGAAGCATGGCGGGTTCGACCCGGAGGCACTGCGCAAGGCCGCGCTCGAGACCGACATCCCGAGCGGCGGCACCACCCAGGGCTATGGCGTGAATTTCTTCCCGCCGGGCCATCAGATGTCGGGCCAGAACGAGCGTTCGAGCCCGGTCGTGATGCAATATGTAGACGGCGTAACGAAGATCGCATGGCCGTCTTCGCTGAAGACCATCGATCCGGTCCTTCCATTCCCCAAGGGCCACGCGTACGCGCGCTGACCCCATACGTTGCGACAACATCGCTGCTGCTCTCGCCGGAGAGCGGCAGCGGTGACGCCTTTTATTGCCTACTCGTTTTCTCCTGACCGCAGGCAACCACACGCATGGCGATGCTCAAAGTCGATGGCCTGACCAAGCAATTCGGCGGTTTCACCGCCGTGAGCAACGTCTCCTTCGATGTCGCGGAGGGCGAAATCCTCGGCCTCATAGGACCGAACGGCTCGGGGAAGAGCACGACATTCAATTGCGTTGCCGGCATGTATGCGCCGACAGCCGGCTCGATCATGTTCGAAGGCGGCGAGATCGGCGGGCTCGCAGCCAATCAGGTTTGCCACAAGGGCATCGCGCGGACGTTCCAGATCCCGCGGCCCTTTCGCAACCTCTCACTTCTCGAAAACGTCGCGCTCTCGGCGCACTTCGGCTCGAATGCGCACCTCTCGCGTAGCCAATGCTGGGCCAAGGCCGAAGAGTCGCTCGCCATGGTCGGCCTGCCGACGGACGCAGAAACATTGACCGACGGCCTCGGCGCCGCCTCCCTGAAGAAGCTCGAGCTGGCCCGCGCTCTCGCCACCGGCCCGCGCCTTCTGCTCGCGGACGAGAGCCTCAACGGCCTCGACCATAGCGAGATGGACCAGGCCGCGGACATGCTGGAGCGCATCCGCAAGGAAAAGGGCATCACGATCGTCTGGGTCGAGCACATCATGGGCGTGCTCATGCGAGTCGTCGACCGTGTTGTCGTGCTCGATCACGGCGAGAAGATCTTCGACGGCAAACCGGCCGATGCACAGACGGACAAGCGCGTCGTCGAGGTCTACCTCGGCGAGAGCGAGCACTAAGGGCTCGTGTGATGATTGAGAAATTCGCCA
>ERZ778025.961-NODE-961-length-28701-cov-4.410459_pt1 | contig 28701 bp, 29 predicted proteins | sample MGYA00375755_ERZ778025 | MGnify/ENA primary metagenome ERZ778025 (study PRJEB29350, sample SAMN05389825) | bioreactor metagenome | isolation source: Thiocyanate bioreactor | place: South Africa: University of Cape Town | collected 2014-03-17 ... | reverse complement strand
GAAAACGGCTGCTCACTCTCTGGAAATCCCGCAAGCGCCTGTGAATTGCGAGGATAAGCTGTCCTGCCTTGGAACAGTCACCCTCTCGTCACCGTTGCTCGCGCAGGTAGAGAGCGATTCAAGGCAAATCCAGATGAGGACGATCATGAGTTTTTCCAAGCGACATGACGACCGCTATGAAAACGCGCTTGATGACGTCATCGCGCAGTGTGATGGCGACACCCGCGGCGCGCTGAAGGCGCTGCTCGCAGCGAACGAATATCTCGAAGCCGAACTGCAGCATCTGCAGGCGGCGATGCGGCTGAACGGGGTTCCGCAACTTGCAGAAAAAGTGCCTTCCCATCTGCTAAATTGACGCGGCGGATTGGCGTCTAGTTCCCGGAACATAACCGGGCGCTTTCGGTTCTCCAGTTTCAACAACCGATTGAAAGGAGAATCCGATGATTGCGAAGTATATGGCGACTGCGTTGCTGGGAACTGCGCTGGCTGGCGGCGCGGCGTTCGCGCAGACGGCAACTACTCCCGCATCGCCCACGCCCGCAGCGACGACGACAACCACCACCACAACGGTGCAGCAGAACCTGAAGGGCAACTGGCGCGCATCGAAGCTCGTGGGACTTGCGGTCTATAACGACTCCAACGAGAAGCTCGGCGACATCAGCGAAATCCTTGTCGACAATACCGGCAAGATCAACGCAGTCGTTGTTGGCGTCGGCGGATTCCTCGGCATGGGCCAGCACGACATCGCCGTCTCGTTCGACAAGCTGAAATGGGTCAACGAACCGGTTCGTTCGGCCTCGGCTGACCGCACGCCGGCCGCACCCGGCATGTCGCCTTCGGCGGGCACAACCACCGGCGCAGCGACGACCAGCACCGCGACAAAGTCGGCGACAGCGACGAAGGACAACTGGTATCCGGACCATGCCGTGATGAGCGGCACCAAGGACGAGTTGAAGGCGATGCCTGCGTTCAAATATTCGGATTACAACTAAGCGAACGCGTCTGATCGTCTTTCCGGCGATCTGAAGCAAATGGCCGGATCGGTTTTCGAACCGATTCGGCTTTTTTCATGCGCCGGCACGCTCCGAATCGCGCGCAGCATGAAGCTGCAGCGTCAGAAGTAGGCGCTGAGGCACCAAGCGTTCACCACCGCACCAACGGCCAGCGTCACGACAAGCAGCGTGTCGACGGCGGAGTATTCGGTGGGAGCCAATTTGAGAATCATTTTGCTCATGGCGAGATTTGAACGCGCGCGCCCTGAAGAGTCTCGTGCATTGTTTTTCGCGAGTCCCCTTGCCAGTTCGTATTTTTCGAGTCCGATTCTCTCCGGGATTGTGCGCCGCATGTAGTCATGCGGCGATTTGCGGGCACAATGTCTTGGCATTCCTCAAGCAGAGACCGCCATGACAACGAAAATGACCGCCAAGAGTCTTAAGAACAGTCCTGACAAGCATCTCATGACCGAATTTCCGCCTGCGCCCGACAAGCTTGTGACGCTCGCGAACTGGCGAACGCGCCCATCGAACGACTGGAGCTTTCAGAACGTCCGCCGCCTGTTGCCGACAGCGAACATCGCGGCATCAAGGCAGCCCTCGCCACTGCACAGTTCACCGATCGAACTGGGCCATATCGCCTTTGAAGGCGTGCGCAGCACGTCCACTACATTGCGCGAGGCGCTTCACGCCACTCATACTCACGGATTCATCGTGATGCGCGAGGGGCGCATCCTGTCCGAATGGTATGCGAGCGGCATGGACGGGCTCACGCCCCACATCGTGTTTTCGGTGAGCAAATCGATCTGCGGCGCGCTCGGCGGCATTCTCGCGGATAAAGACCTTCTGAATCCGGACCGTCCGGTGACCGATTACGTGCCTGAGGTGTCGTCCTCGGTCTATGGCGGCTGCACCGTTCGCCATCTGCTCGACATGTCGGTCGGCATTTCCTTTGTCGAGGACTACCTTGATCCCGATGGCGACGTGGCGCGGTATCGCCGCGCGGTCGGCTGGGATGTCATCAAGCCCGGCCAGAGCGCGATGCAACTCCGCGAATTCCTCGCCATCCAGAAACCCGACGGCAAGGAGCACGGCCACACATTCCATTATGTCTCGACCAACACCGACCTGCTCGGCTGGGTTTACGAGCGCGCCGCGGGCCGCGCGCTGGCCGATCTCCTGAGCGACCATCTCTGGAAGCCGCTCGGCGCGGAGGTCGATGCCTATGTCACCCTCGACGCGGAAGGCGCGATGCGCGCGGCGGGCGGCATCTGCGTCGCGCCGCGTGACCTCGCCCGCTTCGGCGAAATGATCCGGCAGCGCGGCGTCGCCAACGGCAGGCAGGTGGTGCCGGGCTGGTGGATCGACGACATCAATGACAACGGCGACCCCGAGGCCTGGGCCCGCGGAGATTTCGCCGCGCTGTTTCCCGGCGGCAGCTATCGCAGCAAGTTCTATCAGGTCGATCGCAAACGGCGGACGCTGATGTGCGTCGGCATCCATGGCCAGTATGTCTATATCGATCCGCCGACCGGTCTTGTGATGGTGCGCATGGCTGCCGAGGCCCTGCCCATCGACCTCGATCTGGTGCATCTGTGGCGGCGAGGTTTCGACGCCATCGCGGCGCACTTCTCGTAATAAGCGCTCAGTTCATCGCGACCACGCCCGCATTGAGCGTGGTCGCGTAGGCGACCCAGGCCAGATACGGCGCGAGCAGCCATGACGCTGGCTTGTCGGCGCGCGATGTCGCGATCATGGTCATGACGATGGCGAAGAACAGAGCGACGATCACAACAAGCGCAGCGCGCGTCGCATGCCAGCCGAAAAACACCGGCGACCACGCGGCGTTCAGCGCGAGCTGAATCAGGAACCATGTAATCGCGGATCTGCGTGCAGCAGATGGAGCGGCACGATCCCACAGCCGCCACAGGCTCACGGCCATGAGGACGTAAAGAATCGTCCATGCGATCGGAAACACGAACGGCGGCGGCGTCCACGGCGGCTTGGCGAGTGCCGCATACCACGTTGCGATTTCCGGCCGCGTCACGACGGATTCAAGCAGGCCGACGCCGAGACATAGCAAGAGACAAAGGACCAGCCGTCCCAGTGACTTCATCGTGCCCTCTTCGATATACGCCTCAGCGCGTCAGCTTCTCGATCTCCGGAAACGCGGCATAGGCCGCGCCCTGACAGAGTTCGTCGGCATTCTCGATGATCCGGTCGAACCGGCCATCGACATACATCGCGCTGCGCTGTTTCGCCCCGTTATAGGCCCCATCCGTTCCGCGCGCATTGAAGCGCATGCAAACCACATAACGCAGGCGGCCGCCGACTTTCTTCTGCGCCGGCTCCGCAATCACCGCCTCGCGCACCCCGCGCGGATCGTTCAGATAAGTGCGCAGGAAGGCCAGCAGTTCCGCGCGATAGTTCGCGGGATATGGCTGATTCTCCACGCCGCGATCCGCGGTGTAGGACAGACCTTCGTTGTCCCCGCCGCCGGCGCAGCCGGCTACCAGCATCGACAGGAAAAGTGCGGCAATCCGCGCAGATGTCACCAATTTGCAACGCATCCGGATGAAGTCCGTGGCCTTGGGTATCACACTGGGTTTCTTAGGCATTGTGGCATTGACAAGGCAAATCACCGCCGCTTGATTGGGACCACGGCACAGGTGCCAGCGCAAGCTGGCCAATAGGGAATTCGGTGCCGCCGCAGGGCTGCGTGGCGATCTGTCCACACATCTCGCGGCCATTCCGAAGCTGCCCCCGCAACTGTCAGCGGTGAGCCGTTGTCCACGATGCCACTGAGCGAAGGCGATCAAGCCGGGCTTGGGAAGGCGGACAACGGTGACGATCCGCGAGCCAGGAGACCTGCCTGTACCGGTCATCCTTCCGCCGCACGGGGTGTGCGAAGGGGCGGCGTTTCCGCAGCGGTGACATGACGTAACTGTTGCGGAGGTTCGGCCGATGGCCCGTGTCCTCAAGTCTGGCAGTTCGCCGCGCTCACGCGCCGCGCTGTCATGCCTGCGCGTGTTTCACCGCGCCTCCGCGATTCAATGCATCGGCGGGGCGACAACGTGATTTTCTTTTTTGGACATTCCTCAACGGCGCAGCTGCGCCTTTCATTCGTGGCGGCATGCCTTGCCGGGACTGCGCTTGCCGCTCCCGCGATGGCGCAGACGGCCAGCCAGTTGCCTCCTGTCAACGTCGATGCGACGCGGTTGGGCGGGCTTGGCGGCAGCACCGGCACCGGTACGGGGCTCTCCACCAACACTATCGGCATTGTGGGCGCCTCAACCACTGTTATCACCAAGGAAGATATCGCTCACGCACCAAACCAGACGATTCAAGAGATCATTGCAAGTGCACCGGGCGTTCAGCTCACAACGCTGTACGGAGCGGTAAACGGCACCGGAAGCGTGGTCGATCTTCGCGGGTTTGGTGCTTTCGCTTCCTCGAACACCCTGTTTCTCCTTAACGGCCGGCGCCTCAACGAAGCAGATCTTCAGGGCGTCGATCTCTCTTCGATCCCGATTCAATCCATCGAACGCATTGAAATCACACGCGGCAACAGCGGCGCAGTCCTCTACGGCGACAACGCCGTTGGCGGCGTGATCAACATTGTTACGAAAACAGGTGCAGGCACTGGCAAGCCTTATGCTGGCCGCATCGAAGGTGGTGTCGGCTCTTACGGACAGCGTGAAGGCAACGCCTCGTTCAGCGCCAGTCAGGGTCCATGGTCGACCACAGTCTTCGGCAACGCCGTGCATTCGGACGGATACCGGGATAACAACAAGCTGGATCAGCAGAGTGGCGTTGGCGAAATCCGCTATACCACTCCCGAATTCTCCGCGTTCTTGAATGCGGCGGCAGATCGACAGCAACTCGGGCTTCCCGGAACGCTCGGAAATATGTACTCGATCGATTACGGTGCTACGACCTTCAGCACGCTCGGCAATCTCAGAGGGACACGAACACCGTTCGACTACGCTCAAAAGCAGGGCAACAGCATCACAGCCGGATTTACCAAATCTTTGTGGGCAGGCGCCGAACTGATTGTCGATGGCGGTGTACGCAATAAATTCCAGCAATCCGGCTTTTTCGGCGATCCTGCAAATATTGGCGGCCCGCAGTATGCGTACGTGAATTCCAACCTGCAGACCTGGTCGATCACACCGCGCCTCAATATGAGAAACATGTTTGGCAGTGTGTCGTCTAACATCCTCACGGGTATCGACTACTACAACTCACAATACGACTCGAGCCGCAGCCAACAGTATTTCGATCCGCCGAACCACATCTACAATCTCTCGCAGCAGACAGTGGCAGGCTACTGGCAACAGACTCTTGGCCTCATGCCAAGCACGGATTTCTCCTATGGCGCCCGTATCCAGCAGATGAAGCTCTCGGCGCGAGATCATTATGATCCGACCGCTCCATATGGATCACTTGCAGCGCAGGCTACGCCACTCGACAAGGATGAAACCAACCACGCGCTGCATATCGGCCTCGAACATCGGTTCAACGAGAATTTCGCCGTCTTCGGACGAGCCGCTCGTGCGTTTCGTACCCCAAACGTTGACGAACGCGTGGTTACAGGGCCCGCGTATCTGAGCGTTCCGCCCTATACCCCGATCCCGCAAAACTTCGAATTGAAGACTCAGACCTCTTACGACGTCGAGGGCGGCGTTCGAATTCATGGCGGCCCGCTGGATATTCAGAGCAGCTTCTATGACATGCATCTAAAGAACGAGATTCACTACAACCCGGCCGCTTTCTTCAACTACAACCTCGATCCGACCCATCGGTATGGATCCGAGACGCAGGCTTCGCTACGGATCAATGAAACATTCCGGTTGAGAGGCGGCTTCGCCTATACGCGCGCTGTGTTCGAAGACGGGCAGTATGCCGGCAAGGACGTGCCCCTGGTTTCTCGGATATCGGGCAGCGCAGGCTTCACGTGGAACATTTGGCAGCAGTATGCCGTTCTTGACGCAACGGCTCGTTTCTGGAGCAGTCGTCGTCTTGATAACGATCAGGCCAACACTCAGGGGGTTATCGGCGCGAACGCGACCATCGATCTCAAGCTGAGCGGCAAATACGACAGTTTCTTCTGGTCGGCTGCAGTCATAAATTTGCTGGATGCGCAGTACTATGACTACGGTATCGCCAGCACCACCACGCCTGGCTCCTACGCGATCTATCCCCTGCCCGGCCGGATGTTCCTGGTAAAAGCCGGAGTGATCTGAATACATCTCCCAAACAGCCCGGCCCGCGATCATCTGACGAGGAGCGCGGGCCGTTCTCATTTCCATGACCGCCTCGATGCGGGGGCTATGCAATAGCGGCCAAGGAAATATCGAAGCAAATATCAAGCCGTTGGCCGTCGCCGCTTAGCGGTGATGGCGATGCTTCTTGATCACGATCACCTTCTTGGCGTGGACGTGGCGGTGATGCGGGTTCTTGACCACCACGACCTGCGCATGCGCCTTCGCGACCGACGGCTTGATGACGACATGCTTGGCGACGGGCGCGCGGTGGGTGTGAACAACGGTGGTGGCCATCGCAGGCGCGGCCAGAATCGAGGTGGCAATCAGCGCAGCGGAAAAGATCTTCAACATGGATATCTCCTTCTCATGCGATTGCCGGGAGGCCGGTCGGATGGCCGGTTCGGCATCGTCGGAAACAACCCTATGACCGGTGCACTGAACTCAAACTGAAGCGCGGGAACAGCTTCCGTTCATCTGGATGACAAGTTGGTCATGTGCCTGTAGGCCCGCAAACCTGAGCGACCGCCGCTGCCGCCAAAGCGCGGCTGGCATTCGCGGCATCGATTCATGTCGCGCGGGTTTGGTTAATCGCCGGGTCAAAGCTCCTCACACAGGCCAATTCGCACAACATAGCCTGCCCCACGCAGTCCGCCCCGCCTCGACAAGACCGGAAAACCCCGTATAGACGATGCCCGCGCGGGCCGGTCCGCGCATCCGGGGCTGCCATGACGACGCCGACGCCGAGAAAATACCAGCGGATCGCCTTCGTGGCGGGGCCGAGCGCCGAAGCCCAGCAGGCGCTCACCCAGCTCGTGGCCGCGTATGGCAACCGCCCTTCGGACGACGCCGACGTGGTCGTGGCGCTCGGCGGCGACGGGCTGATGCTGCAGACGCTTCCTGATGAACGAGTTCAGCGCGCACGGGCTGATCGAACGGCTCGAAGCCGCCCGGATGACCGTGATCAATCCGCTGCTGATGCGCGCCACCGATATCCACGGCAAAGTGCACATCCACCACGCCATCAATGAAGTCTCGCTGTTCCGGCAGACTCATCAGGCCGCGCGGCTGCGTATTCTGGTGGACGAACACGAACGGATGGCCGAACTGATTGCGGACGGCATCATGGTGGCAACGCCGGCCGGCTCCACCGCCTATAACCTGTCGGCGCAGGGGCCGATCCTGCCGATCAACGCCGCCCTGCTCGCGCTGACGCCGATCAGCCCGTTCCGCCCCCGCCGCTGGCGCGGGGCGCTGCTGCCGAACACGGCATTCGTGGTGTTCGAGGTGCTGGAAGGCGAAAAGCGCCCGGTCGCGGCCGTGGCCGATCATGACGAAGCCCGCGACGTCCAGCGGGTCGAGATCATCGCGGACAGGACCATCTCGATCCGCATGCTGTTCGACCCCGGCCACAGCCTGGAAGAGCGCATCATCAGCGAGCAGTTCGGGTTTTGACCCCCGCCCCGGCCCGTTTTGGATAACCCTTCATTAACGGCGGACGCATACAGTTAACGCCGGGTGTACGCCTTGCCGGATACGCCACGTCGGGCTGCGCATGTATATTATCGATTTCAACAAGCTGCGGTTTCTCGTCTGCGACGACAATGCTCATATGCGCCGCATCCTGCGGACGCTGCTGCATTCGTTCGGCGCGCGGGAAGTCTATGAGGCCGAAGACGGTGCCACCGCGCTTGAGATGTACTCGCACTATGTCCCGGACATCGTCATCACCGACTGGGCGATGCCGATTTTCGACGGACTGGAGCTTGCGCAGATGATCCGCCAGCCGGAAGGCCTCGGCAATCCCTACGCGCCGATCATCATGCTGACCGGCCATTCCGAGAAGCGCCGCGTGATGGTGGCGCGGGATGCGGGCGTCACCGAATTTCTCGCCAAGCCGATTTCCGCCAAGGGGCTTTACCAGCGCATTCTCAACGTGGTCGCCAATCCCCGCCCCTTCATCAAGACCAAGAACTACTTCGGACCCGACCGCCGCCGCAACAACGGCTCGTCTTACATCGGGGTCGAGCGCCGCGTCGGCGGCAAGGCCGAAATCATGCAGCAGCCGTCGCTGCTCGAGAAAACCCGCTCGGGAAGTTAGGACAGACGATGGCCCGCAAGCAGAAGGCTCCGGACGTCACGATCGACACCTTCGCCGATCATCAGGTCATCTCGCAGCCCAATCCGCTGCGCAAGATGGTGCGCTACGCCGAAGACCACGAGATCGACGATCCTGTGGCACGCGCCGAGCAGGCGCTGGCGGAATTGTCCGGCGAGTTCACCGACTGGATGCAGGCGGAATGCGAGCGCCTGAGCACCGCCTATGCCACGATCAAACGCGACGGGCTGAACGGCGAGAACAGCATGGAACTGTTCCGCGCGGCGCACGACATCAAGGGCGGCGGCGCGACCTTCGGCTATCCCACCGCTGCGGCGGCTGCGGAAAGCCTGTGCCGGATCATCGAGCATGCGCCGGATCTGTCCAAGGTCGAAGAACTGATCATGCACCACGTCAACGCCATTCAGGCGATCGTGCGCGAGCAGTCGCGGATCGATTCCGTGGGCATGGCGGATCAACTGAGCAAGCGCCTGCGCGGCGTCGCGGACGAATATCTTATCCACGCCAATCGCGACCGGCCCGAACATCTCGAGGCCGTGCTGGCGCCGAGCATCGTGCCGGAAGGCTGAGGCTTGTGTCGTCCCGACGCAAGCCGGGATAACCGGTGAGATAGTCCAACACCAGTGATTGTCATCACCGGGCTTGTCCCGGTGATCCCGATGAATTGAGCAAAGTGCCTTTGTGATCGGGATGGCCGGGACAAGCCCGGCCATGACGAATTGCGATGTTGCGGGGATTACGCCGCGATCAGCCGCCCGCCGTAAACGTCGTCGTAGCTTTCGTCATAGGCGTAATCGTAGCTATTGTCATAGCCCTGACCATCGAACGACACGCTGTCGTCCGCGACATATTCCAGCGCGGCGTGGGCATCCAGCTTGCCGATAAAGTCGTCGGCCGCCAGTTCGTCGCAATACAGCCGGGCTTCTTCGCGGGCGGATTCGGTTGCGAACCGCCGCAGCAGGATAAGCAGCGGCTCTGCCACCGTTTCGGCAGTCTCGCAGGATGTCAGCACCCGCTCGACCATACGCCGGCGCAGCCGCGCCGCCCCGCCGAAGGTCCCGACAAAGCCGATCTCGTCGCGCGCATCCAGCGCGACACGGAACGCCGCGAAGGTGGATTCCGGCAGGCCGGCCTTCGCCAGCAGAGCGTTGAGGCTCAGCCTGCCGCGATCGTTGAGAATGGCCGTGACGCGGCTGCGCGACAGGCCGGACAATTCCACCAGCGATTCCTCGAACAGCTCGACATTGCCCGACAGCAGCGCCCGCAGGATCAAGCCGGTGTTGAGTTGTCCGACCGAACGCAGATGGGAAATCAATGCGCCAAGATCGGCGCCATGGGTCTGCGTGGCGATATTGACCCGCGACCGTTCCATCGCTTCGTCCGCTGCCCGATGGGCGCGGTCGCCGTTCAGCCACGCGCGCGCGACCACGAACTGCGTCAGCGTGCTTGAAAGCTTCTCCGCAAGCATCAGCCGCACCGCTGCCGGCAGGTTGTCGAGCGTCAGCAACGACTCGCGGATCGCGGCCAGATGGCCGTGCCGCTCCGCAATCCGCGTCAGCGAGAAATCCGCAAGCTCCGCCACCGGATTTTCGATCAGCTCCAGCGTCGAGGCGGCAGAGCCGACTTCTGCGATAGCAGCACAGACCGACGGCGGCAGATCCGAGCGGCGCGCGATGGCGCATTGCGTCTCGGAATTTCCGGTCGCAACGATGTCCACCAGATCGGAGTCCAGCATCAGCGGCGAATGTTCGAGGATCGGCATCGCGACCGACGCCTGATCGATCGCCAGCGCCGCGATGATCGCAGGCGGCGCATCGGTCGCGTGAGCGAAGACTTCCGCCATGGCCTGCCGCACCAGCGGCGATGCATCGTCGAGGAGCATCAGGAGCGCGCCTTCAGCGGCGGCGCGATCATCGTCCGACAGATCGGACACCAGCCAGGCGCGCGCCAGACACCGCGTCGCCTCTGCGCGCTCCCCCGCAGGAGCATTACGAACCCAGGTAATAAACTGCCGAACGATCATGGGTGTTCCGGCTTACGCAACATGCCAAGGCACCGCGACGCGACGCCACTGTCAGAAAACGTAAACCATGACACTTAAGAAAACGTTCACCATAACCGCCTGCGTTGATTGAGGTTTTGTTAACCATGCCGCTTGCGGATAGCCGGCGAAGCTGACGTGATGGATTCACAGTCAAACAGAGTCGCATCAAGGAGATGGGACTCGTATCTGACTCACCGCCTCAACCCTGAAACGCACCCCAGATCATCGAGAGACCCGCGATCAGCATCAGGCCTTCGATCAGAATATGGAAGGCCATCGCATCAAGCCGCAGGACAACGCGCTTGGCGATGAACGCCCCCGCGAACAGCGACGATCCGGCAATCAATCCCTTGAAAATCACATCAGGCGGCAACGCATCGAGACGTTGGAATGTGATGGCCTTGCTGATGTAAACCGCGAGCGAACTGGCGGCTTCGGTGCCGAGCAACGGTCCCCTGATGAGTCCATAGGACACGAAGATCGGCACCGTCATCGGTCCGGTCGATGCGACAATGCCGGTGAGATATCCCATGCCCGCGCCGACGATCGCCAGCGACCACAGCGGCAGCGTGAACTGATGCGCGTGCATCCAGCGGCGAAACGGAATCATCAGAATGAAAAACACGCCGATGGCGATGTCCACGAAGCCCGACGGCAGCACGAGCAGCGTCCCCGCGCCAAGGGCGGCGGCCGGAATACCCGGCACCGAGTAGACGATCACCGCGCGCCAGTCCACGTCGCGCCACCACGCCATGATACGCGCGAGGTTCGCCATGATCGCGGCGATGGCCATGATCGGCACAGCCTGCTTCGGCCCGAACGAATAGGCCAGCACCGGCAGCAGCATGATCGATGTGCCCGTGCCGACGATTCCGCCGAGCGTCCCCGCGATGAGCCCGACGATGAGAATGAAGACGTAGATCAAGGAATATCCTGTCCCGAAAAGCATGCGCCTCGAGCAAGCAGGAGATATTGCCGGATTCGGCTGGCTCGGGCCAATGCTCCGAGGGCGGAGGACTATCCGCTGAATACGCCGGTCGCGTCGCTGAACAGGCCGATGCCCTGCGGCGCCCCGTTCTTGTCGACAGCGGCTCCGGAGTCGGACAGCGGCCGGGTCAGCGAGGTATTGTTGCCCCAGAGTTCGCGCACGGTCGCGGACACGGGCTCGACGCGGTCTCCGGTCTGGTACAGCGAGCGGAAGACCGGCTGGCCGGCCTGATCGGCGGCGGCGACCTGAACCGGCGTCTCAGGCGTCTGGGCCTGCGGAAAGCGCGACAGATACGCGGCCGTATCACTGGAAACAGACGCCGCCCGGCCCTGCCCCGGCGTGACGCCGACGGACGCCATCGCGGTTCGCGCGGTCTGCGAGTTCGCCGCCGCGTCGTAGCGCGACGTCAGCACCGAATAGACCTGCGAGACGCTGCGCGCGCTGCCGTCGCGATTGTAGAAGATCGAGTGATTGGCGGCGGCGGCGCTCGGAAACAGCGCCGCGCCGGACGCGTTCGGGCTGTCTTCCGCCTTCGAGATCAGCTTCGACGCGCCACCGACTCCCATGAAATGCGCGATGTAGAGTTCGCCGTCGGTCGGACGTCGGCCGATCGCGCCGGTCAGCTTGAAACTATTGGACTGGGTCAGCACGCCCGCCATCGCCGCGTTGGCGGCCGGATCATCGCGCAGTTTGAGGATTTCGTTGCGCGTCGCCGGATCGCTGACCGAATAGGTGCCGGACGAAGTCTTGGAGATCGCGTCGGCATATTTGCCGAAGCCGAAGGTGGCCCCGGCTTCCTTCACGGTGCCGAGCCAGGTCTGTTCGATGAACTGATAAAGCCCCCGCGCGGAAGACGTGGAGGCCTGCGCCTTGGGATTGAGATTGGATTCGATCTTCGCCGCCGAGACGAGATATTCGAAGCTGGCGCCGGTCGCGTTGGCGGCATTCCTGATCGCGCCCGCGATCTGCGCGCGTGCGGAATCGAACCCGGCACCGATGGCTGTTGAATCGACCGTCATGTTGGCACCCGCTCCCCAGGAACCGGGAACGAGAGTGCGGCCATTATGGTTAATGAAGGGTTAACGCAAAGAAAGCCGTCACCCTGAGGCGCCGTAGCGTAGCGAAGGCCTCGAAGGGCGACGGCGTTTCGAACAGTCATCCTTCGAGGCTCGCCGCAAGGACGGCTCGCACCTCAGGATGACGGCCAACTTCACTTGTACACCTTCGCCGGATCGAACATCTTGTCAGCATCGACGAATGTCAGCGCGGCCTTGCCGCCCTCGTTCGTCACCGCGCGGTAAAAACAGGAACGACGGCCGGTGTGGCAGGCCGCGCCCGCCTGCTCGACGCGAATCCACACCGCATCCTGATCGCAGTCCATTCGCATCTCGATCACGCGCTGGACATGCCCCGAACTCTCGCCCTTCTTCCAGAGCGATTTACGCGACCGGCTGTAATACCAGCCCTCGCCGGTCTCGATGGTCTTGCGCAGCGCTTCCGCATTCATGTGCGCGACCATCAGCACGTCGCCCGTCGCCACATCGGTGGCAACGCAGGTCACAAGGCCGTTGGCATCGAATTTGGGCTGAAAGGTCAGCCCTTCTTCACGGTCATGATCGTGGGTCGAAGAAGAAACAGACACGTTAGTCTCTCTCGTCATTGCGAGCCAACGGGTCCGCGCAAAGCGCGGCCCGATGATAAACTCCGCGAAGCAATCCATCTTGCCATGCAAAAGCTGGATTGCTTCGTCGCAAGTGCTCCTCGCAATGACGAAGAAAACAGCTCAAGCGAATCTTATACGCCGCGCACCATGTTGAGGAAACGGGCCTGCTCCTCGGGATTGTCCTGGAAAATCCCGGTGAAGCGGCTGGTCAGCGTCATGGCGCCCTTCTTGGCGATGCCGCGCACCGACATGCAGGTGTGCTCGGCTTCCATCACCACCGCGACGCCGCGCGGCTTGAGGATCGCATTGATCGCGCCCGCCACCTGCGCCGTCAGATGCTCCTGCGTCTGCAGGCGATGGGCGAAGGCATCGACCAGGCGCGCCAGCTTCGACAGGCCCACCACCCGGTCCACCGGCGCGTAGGCGATATGCGCCTTGCCGTAGAACGGCATCACATGATGCTCGCAATGCGAATGGAAGGAGATGTCGCGCATCAGCACGAAATCGTCGTAGCCCGCGGTCTCGCCGAAGGTGCGGTCGAGAATCTCGGCGGGGCACTGGGCATAGCCCTGAAACAGTTCGTCATAGGCTTCGACCACGCGGCGCGGCGTATCGAGCAGGCCTTCGCGCTGCACGTTCTCGCCGACATAGGAAAGCAACGTCTTCACCGCGGCCTCCGCTTCCTCGCGGGAGGGGCGGACAACGCGCGGATCGAGGCCCGAAGCGAGGTAGTCGGAAGCAGGAATTTCGGATTTTTCCGCCGGCTTGCCGCTGCGGATCGGCTTGATGATCGCGTCCATCTCGTCTCCGTTCGACCGGCCCTTAATATCTGGAGGAAGGCCGGGAGTGTCACCGGTCAGCCGCGGCAGCCATCCCGGCAGCCGGACGCCTCACCTGTACCATGACAGCAAACCGGGAAAAACCGTCTATATTCCCGCATTGCTGAGATGCAGGCGGTTTATTCCTGCACATGGCTTATTATATAGGCTGTGATCCGGGACCGCCAAGGGCAAGGGTCCCGCGCAAAGGCCAATTCGACCGCCATGCTGAACGACATCTACAACAAGAAAATCATCGAGCTGGCGGGGAATATCCCGCGGCTGGGGCGGCTCGCCGATCCGGACGCCTCGGCGACGGCCCATTCCAAGCTGTGCGGCTCGACCGTGAAGGTCGATCTCAAGATGCAGGACGGCGTGGTCAGCGACTTCGCCCATGACGTAAAGGCCTGCGCGCTGGGCCAGGCCTCCTCCTCCATCATGGCCCGCCATGTGATCGGCTCGAAGGCCGACGAACTCCGCGACCTGCGCGAGACGGTCCGCAAGATGCTCAAGGAGAACGGCACGCCTCCCGAGGGCAAATGGGCGGACATTGCCGTGCTGGAGCCGGTTCGCGATTACAAGGCGCGCCACGCCTCCACCCTGCTGACATTCGATGCCGTGGTCGACGCCATCGACCAGATCGAAGCGAAGGCCGGGACGCTTACGCCCGCGCAGGGCTGAACCCGTTACTTCCGATCGGAGGCCGCCGCCGCGCCGCCGGTCGGCGCATGCGCTTCCGCCGTCTTGGTGCCCGGCGTCAGCCGTGCGCTTTTGGCGTCGGCATCGCCGCTCGGGACACGATCCTGAAACATCTTGGCGGTGACGCTGCCGACGACAGTATCAGACGGCCCTTTGACAGTAGCCACGGCATCCATTGTGACCAGATTGGTCAGCCGCAACTCGTCAGCCGACAGTTGATGCAGCGCCTCCCATGGCGGCACGCTCAGCGCGAGCGAGAGCAGATCGCCGGTGCCGCCCATGTCGAAAGTGTATTTCGCCAGCCGCCCGATATCGCGCTCGACGATCATCAGATCGTCCGCCGAATAGGTTGCGGCTTTCGCATCGTCGGCGCGGTCGCCCATCCAGATCTGATGCACACGCACATGTGCGCCGTCCGGCTCCGTGCGGCTGCTGCCGGCGAGCAGCAGGAATACGCACATCGACTCGCAATACGCGCCGGGCCTCGTGGTGCGCGCATTCTCTTTCGCGACAACGGTGCCCACCGTGGTGCGCAGGCCGAGATCGCGCCAGCGCCGGCCGAGGGTGATCGCATCCAGCACCGAACCGCCGCTGGAATCGAGCACCACCGTCGCGCCCGTGAGATTGCGGCCGCTGGTGAATGTTTCAAACTTCGCCGGCGTCTCGGATGTGATGACGCCGACCGCGCCGATCCACCCGGCGCAATCCTGAGCGCACGACGGCTCGGCCTCGTACCACTTGAAATCCATGGGAAGCTTGCGCTCCTCAAGAGACGGAGCGGCGCGCACCGTTCCGCCAAGCATGGCGGAGCCCGGCAACAGCAGGCAGGCAACAGCGGCGGCGCAAATCCGCGCCCAGCCGCTTATCGTCAGCGACTTCACGACAGACACTCGGTTCCTTCCCCGCCCCGAATTCACGCGACAAGCTTTGTCACATGATTGTTAAACGTACCGGCGCAGCGGATTCGCGTCCATGCGACTTTTGCTGCGACGCAGTCAAATCCGTGCGATAAGTTGTATGGTGTGACGTGAAAGACAACATCTTGCGGTTCCACTTACGGAACTCATCGCTTCGCAATAACCACGCGGCAACGCGGTACAAGCCCTTTCAGGCACGATCATGAAACTGTCCGCCCGATGTCCTGACTGCGGAGGCACGATCCAGCATCTGCCGCGCAATGCCGGGCGCGGATTGATCTGGTTGTATCGCGCCACGTTCTCGCCGCTGATCGGATTCAACTGCCGCCATGTTCCGACCTGCTCGGCCTATGGCGACGAAGCGATATCGCGTTTCGGACTGTGGGCCGGCGGCTGGATGACGCTCGCGCGCCTGCTGCGCTGCCAGCCGTGGGGCACCTCCGGCATCGATAACGTGCCCGACGAGACACCGAAAGATGCACGCTGGTATCTGCCATGGCGCTATGCGCGCTGGCGCGGCGTGAATGACGGCTCAGGCAGCTAAGGCGCGCTCGCTCCGGCGCGACAGCACGACCGCCGCCACGGCCAGGATCAGGAAGCCGACGCCGACATAGCCGATCACGTAATACAGTTCGTGCGCGAACAGCGCGCCGCCAATTCCCGAACCGATCGCCTGCCCGATATAAAGACCGGACGTGTTGAGCGACACGGAGGCGCTTGCATGCAGCGGCGCCGCGCCCGCAAGCCGCACCTGCTGCATCGAGTTGGTCGATGCAAAGGCAAATCCCCACGGGATCATCGAGGCGAGCATCGCCGGCACCGCCCCCGCGCCCAGTGCCCATGCCGCGATTCCGAACAGCAGCAGCGACATCATGGTCAGCGACGTGCGATAGCCGCCCCATGTATCGACGACACGGCTGGCGATCACGTTGCCGATAAAGCCCATCACGCCGTAGATGCTGAAGGCGATGGCGGCGAGTTGGGAACTACCGCCGAGCCTGTCGAACAGCGGCCCGAGATAGGTGAACACCGCAAACTGACCCGAGGTCTGCAGCACCGTGATGACGAGCAGCAGCACGATCAGCGGATTGCGAAACACCTCGCCCCATGTCTTCAGATCAACCGGCGTCCCTTTCAGCCCGCCGGGAAGCCGCCAGATCAGCAGCGCCAGATTCAGCAGCGCGATGATTCCGATTCCGCCATAGGCGACGCGCCAGCCGACATGGTTCGCGACATAGGCAATCAGCGGCAGCCCGATGGCAAGCGCCAGCGACCAGCCGAGAAACACATAAGACATCGTGCTGCCGCGGCGCTCCGGCGGCACCATCATCGCCGCTGTGCTGGCCGCCTGCGGCGTGAACAGCGCAGCGACCGCGAGCATCACGATCCGCACACCCATCAGGGTCGCGTAGCTCGGCGCCATCATGGAGGCGAACTGCGCTGCTGCCATGGTGGCGACGCTGATCGACAGCAGCAAGCGGCGGTCGATGCGGCTGGTCAGCCAGGCCGACACCGGCGAGCCGATGCACAGCATGATCGCGCCGAAGGTAATGAGCAGTCCCGCCTCGCGGATCGAGACGCCGAATTCGTGCGAAAGCTCAGGCAACATGCCCGCCGGCGCAAGGATGCATGCGCCAGTGACGAAATTGCCGAGCATCAACGAGGTGGGTGCGAACCGTTTCACACCGAAGGTGGTAGCAGACGGCGAGATTAATGCAACTGCATGAAAGCTATGCAAACGGATTCGCCCGCCTCACCGCAGGCTCTGACGGCGCATTGCGCTGCCCGAATCCGCTGCTATACAACGGGTCCCATCGCTTACCTGCGCCCGTTCGCAGGAGTGAGCCACAAGGAGCATGATATGTCTGAGAATCCGGAATCCGGTTTCAAATTCGGCCTCGCCAATCTCAAGCCTGCCGACAGCGGCAACGGCAAGGTCAAAGTCACCTTCCCCGACGGCGCAACGCGCGAATATCCCAGCGGCACCACCGGCCTCGATATCGCCAAGGGCATTTCGCCCTCGCTGGCCAAGCGCACCGTGGCCATGGCGCTCGACGGCGCGCTGAGCGATCTCGCCGACCCGATCACGCACGATGCGACCATCGACTTCATCAACCGCGAAGACCCGCGCGCGCTGGAATTGATCCGGCACGACGCCGCGCATGTGCTCGCCGAAGCGGTGCAGTCGCTGTGGCCCGGCACGCAGGTCACCATCGGCCCGGTGATCGACAACGGTTTCTATTACGACTTCTTCCGCAACGAGCCCTTCACGCCCGAGGACTTCGCTGCGATCGAGAAGAAGATGCGCGAGATCATCGCGAAGGATAAGCCCTTCACCAAGGAAGAGTGGGACCGCGAGAAAACCAAGCAGGTGTTCCGCGACAAGGGCGAGGCCTTCAAGGTCGAGCTGGTCGACGCCATTCCCGGCAACGAGCCGATCAAGATCTATCATCAGGGCGACTGGTTCGATCTCTGCCGCGGTCCGCACATGACCTCCACCGGCAAGGTCGGCAATGCCTTCAAGCTGATGAAGGTGGCGGGCGCGTACTGGCGTGGCGACAGCAACAATCCGATGCTGACGCGCATCTACGGCACCGCCTTCGCCAAGCAGGACGACCTCGACGCTTATCTCAAGCAGCTTGAGGAAGCGGAGAAGCGCGACCATCGCCGCCTCGGCCGCGAGATGGACCTGTTCCACTTCCAGGAGGAAGGTCCCGGCGTCGTGTTCTGGCATGCGAAGGGCTGGACGCTGTTTCAGGCGATCGTCGCCTATATGCGCCGCCGCCTTGCGGGCGACTATGACGAAGTCAACGCGCCGCAGATGCTGGACAAGTCGCTGTGGGAGACTTCCGGCCACTGGGAATGGTATCGCGAAAACATGTTCGCGGCGCAGTCGGCGGGCGACGAGGCGGAAGACAAGCGCTGGTTCGCCATCAAGCCGATGAACTGCCCCGGCCATGTGCTGATCTTCAAGCACGGTCTCAAGAGCTACCGCGAACTTCCGATCCGTCTCGCGGAGTTCGGCATCGTGCATCGTTACGAACCGTCAGGCGCGATGCACGGCCTGATGCGCGTGCGCGGCTTCACGCAGGATGACGCCCATGTGTTCTGCACCGAGGCGCAGCTCGCGGACGAGTGCCTGAAGATCAACGACCTAATTCTCTCGACCTATGCCGATTTCGGCTTCGAGGGCGAACTGACCGTGAAGCTTTCGACGCGTCCTGAAAAGCGCGTCGGCACCGATGCGGCCTGGGATCACGCCGAAAGCGTAATGACCAAGGTGCTCGAGCAGATCAAGGCGGAAGGCCATAACCGCATCCGCACCGAGATCAGCCCGGGCGAAGGCGCGTTCTACGGGCCGAAGTTCGAATACGTGCTGCGCGACGCCATCGGCCGCGAATGGCAGTGCGGCACCACGCAGGTGGACTTCAATCTGCCCGGCCGGTTCGGCGCGTTCTACATCGACGACCAGTCCAACAAGGTGACGCCGGTGATGGTCCACCGCGCCATCTGCGGATCGCTGGAGCGCTTCACCGGCATCCTGATCGAGCATTTCGCGGGCCACTTCCCGCTCTGGCTCGCGCCGGTGCAGGCCGTCGTCACCACGATCACCTCGGATGCGGACGACTACGCGCGCGAAGTGGTTGCGGCCTGCCGCAAGGCGGGGCTGCGCGTCGAGATCGATCTTCGCAACGAGAAGATCAACTATAAGGTGCGCGAGCATTCGCTGGCGAAGGTCCCCGCTCTGCTCGTGGTCGGCAAGAAGGAAGCCGAGACGCGCGCCGTCTCGATCCGCCGCCTCGGCAAAGAAGGTCAGAACGTGCAGTCCCTCGACGACGCGCTGAAGGCACTTGCCTGGGAAGCAACCCCGCCGGATCTCAAGCGGGTCAACGGCTGAGAGACATTCAAAAGTAATTCGTCATGCCCGGCCTTGTATCCAAGTTGGGCAAGCCCAACTTGGAAGTCTACAAAACTACGCCGCTTGGCGAAGCCAAGCGGCTATGGCATCCACGTCTTACTAGATGTCGAAGCAAGACGTAGATGGCCGGAATAAATCCGGCCATGACGAAAGAGACAATATGCCCGACGCACTCGACCTTCTGAAAACCCGCCGCTCGGTGAAACCGTTCGACATGACCGGCCCCGGCCCGTCGCCAGCCGAGATCGAGACAATCCTCACCATCGGCGCGCGTGTCCCCGACCACGGCAAGATCGCGCCATGGCGCTTCATCGTGTTCGAGGGCGATGGATTGGCGCGGGCACGCGATGTCGTTGCGAAAGTGTTCCGGGCGAAGAATCCGGACGCCACGGCCGAGCAGGCCGAAGCCGAAGGCAAGAAATTCACGCAGGCGCCGCTGATCATCGGCGTCGTGAGCAGAACCGTGGCCCATCCCAAGGTACCGCCGTGGGAGCAGCAGCTGTCCGCAGGCGCCAGCGCCATGAACATCGTGCTCGCGGCCAATGCGCTCGGCTACGCCGCCAACTGGCTGACCGGATGGATGGCGTTCGACCGTGACGTGCTGGATGCGTTTGGCCTGCAGCCCGACGAGAAAATCGCGGGTTTCGTCCACATCGGCAAGGCCGGACGGGCGAACGAAGACAGACCGCGCCCGGTTCTCAGCGAGATCGTGACGCGGTTCTAGGAAGGCCCGCAGGCCAGACTGGAAATGCGATCATTGAAACAGAAGAGACGCCGTCATTGCGAGCGAAGCGAAGCAATCCATGGCACTACAAAAAGGTGGATTGCTTCGTCGCTGCGCTCCTCGCAATGACGGAACTTACTTAATTCACGCCGCCTTCGAGGCGCGATCACCGAACTTTCCGAGCAATGCCGCGATCTCCGACGCCGGGCGCGCGGGGCTGAACAGGAAGCCCTGCACTTCGGTGCATCCTTCCGCGCGTAGCCAGTCGAGCTGATCCATCGTCTCGACGCCTTCCGCCGTGGTCGAAATATTCAGGCTGCGGCCGAGACCGGAAATCGCGCGCACGATCGCGCCACTATCAGGACGATCCGACAGGTCGCGGATAAACGAGCGATCGATCTTGATCTTGTCGAACGGAAAGCTGCGCAGATAGTTCAGGCTCGAATAGCCGGTGCCGAAATCGTCCATCGAGATACGAACGCCGAATTCACGCAACTGATGCAGGATCGAGAGATTGGCGTCGCTGTCTTCGAGCAGGATCGATTCGGTGATCTCGAGTTCGAGCCGCGTCGGCGACAGGCCGGATTGCGCCAGCGAGGAAAACACCACCTGCGTGAGATTGCGGCTGCGGAATTGCGCCGGTGACAGGTTGACCGCGACCCGAACGCCCGAAGGCCACTTCGCCGCCTGCTGACAGGCTTCGCGCAACACCCATTCGCCGAGCGACACGATCAAGCCGATATCTTCCGCGACCGGAATGAAATCGGCGGGCGAGATCATGCCTTTCACCGGATGCTTCCAGCGCAGCAAGGCCTCGAAGGTCACAATGCGATCCTGCGCCAGATCGACCAGCGGCTGATAGTGCAGTTCGAATTCATTGGTCGCCAGCGCGCGGCGCAGATCGATTTCCATGTCACGGCGGCGCTGCGCGAGGCGATCCATTTCCTTCTCGAAGAAGCGGTAAACGCCTCCGCCGTCAGACTTGGCGCGGTACAATGCCATGTCGGCGTTTCGCAGCAATTCCTCGCTGCTCTCGCCGTCGCCGGGAGAGATGGCGATGCCGACGCTCGCACCGATGACGATCTCGAGCCCGTCGATGGTGTAAGGCGCGCTCAGCATCTCGATGATCGCGGCAGCCTGATCGCTCGCTTCGTTCGGCGAGGCGTGGCCAGCGAGGATCATCGCGAATTCATCGCCGCCGAGCCGCGCCACCAAATCCTCGCTGCTCAGGTTCGCCGTCAGCCGCTCCGCCACCTGGCGCAGCAGACGATCGCCCACGGGATGGCCAAATGAATCGTTGACGTTCTTGAACAGGTCGAGATCGATGCACAGCACCGCGACACCGCTGTTGACAAGACGGGTGCGCTCAAGATCCTGCCGCAGCCGTTCGTGGAATTTCACGCGGTTGGCCAGATCCGTCAGCGCATCGTGATGCGCCATATAGGCAACTCGCGCCTCCGCCTTCCGGCGCTCGGTGATGTCCACCACCGAAACCAGGAAGCTGTCGCGCTCATCGACATGCAGACGCCGTCCGAAGGTGAGCACCTCGATCTCGCTGCCGTCAGCCTTCAGGTGCCGCCAGTTGCGGCCGGTGTCGTAGATATCGCCGACCCCGACGAGCGATCGCTGATGCTCTTCCCATTCGTCCTTCAGCGAGACCGGTTTCAGCAAATAGCGAAACAGCGCCGCTTCGTTCACGCTGCGGAACTTCCGGGTCTCGACATCGAACACCCACATCGGCATCGGGTTGTTCTCGAACAGCAGCCGCGACGACTGTTCGCGCCGCTTCAGGTGCGTCACGTCGGTCATTGAAAGGGAAATCAGATCGCCCATCGTCGACGCATTGAGCGTCAGGGTGCGGGATTCGTCATCGACTTCCAACTGGTCGGCGTTGTCTCCGGCGACGATCGATGAAAGCCACTCGATCACCTGCGGCGAACAGAGCGCATGCGTTCCGCCGCTCAACCGCTGCCAGCGCAGTTCATCCACCGGACGTTGCAACAGCCGCGCCGTGCCCTGATTGAGATGCACGATCTGGAAATCGATCGGCTTGCCGTGAGCATCGCGAACCGCGGCCAGCGAGACGATGCCTTCATCGGTCACGCGGAAGATCGCATCGAGCAGATTGTATTGAGACCCGCGCTGATTGACATAGACGCTGACCAGAACGCCGCCCCAGCGCGAAGCGACCGGCAATGCAAGCACATCGTAAATCCGGACAAGACCGTCGCGCACGCAATGCCCGGTCGCAAGATACGGCTTGCGGGTGGACCGCGCATTCGTGATGGCCTCGCCCACTGTCAGCGCGCAGTCCGGCGGGCATCCATCGAGCGGCGTGTCCCATACGCCGGTGTCGAGCCACTGCTCGACATATCGTCCGGCGCGGGAAATCACCGCGCCCTCGCCGTCTTGCCTGATGAGCATGGTGTGGTCCGCGAGGCGGCCGAGGCTGCCCAGCATCACGTCCTCGAAAAACGGCAACTCCATCCCGGGCTTGAGAGCCGCCTGCCATTTCCGGCGCAGGATCGAAATGTCGCTGAACAGTTCAGGACTGGACGAAGTCTTTTTCGCTTGAGCGGCAACCACAACGCACTCCCACATCGACACGGCATTCTGTCGTGTCAGCGGGCGCATCCAATGCGTGTGCGCTTAAAGCAGCGTAAACGATGCGGGTAAAATGAAACGAAGCAGGGACTGTGACAGTTCTAACTCGTTCGATGGTTAGCGCGCCTTAGAAACCATGACGATTTTAATACAGGACGATGACAGACCGCAGCCTAGCGCGCGATGACTTCGACTTCGCCGTCGACGCCGTTGCTGACGTTGAAGGGACGTTCGAACACCTTGCCCTCGTTCTTGGCGATCACGCGATATTCGCCTTCGGACAGGATCACCTTCGGGAATGCGCCGTTGTATTCCTTGATGACGTCGCCCGCGGGCGTGATGACCGACCATGCGGTGTTGGCGAGCGCCTCGCCGCCCTTCTCGCTGACCAGCTTCATGGTGATCACCGCCGCGCGATGGGTCACGGTCACGTCGGTCAGCTTGCCCGCCTGCACGCGAATGTCGGAACGCACGACGGAGTTCGCGTCGCCGTAGTTCGAGATGATGTAATACGTGCCCTCGGGCACCAGAAGCACATCGCCTGCGGCGACATTCTGCGCCAGTGGCGCGCGTTCACCGACTTCGAACTGGCTGCCCTTGTAGATCGAGAACGTGATCTGCCCCACCGGAATCTTGCTGGTGCCGACGCGGCCCTCGATGCGCAGACCGCCGGCGGGAAGATCGAACGTCTCGCGCAGCGTCTCGTTGCGCACCGTCACCGGCCGAACTGCGCTGACCAGACCGAGCGACGCATGGACGACATAGCCGCCGGGCGCGAGAACGATGTTCGGCGTCGGGTTGCGGTCTTCGCGCACGAGCTGGAATACGCCGCTCGCATCGGGCTTGTCGGAATAGACCCGCCACACCACGCCGCTGTTGACGGCGGGCATGTCCTTGCCGAACCGCGCGCTCAGGGCGAGCACACCTTGCACCGGCGACGGAGATGGAAGCTGCGCGGGGACCGGCGGAGCCGCCACGGTAACCGGCGGCTGGGTCAGGGTCGCGGGCAGTCCGGGTGTCGCGGCCGGGCCCGACGGCGGCGCGAGACTGATCGCGGGACCGGACGGTGTCGGAGAAACGGGAACGTTGGCGGGCGGAACGGGCGGCGGCGCATCGCCGACGAACTGAGCTGCCGCCGGATGCACGCCCATCAGGGCAACCAGCAGCGCCCACGCAAACGGCCGCATCCATGCGCGAAAACGCAAAGCATGAAGGTCATCGGCCCGCGCATTGCACACGGCTGTCCTGCGGGTGAGTCCGAGGGCGGTCATGGCCCGGGTTTTTCACTGAAAACGAGGCAAATTCAAGCCTTACAACGGGCTTGACGGCCTGCTGTCCCACCCTTTGGCCAAATGGCCCATTCTGCTGCGGCGCAGGTCGCGCTACAGTCACATTCTCTGATTACGCGAAACGCTCGTTCGAAACACACCCACGCATTTCGCACCTTTGCGGCCAAATCCGGCCGATTCGGGTATCGGGACCCTCAGGAGACACAGGTTGCTGGAAAGTCTGATCCCATTCCGCCACGGACTGCGCGGCAAGACCGGAACGCCTTTGAACAGGAAGCCGACCATCGGGCTGGCGCTGGGCGGCGGCGCCGCGCGCGGCTTCGCGCATATCGGCATCCTGCGCACCCTGCTGGCCAATGGCATCGTTCCCGACATCGTGGTCGGCACCTCGATCGGCGCGGTGGTCGGCGGCTCCTATGCGGCGGGACATCTCGACACGCTGGAAGCCTGGGCCAGAGGCCTCCTGCCGCGCAACATCTTCAGCTACCTCGACATCCGTCTCAGCGGCTCCGGCCTGATCGGCGGCAGCAAGCTTGCCGCGCAACTGGAAGCCTCGTTCGGCAATATCCTGATCGATGAGCTGCCACTGAAATTCGCGGCGGTCTCGACGGAGGTTAATACCGGTCACGAAATCTGGCTCACCGACGGGAAGCTGGTGGAAGCGGTGCGCGCGTCCTATGCCCTGCCCGGCATTTTCGAGCCGGTGCTGATCGGCGATCGCTGGCTGGTGGACGGCGCGCTGGTCAATCCGGTGCCCGTGTCGGTGGCGCGCGCGCTCGGCGCGGAAATCGTCATCGCCTGCAATGTATCGACGGACGTGTTCGGTCACGGCACCATCATTTCCGGACATGGCAAAGCCACCGCCGAGCCAGAACCCGAACTGCCCATCGAGCCCGTGCCGGAGAAGCGCGGCCTCGGGAAATTCTTCTCGGCGGAAAAGACAGTGAAGCGCGAATTCTTCGGCAGCGCCGGACGTCCCGGAATCTCGACCGTGATGGTCGAAGCCTTCAACATCATGCAGGACCGCATCACCCGCTCGCGCCTCGCGGGCGATCCGCCGGACGTCCTGATCTCGCCGCGGGTCGGCAAGATCGGCTGGTTCGATTTCCATCGCGCCGAGGAAATCATCGGTCACGGCGTCCGCGCGGCCGAGCGCAACATCGAGTCGATTCAGGAAGCGATCAACCTGCTCTCGCCCACCGATAACCAGACGCCGGGCACCGCGCAACCGACGCAGCCGTGACGTGAAGACTATGACCATCTGTCGTCCCGGCAAAGGCCGTGACCCATAACCACCAGGCTCTCCATCAAGACAGACTGCTTGGGCTGCGTCTTTTCAATTTTACATTGACAGGGATGATGGGTCCCGGCCTTCGCCGGGACAACGCATTATTTACGGCGAGGCATCAAAAGCGCACTATGCTGTCTTGATGTAGTCGTGCAGCGCTTCCTGTTCGCGCTCGTATTCGGCGACGCGCCATTTCACCACGTCGCCAATCGAGATCAGGCCGACGATCCGCTCGCTCTCTACCACGGGAAGATGCCGGAATTTACCGGTGGTCATGACTTCCATGATCGCGCTGACGGTATCGGATTCGCGGCAGGTGATGACCTTCGAGGTCATGACGCTGCGCACCGGCTCATCGAGCACGGCCGCGCCCCGCTCGCCGAGGACGCGCACGACGTCGCGCTCCGAAAGAATGCCGTCGATTTTCTGACCGCTCATCACCATGACGGCGCCGATGCGGCGCTCGGATAAAATCTTGACCGCTGCCGACAACTTGGCGTCGGGCGACACGCTGATGACCTGATGACCTTTGGTATCGAGAACTGAGCGAACCGTCATTGTCGTCTCCCCAGAAAAAACCGTCCGGCGGTGCCGGCAGTCCTATGCTTGAGTCAAACAACGCAACGCCAACTTAGTTTCATAGGTGGCGTAAATGATGATGTCGAAGAATGCGGAGGTCCGCAAGGCGCGGATGCGCTCAGCGGATATCCGAGCCGTCCGGCGGGAGCACACCGGCGTTGTTGTCCTGCACAATCGCGCGCGGCACCGGATCGAACAGAGAAAACAGCACCAGACCGGCGATAAATCCGCCGATATGCGACTGCCATGCGATGCTCTGCGCCGAAGCGCCGATTGCGACAGCACCGAGGCCGGTGAGGATATTGAGTCCGAACCACACCGCGAGAAAACCGAGCACACGCGAATTTCGCAATGAGCGCATCAACGACAGCGCAGGCACGCGGGCCGCGGCCTCGGTGTCGCCGCGTCCGAACGACAGAAAGCTTCCATACTGAAATGCAAAGCGGATCGCGGCGGCCATCATGCCCGACACCGCCGCCGACGCGCCGATCATCGGCGCCACTTCATGCTGATGCGTCAGCAGATGCGCGAATGCGCCCGCAACGGCGGTCACCGCGAAGAACAGAAAAAACCGCACCGTGCCGAACCGGCGGGCGACCGCACTGCCGAATGGCAGCATCCACAGCATGTTGAACCCGATATGGGTCAGATCCGCATGCAGGAAGGCGTAGGTCAGGAAGGTCCATATCTCCGCGCCGACACCGCCCGGAAAACTACCCGCCAGCACCGATGCGTCGTAGCGCGCAGGCACGAAGCCGAAGGTCCAGATCACGTCCTGATCGGTGGCCAGCGGCAGCAGCGCCCGGATGCCATGGATACCGATCATGATGACGAGCAGCGCCGTCATTCCGAAAGGAATGGTCAGGATCGGTTCGCGGGAGGCTTGAGGAGAATCCAAGGGTGCACAATGTCTCGAAGGCGGAGCAGTCCCTGAGATAGGCGGGTTTGACGGTGCGGCGCAAGCGCCCGCGCCGAGATTCAGCCGTCCGCCCTCGATAGACAAAGAAAAAAGGGAGGGCCACGAAAGCCCTCCCTTGGTCTCACCGGTCTTTTGCGCGGGGTCTAGCTCGAGCGCGTCGCGCTCCGGGCACCCCCACCCCTCCCCGCACAATGACCAGACGTTTTCCGCCGCCTGTTGTTCAACCTTGAGTTCTTAGCCACCGCCGGTTTCTGGAGAAAACCGGCGACCTGGAGTAATCGGACACTAGCCGGGCTACGTTCATCCACGAAGCGAATGGTGAATCTATCGTTAATGGCGAGCGGGCGACGTTCTCGACGCCGGCGCCAAACAAAAAGGCCCGGCAGGTTTGCCGGGCCCTCCTGAAAAGATTCAGACGTTAGCGGTGATGACCGCCGCCGTGGCCGCCACCCGGACGGCCTCCGCCCGGACGACCACCGCCTGGACGGCCAGCACTCGGACGGCCACCTCCCGGACGGCCGACATGCGGACGACCACCGCCCGGACGACCGACATGAGGACGCCCGCCCGGACGACCGATGACGTGACCACCGCCGCGGTGCCAGCCGTGCCAGCCATGACCGCCGCCCCAGCCGAGGCCGCGACGGAATGCATAACCGCACCAGTAGAAGCCGGGACCGTGCCAGCCGGCGTCGTACCAGCAATAATTCCGGCCGCCGAAGATGAATTGGGCCTGCTGAACATCACTGGATGCCGCGGGAAGGCCTACGCCGCCTGCGGGCAATGCCGCGGCAGGACCGGCAAACGCGGCTGCGCCCAGCGCAAGCGCAGCGGCAAGAACAAGTTTCTTCATGTCAGGGAGTCTCCGTAGCAACAGGAATTTGCGCAACTTTGCAGAATGACAATGCACGCCTTCGTTGAAAGTTCCCGAAACCGCGCGACCGAAATGCACAAAGCAAACGCGGATGACGGCTGTCGCCAACACCGTGCATCGGGGCGATAGGCCGTGAGGCTTCGCCTTATGACCAAGATGTTAACGGATATGCTTAATTTAACCTTAACAGCGCAAACCCGGCGCGGAAGCCGCGAAACCGCCACTCCGGCATGGACGCTGCACCTCAAGTCCCGCACAACAAACAGGGGCCTGGCGTTGCCTGAAAGCGGGACAAATCTGTCTCGCCGTGGTGGCGCGCAGGGCGGGATACGACGACATGAAGCATCCAGCCAACCGGGAGTTCTACTCCTATTGGGACGAGAAGCGGGACGGAGCGGCCGCACCCGAGCGCGGTGATCTGGACCCGGAGCGGGTCCGCCACCTGCTCGGCGACATTTTCGTGCTGTCCTGTGACGAGGCAGCCGGTTACCCGTTCCGGGTCGCGGGCACCCGCATGTGCGCCCTGCTCGGCCGCGACCTGAAGGGCCAGAGCTTCACCAGCCTGTTCCACGACGACGACCGTCCGGAAATGCAGGACCTGCTGGCGATCGTCGCCGACGAAACGCTCGCGACCGTTGCAGGCATCACCACGCTAGCGGCAGACGGCACGCGGGTTCACCTGGAGCTTCTGCTGCTGCCGTTCAGCGCACGCTCGCATGCGCCGGTCAGCCTGACCGGCCTGCTTGCCCCGCTCACGCCGATCGAAGGACTTCACACCTTCGGCGGGCTGAAGGATTTCAGCCTCACGTCGTGGCGTTATCTGAACCAGGAGCGGAAGGGCCAGCGCAATTTGCGCAAGTGGTCTCTCATTCGCGGCCTCACGGTCTACGAAGGCCTGCGCTGACAAGGTTCTGTCAACACTAACAGATCATTAACCCTGACGCCCGTAAGGTTCATCCATACCGAACGACCGGTCAACCGGTGTGGAAATGGCGTTAGCG
>ERZ778025.934-NODE-934-length-29762-cov-5.883765_pt1 | contig 29762 bp, 25 predicted proteins | sample MGYA00375755_ERZ778025 | MGnify/ENA primary metagenome ERZ778025 (study PRJEB29350, sample SAMN05389825) | bioreactor metagenome | isolation source: Thiocyanate bioreactor | place: South Africa: University of Cape Town | collected 2014-03-17 ... | reverse complement strand
TCATGCTCCTTGTCGACATGCTATGCCTCACACACAAAATTTCTGACAAGCTCGACCGCATAGCATCCCTGTCAAGCACCCACTCCCATGAGGTGCTGCACAAAAACATGACAGGAGACAAGCCTTGCCATCCACCCGCTGGAGTCACTGCGGCGCCGAAGACTTGGGCGTCTTGCAGACCATCTTCTGGTCTGCAGGCGCGTCGCGCAATGCGCTGGCGCAGCGCTTGGCCTATTCCAAGAGCAAGGCCAACGCCATGGTGGCGGCGCTACTGGACGAGGGCCTGCTCGACGAGGTGGGCCTGCAGGAATCTTCTGGCGGCCGGCGTGCCGAAACCCTGCGTTTGAGTGAAACCCTGGGCGTGGTCATCGGCGCCGACCTGGGCGCCACCAGCATGCAAATAGCGGTGATGCGGCCCGACATGACGGTGCTGGCGCGGCACCGGGAGCCCATTGATGTGCGCCAGGGGCCGGGCGTGATCCTTGCGCGGGTGCGTGGGCTGATGCGGGAGCTGCTGGCGCGCTGCGGGCTGGCAGCCAACCAGGTGATCGCCATTGGCATGGGTGTGCCGGGGCCGGTGGATTTTGAAAGCGGGCAGCTCGTCAACCCGCCGCTGATGCCCGACTGGGACGGATTTTCCATCCGCGACTACCTGCGTGAGGCGTTTGCCGCGCCGGTGTTTGTGGACAACGACGTGAACCTGATGGCGCTGGGCGAGATGTACCGGCTGCAGCGCAATCTGCCCAACTTTTTGGTCATCAAGGTGGGTACGGGCATTGGCTGCGGCATCGTGTGCCACGGGCAGGTGTACCGGGGCGCCAATGGATCGGCGGGCGATGTGGGCCACATTTGCGTGGACCAGCACGGCCCGCGCTGCCACTGCGGCAACCAGGGCTGTGTGGAGGCGATGGCCGCAGCGCCCGCCATGGCGCGCATGGCCACCGAGGCGGCGCAGCGCGGCGAAAGCGTGCTGCTGGCCGAGCGGCTGCAAAGCACGGGCACGCTGACGATTGAAGACGTGGCCCAGGCCAGCCGCACGGGCGATGTGGCGGCCAACGCCATCATCCAGCGCGCGGGCAGCCTGGTGGGGCAGATGCTCGCGTCCATCGTCAACTTCTTCAACCCGTCGCATGTGTTCATTGCGGGGCGGGTGACGGACATGGGGCCGCTGTTCCTCGCGTCGGTGCGGCAGAGCGTGTACCACCGGTCGCTGGCGCTCTCTACGCGGCACCTGGAGATTCAATACGCGCCGCTGGCCGACGATGCCGGTGTGGTGGGTGCGGGTGTGCTGGCGATGCAGGAAAGCCTGTCACGCGCGGGCTCGGTGACGGGTGCGGGCGTTGGAGCAGTGGTAGGAACAGGGGCAGTGCGATGAGCGTAGCCGTTGAGTTCCGCAACGTCACCAAAGAGTTTGGCCCGGTGCGCGTGCTGCACGGCGTGGGCTTTGCGCTGCAGCCGGGCCGCGTCTATGGCCTGCTGGGCGAAAACGGCGCGGGCAAGTCCACGCTGATGAAGATTCTGGCGGGGTACGAGAGCCCGACCACCGGCGAGGTGGTGGTGGACGGCGCGGTGCGTGCCCCGGGCGGCGGATCGCGCGCGGCCGAGGCGCAGGGCATTGTGCTGATCCACCAGGAGTTCAACCTGGCGGACGACCTGACGATTGCGCAGAACATCTTTTTGGGCCATGAGATCAAGCGGGGCCCCTTCCTGGACGACAAGGCGATGCGCGAGAAGACGCGCGAGGCGCTTGCCAAAGTGGGCCTGCCGCTGGACCCCGACACGCGGGTGCGCAAGCTCATCGTGGCCGAAAAGCAGCTGGTGGAGATTGCCCGCGCGCTAGCCCGCAATGCGCGCCTGCTCATCATGGACGAGCCCACCGCCACGCTGACCCCCGGCGAGACAGAGCGCCTGTTTGCGCTGATGGCCGGGCTGAAGGCGGCGGGCGTGACCATCATCTACATATCGCACAAGCTCGATGAAGTGGAGCGCACCACCGACGAGGTGGTGGTGATGCGCGACGGCCTGCTGGTGGCACGCGAGGCCACGGCCAGCGTGACGCGACGGCAGATGGCCAACCTGATGGTGGGCCGCGAGCTGGCGGACTTGTTCCCGCCCAAGCTGCCCGCGCCTACGGGTGGCGCACCGGCCATCACGGTGCGCGGCCTCACGGTGCCCGGGTGGGCAGAGGATGTGAGCTTTGCAGTGCGGCGCGGCGAGATCCTGGGCTTTGCCGGGCTGGTGGGCGCAGGGCGCACGGAGCTGTTTGAAGGCCTGCTGGGCCTGCGTCCGCGTACGGCGGGCACGGTGGAGATAGCGGGCCAGCACGTGCAGCTGAAAAGCCCGCGCGATGCGGCGCGCCACGGCTTGACCTATCTGAGTGAAGACCGCAAGGGCAAGGGCCTGCATGTGCACTTTGGCCTGCGGCCCAACCTGACGCTGATGGCGCTGGAGCGCTATGCCAAGCCCTGGCTCGACCCGGCGGCCGAGCAGGCCGCGCTGCGCGATGCGGTGCAGGAGTTCGGCATCCGCACCGGGTCGCTGGAGGTGCGCGCGTCGTCGCTGTCGGGCGGCAACCAGCAGAAGCTGGCGCTGGCCAAGGTGCTGCACCCCGGCCCCAGCGTGGTGGTGCTGGACGAGCCCACGCGCGGCGTGGACGTGGGCGCCAAGCGCGAGATTTATCACCTGGTGCAGCGCCTGGCAGCGCAGGGGCTTGCTGTTGTGGTGATTTCGTCCGAACTGATGGAGCTGATCGGCCTGTGCCACCGCGTGGCGGTGATGCGCGCCGGGCGGCTGCAGACCACGCTGCAAGCGCCAAATTTGACCGAAGAGGAGTTGATCGCCCATGCCACAGGCACCCGTTAACGTACCGGCGGAAAACGCCGCAGCCCCGCAGGCAGGCGGCAGCCGCCAGGCTGCCGCCACCGCTGCGGGAGCCACCGGCATCAGCGCGTGGTGGGGCAAGCTGCATGGCCTGGGCCCGGTCATTGGTCTGGTGCTACTGTGCATTGCGGGCACGCTGCTCAATAGCAACTTTGCTACTTACGACAACGTGATGAACGTGCTCACGCGCACCGCCTTCATCGGCATCATCGCGGTGGGCATGTGCTTCGTGATCATCTCGGGCGGCATCGACTTGTCGGTGGGGTCGATGGCAGCGCTGATCGCAGGCTCGGTCATCTTGTTCATGAACGCGATGGCGCCCGTGCTGGGCTCGCCCATGGCGGCCGTGGTGGTGGGCATGCTGCTGGCGGTGGTGCTGGGCGCGGTGTTCGGGCTGGTGCATGGCCTGCTCATCACCAAGGGCCGCATCGAGCCCTTCATCGTCACGCTGGGCACGCTGGGCATCTTCCGCGCGTACCTCACGTATTTTTCGAACGGCGGGGCCATCACGCTGGAGAACGACCTGTCGGACATCTACAGCCCGGTGTACTACGCCAATCTGCTGGGCGTGCCGATCCCCGTGTGGATCTTCCTGCTTGTGGCTGTCATCGGCGGCCTGATCCTGAACCGCACGGCCTATGGCCGCTATGTGCAGGCCATCGGCTCCAACGAGCAGGTGGCGCAGTACGCGGCGGTGGACGTGCACAAGATCAAGATCCTCACCTACATGCTGCTCGGGGTGTGCGTGGGCATTGCCACGCTGCTGTATGTGCCGCGCCTGGGCTCTGCATCGCCCACCACGGGGCTGCTGTGGGAGCTGGAGGCGATTGCCGCCGTCATCGTGGGCGGCACGGTCTTGAAGGGCGGGGCGGGCAGCATCACCGGCACGGTGGTGGGGGCCATCCTGCTCTCGGTCATCAGCAACATCCTGAACCTCACCAGCATCATCAGCGTGTATCTGAATGCGGCGGTGCAGGGTTTCGTGATCATCGCCGTAGCGTTCATGCAGCGCGGCAAGCGGTGAGAGGGCATCGTTTTTTTCGGTAGGTCGTTTGACTTTCGTGTTCCCCAGCCGGCCAGCTTCCATGGCCAATTTCCAAAGAAACAGGAGACAACGCATGAACAGCCAACTTTCTTCTTTCACCCGCCGCCTGGCCCTCACGGCCGTGGGCGCCGCTGCCTTTGCATTGGCCGCCCCCGCCATGGCGCAGGCCAACAAGACGGTGGTGGGCGTGGCCATTCCGTCGGCCACGCACGGCTTCACCGGCGGCATCGTCTACTGGGCCAACCAGGCCAAGAAGGACCTGGAGAAGGCCCACCCCGGCCTGCAGGTCATCGTCAAGACGGCAGGCGGCGCGCCGGAGCAGGCCAACCAGCTGCAGGACCTGGTCACGGTGAACAAGATCAACGCATTGGTCATCTTCCCGTTCGAATCCGCAGCGCTGACCAAGCCTGTGGCCCAGGTCAAGGCCAAGGGCGTGTACGTGACGGTGGTGGACCGGGGCCTGACCGACACCAGCGCGCAGGATGCGTATGTGGCCGGTGACAACACCGCGTTCGGCAAGATTCCGGCCGAGTACATCGCCAAGGCGCTGGGCGGCAAGGGCAACGTGGTGGCCATGCGCGGCATTGCGACCACGCTGGACAACGAGCGCATGGACGCGTTCAACAGCGTGCTGAAGAACCACCCCGGCATCAAGCTGCTGGACGCCAAGTACGCCAACTGGAACCGCGACGATGCCTTCAAGGTGATGCAGGACTACCTGACGCGTTTCCCGCAAATCGACGCCGTGTGGGCCGCCGACGACGACATGGCCGTGGGCGTGCTCAAGGCCATCGAGCAGGCCAAGCGCAAGGACATCAAGCTGGTGTTCGGCGGCGCGGGCGCCAAGGGCATGATCAAGACGCTGATGGACGGCAGCAACCCGCTCATCCAGGCCAACGTATCGTACAGCCCCAAGTTCATTTATGACTCGATCAAGCTCACGGCCGAGGCGCGCATCAAGGGCGAGAAGCTGCCTGCCAACACCATCATTCCGTCGGTGCTGATCACCAAGGAAACGGCGAAGGACTTCTACTTCCCCGACTCGCCGTTCTGATGGTGTTTTAAGTCAAATAGGCCTGTAGCGCCTATTCATCATGCGCTGGCAGCTATTGAAAAGATAGCTGCTTGCCGCTTGTACATCCGCAACCACACGCCCCTTGGAGCCACCATGCCAAGACCCGTCACCCTCTTCACCGGCCAGTGGGCCGATCTGCCGTTGGCGCAACTCGCGCCCCTGGCCAAAAGCATGGGCTACGACGGCCTGGAGCTGGCCTGCTGGGGCGACCATTTCGACGTGCAAAAGGCGCTGTCGTCGCCCCAGTACGTCAAGGACAAACACGCACTGCTGGCCCAGCATGGCCTGCAGTGTTTTGCCATCGGCAACCACCTCGTGGGCCAGGCCGTGTGCGATTTGATCGACGAGCGCCACCAGTCCATCCTGCCGCCGCATGTGTGGGGCGATGGCGAACCCGAGGGCGTGCGCCAGCGCGCAGCGGCCGAGCTGGCCGACACCGCGCGCGCGGCCGCAGCGTTCGGCGTGAAGACGGTCACTGGCTTCACGGGGTCGTCGGTATGGCATTCGATCTATGCCTTTCCGCCCACTACGCAGGCGTATTGGGACAAAGGCTTTGCCGATTTTGCGAAGCGCTTCGGCCCCATCCTCGATGTGTTCGAGCAGCACGACGTCAACTTTGCGCTGGAGGTGCACCCCACCGAGATCGCGTTCGACATCGCATCGGCCGAGCGCGCGATTGCAGCCGTAGGCGGCCACAAACGCTTCGGCTTCAACTTCGACCCGAGCCACCTGGCTTACCAAGGCGTGGACTACATCAAGTTCATTCGCCAGTTTGGCAATCGCATCTACAACGCCCACATGAAGGACGTGTGGTGGGGCAAGGGCGACGGCACCGTGGGCGTGTTTGGCGGGCACACCAGCTTTGGCGATGCGCGGCGGAACTGGGACTTTCGCAGCGTGGGGCGCGGGATGATCGATTTCGAATCCATCATCGTTGCGCTGAACGACATCGGCTACCAGGGCCCGCTCTCGGTGGAGTGGGAAGACAGCCGCATGGACCGCGTGCACGGCGCCACCGAGAGTGCTGCGTTCTGCAAGCGGCTGGATTTCAAGCCCGCCGCCGGTGCGTTCGACGCGGTCTTTGCGCGCGACAAGCAGGCCTAGCCGCTCTTCGTCCATAAAACCGATAACAACAACACACCGCGAGCAAAGGCGTTTCGTATGTCCAGTGAAAGAAAGCTCCGCTACGCCATGGTGGGCGGCGGCCACGGCGCCTTCATCGGCGCGGTGCACCGCAAGGCGATGGCGCTTGACGGCGAGTTCGAGCTGGTGGCGGGTGCGCTCTCATCCTCGCCCGAGCGCGCCCGTGCATCCGGCGCAGAGCTTGGCCTGGCCGACGACCGCAACCACGGCACTTGGCAAGACCTGCTGGCCGACGAACTGCGCCGCCCCGCGCATGAGCGCATCGACCTGGTAAGCATCGTCACCCCCAACCATGTGCACCACCCGGTGGCGCTGGCGTTTGTGCAGGCGGGCTTCCATGTGGTGTGCGACAAGCCGCTGGTGCACACCCGCGCGCAGGCCGACGAGCTGGTGGCCGCCGTGAAGAAGGCGGGCACCGTGTTCGGCGTGACCTACAACTACACCGGCTACCCGATGGTGCGTGAGGCGCGCCACCTGGTGCACAGCGGTGTGCTGGGCCAGCTCCGCAAGATCACCGTCGAATACAACCAGGGCTGGCTGGCCACAGCCGTGGAAGAGGGCGGCGCCAACAAGCAGGCCGACTGGCGGCTGGACCCGGCGCGCAGCGGCAGCGCGGGCACGCTAGGCGACATCGGGTCGCACGCCGAAAACCTGGCCGCCACCGTCACCGGCCAGCACCCCGCCTGGGTGTGCGCCGACCTCACCACCTTTGGCGCCGGGCGCAGGCTGGACGACGACGCCCAGCTGCTGCTGCGCTACGACAGCGGCGCACGCGGCTTCATCGTGGCATCGCAAGTGGCGGCGGGCCTGGAGAACGATCTGCGCCTGCAGGTATCCGGCACGCTGGGCACCATCACCTGGCGGCAGGAAGAACCCAACCAGCTCATCCACTCCCCCGTAGACGGCCCGCGCCGCATCCTCACGCGCGGCTCACCCTGGCTCAGCCCGGCCGCGCTGCGTGCGGGGCGCATTCCAGCGGGTCACCCCGAGGCCTTCATCGAAGCCTTCGCCAACGTCTACCTGGGCGTGGCGGCGGACATCCGCGCACGGCAGGCAGGCACGGCAGCCGACCCGCTGCATGCTGACTACCCGCGTGTTGAGGACGGTGCGCGCGGCGTTCGATTCATCGAACGCGTAGTGGCCTCTGCGGCCAGCGAGCAGAAGTGGACGGCGGTGGGTTGAGCAACGCTGACGTCACACCGCCATGGATCTTCCGCACCTGCGATCAAAGAGATGAAACAGCGTTGAGAAGGGGCGCAACGCGCATACGCCCCTGGTTTGTTATGCCGGTGGTTTACACCCACACGCATGCCTCGCAGCTGCACCCTGCGAGGGTTGGGTAGCCGCGACCATCTCAGCCCCTACCTTTGGCGGGAGGTTCTGCGCTCGCTAAATGTCGCTCACTTTGCGGAGCCTTTCCGCCTGCTTGTCCGTGTGAGGTTGGCGCAAACGCCAGGCCTGTTGGCAAGTTCTGAATTCCCTGGATTTTTTGGTCAGGAAAACCCTGAGTTTTTCGATAGCTATGAGCTATTAGAAAGCATGACTAATTGTTTGTTTTTGTTGCTGTTGTGTCACTAATACATACGCACTATGGCTATGCGAGGGCACTTGCGCGATGCTTGCGCACCATCTTCTGAAGTTGGTGGTTAGACAAAGAATGGCCGTAAGCCATTGATTCAAATTAAAAAAATAGATGGATGGGATGCGGGTCGGATGCCACCCAACAAGCGTTGCCAGCAGTGCCGCAAGGCAGTTGAGGGATGCAAAACGCGTGGATCGCTGACGCCAATTTTTAATTGTTTACTTTCGTTACGTTTAGTAATCTCCGCGCTCACTCTTCTTTCAACGCCTGAGGAAATCATGCGATCACTTTTCTCCGTCCTGCCTGCTCGGCGCGCACACTGTTCTCCCGGTTCCCGAGCGACGCAGGGTGGTTTTACCCTGGTGGAATTGGCTGTTGTGTTGGCCGTCATCGGCTTGATCATCGGCGCCGTGGCCATCGGCAAGGATGTGCAGCGCAATGCCGAGTACACCAAGATCAAGAACAAGTTCATTGACCAGTGGGAGCAGGCCTACAACCAGTACTACCAGCGCACCGGCGTGGTGGTGGGCGATAGCCAGACGGCGCCCCGCATCATGGTCAACGGTGCCGCTTATGTGGCGACCGGCAATAACCCGACTTCTGGCGGGAACATGGCAACGCTAGTTGCGGCCGGTGCAGAGCCAGCACCCGTTTGCGCGCGCAATCCGGAAGCTGGTGTTATGCGCTCCAACAACCCATTTACGGCAAATGTCAATGACCTCCGTGCGTACATGACCCGGGCAGGCATTCGCATGCCCCCAGGGCGTGCCGAGGGCCAGGAAGACGTCTACGTCTACACCGATACGAATGGCTCTCCTCAGGAGGTTCAAGTGTGTTTCCAGTGGAACCGCCCTACCTCGCCGGAAGGGGCTGGCAACGTGATGGTCATCTCGGGGCTGACTCCTGATCTCGCTCGAATGCTGGATCAAATGATCGATGGCAAGCCCGATGCGCAAGAAGGCCGTTTCCGATTGAGGGGTGTGGCCAACGGAACGCCCAATGGACCAGGGGTGGAGTGGTCTGCCAATAACACCTACGGGCGTGGAGCGGGTGCTACCACCGCCGCCGGCGCGGGCAACACTCGGGACGAAGAGCAGGTCATCACCCTGACCGCCATCTACAAGATGAACCAGTAATCAGGGCGAGGAATACAACATCATGAAATACGTATTCAAGAACATGACGCTTCGGCCGCGTTCAGTGGGACAGCAGGGTTTTACTTTGGTTGAGCTGGCCGTCGTTCTGGCTGTCATCGGTCTCATCATCGGCGCCGTGGCCATCGGCAAGGATGTGCAGCGCAATGCCGAGTACACCAAGATCAAGAACAAGTTCATTGACCAGTGGGAGCAGGCCTACAACCAGTACTACCAGCGCACTGGCGTGGTACTGGGAGATAGCCAGACAGCGCCCCAGAACATGGTCAACGGCGAGCGATATCTGGCCGGTGGTACACGTTCTGGGCGCAATATGACTGGTGTCACGCCACCAAACGCCATTTGCCGCGCTGCGCGAGGGCAGGGCATGACGCGAGGATTCACCGCTGGTACGGATCCTGACCTGCGTGCCCTGATGACGCGTGCCGGTATCCGCATGCCTCCCGGCCGTGCGGAAGGTCTGGAAGACCGCTATGTCTATCTAGACACCAATGGCAACCCACAAGAAGTCCAGGTGTGCTTCCAGTGGAACGTGCCGCTCGGTAATGGCTCTGCCGCGAATGCAGTGGGTGATGGCATGGGCAACGTAATGGTCATCACCGGCCTGACGCCTGACCTGGCACGCGCGCTGGATCAAATGATCGACGGCAAGCCTGATGAACGCGAAGGCCGTTTCCGTCGCCAGGGCGTGTTGAACAACGCAGGCGGCACTAATCCCAACGCGCCGGGGCAGGAGTGGCAAGCCTCCAACCGTGACCAGATCGGCACGACCAATGATCGTGCTTTTGACGAAGACCAGATCGCCATCGTCACGGCCATCTACCGCATGAATCAGTGATGTGGCGTGAGCCCTTCCACCATTGACTCTTTAAACAACTTATTTCCCTCGTCGGAGGTTTCAATGAAAAAGATGCACTCGTTTCGTGGGCTGGGCCGTAAGGTCCAGCAAGGTTTCACTTTGGTCGAACTGGCCATCGTGCTGGCAGTCATCGGCCTGATCATCGGTGCTGTAGCTATTGCCAAGGATGTTCAGCGCAATGCCGAATATCAGAAGGCCGTCAACAAGTTTGCCTATCAGTGGAAGATGGCCTACGACCAGTACTACCAGCGGACGGGTGTGGTGGTGGGCGACTGCCAGCAAGCGCCGACTTACATGGTGGATGGCACGGAAACTTCGATCAACGGTGGCAATGCCTGTACCCGCGCGGGATCCATGAATGTTCCAGGCATTCCAGCCAGTTTCACGGACCGCGGCCGCAAAATTTGCTCCGGTCAAGGTTATGCAGCCAACACGGTGGGTGCTGGCGATGCCACGCTAGCCACCGCAAACCTGCGTGAACTGATGACTCGTGCCGGCGTGCGTATGCCCCCTGGCCGCGGTGAAGGTCACGAAGATCGCTTCCTGTACATCGACTCCAATGGCAACCCTGCGGAGCTTCAAGTGTGCTTCCAGTTCAACGATGCTGGCGTTGCCAGCGGCGCAGGGAACGTCATGGTGATTCGCGGCTTGACGCCTGATTCGGCGCGCTTCATGGATCAGGTGATTGATGGCAAGCCGGATTCCCGCGAAGGCCGTTTCCGTATCCAAGGTCGTCTCCAGCAGACTGCTGCCAACCAAGCCAATGCGCCCGGCAATCAGTGGGAAGCCAACAACACGCAGGGCGTCGCCATCAACGTGGGTAGCGGGAACAGCACTCAGATGAACAACAGCGATGCGCGTGCGGGTATTGACAACAATTCCGGTAGCGCAGCGGGGACTGTAACCGGCCGCACCTTTGACGAAGACCAGGTCATCTTGCTGACCGCCCACTGGATCATGGAGCAGTAATTGAACGGCACCCGTACGCTCAAGCTGGCCTGTCTGGCGCTGGCCACTGCCCTGCTGGGCGGTGGAGCCTGGCTGGCGCAACGCGGTCTCAAGCAACTGGCTTGGGAGCGCCAGCAATTCGCGCAGTTGCAGCAGGGGCTCGAAAGCGCCCGCAGTCTTGTGCCCGAAGTGCAGCGGCGCGAGCAACTGGTGCGTTCTATCAAAGACGTTTCGCAACAGGTGGAGCGCATGGGCTTTGACCCGTCGCAGTGGGGCGAACGCCGGCTGCGCCGTGCCGTAGCCCCGGCGACGCGGGTCGAGGCAGCTCAGTTCCTGGGCGAACTGGGTCGGGGCGGAGCAGGGCAGATTTTTGTTGCGGACGTGTTCGAGATCGGCACGGTGTCGCCGGAGGCCAGCCTGTTCCAACCCCCGCTGCCGGGCGACCAAGGGCTTTTGCTGGGCGTCACGGGCACGCTGCACTTTCAGACGGCGTCTGTTTCTTCATCGCCGAAGGTGACTCCATGAGTGCAGAACATGTGTATCGCGTAGCCAGTTCCGGCTGGTTGCACTGCCACGGGCATCAGGTTGAAGAGGTTCCTGCATGGCCGCGCTTGACCCATAGTGCGCTGGTGGTGCTCGACATGGACGACGTCTACACCGACGTCTGGCGTTTCGAAGGCAAGACGGAATACGCCGCCGCGCTGGTTGAAAAGCGTGTGCGGACGCAGGGGCTGGTCGAAGGCGCCGCCCACGTGGTGGTGCACCGGCTGGTCAAGCTGCCGGGCGGCTTTCAAGTGTTCTTTTCGGCGATTTCGCTGGACTTGTGGCAGCGTTGCACTCAGTGGGCCAAGGAGCAGGACGATCATTGTCTGGTCATGATGGCGGGTGGCCTGCTGTGTGACGGCGTGGCTTCTGGCGGTGCGCGCATCGTGCTGACGCAACGGCGGCTGATGTGCTTCGTGCAATCGGAAGAGGGCATGGTCTTTGGCTCTACCCAGGCATTGGGGTCTGGGCCATCTGCCATGGCGAGTGCGGCCCAGGTACTGACGAGCAATCACAGTGCGTTGTTGACGCGGCTGGGCGCTGAGGCCGTTGAGTGGGGCACGCTGTGGTCCACGCAGCCCGCCGATGTGGATACCTGCCTTGCTGCGGTACGCAGCGTGGCGGGTGGTGCACCAGTGGTCATGCACGCGCAGGAGATGACGCTGGCTTCCGAGCGGGTACACACCGTCATGCCTGCGTTGGCACGTAAGGCGGCAGGCCGCCATGCCCTGAATCCAGGTCTGGAGCGGGTGGCATGGCGTGCAGAACGCTGGGTGGCTCCGATCACGGTGGTGACGGCGCTCGTCGGCATCGTTCTGGCCATCGTGGGCATGCTGGTCGGGCAACTGGCGGATCAGCAGCGCAATGCGGGCATGAACCAGCGCGCAGAGCTGGAGACGCTGCAAAGCCGAATCCAGGCGGTGTCGTCGGTCGAGGCTCCGCAGAAGCTGTTGCCGGTGGCTGAGTTCTCTCGCACGCTGGATGAAGGTGCGCGCCATGATCCAGTGGCGTTCATGGCCGTGTTGAAAGCTGCGTCGAACAAAGACATTCGGATTCAGCGTGTCCGCCTGGAAACCACAAACTCTTTGGGCGGTGCGCAACCGAGCAAAAAGGCCTTCCGTGTAGACGGCGTGGTGGCACCTGGTGCCTCGGCTTCCGTGACGCGTTGGGTTTCGCAGATGGCTGCGGCTGGCTGGACGCTCCGGGCGGTGGACCCCACCTTCACGCTGCCAGGTTCTTTCTCGTATGAGCTGGTGGCCAATGCAGCAGCACCAGGAAATGTGAAACCATGAAATACGCGGCTTTACTTCTCAATGGGATTGCCATTCTTTTGCTCGGCTGGGGGCTGTATGGCGTTTTTCAGCTCACTCAGGCGCGCACTCCGTCGATGCGTCCCATGACCGTGGAGCTGGCACCCTTGCCTACTGCTTTGCGGACGGATCAGGAGCGCGTTACCGAAGCTTTTGGCGCAATGTCCCGCATCCAGGCGCAGACGACGACGGCTGGTACTGATCCGCAGCGTCTGATTGCGCTGCCGGTGCCTGGTAGCGATGTGGTGGGCAGCGTGCAGATGCCGCGCCGTTCCCTGTCATTGCATCTGGATGATCTGGCATCGGAACGGCAGTCGGTGGTGATCGATGGCCAGTTGGCCCGTCAGGGTGCACGGCTGGAGGGTGGTGGACGCGTCGTGCAGGTACGCCCCAGCGAGGCGGTGGTTACGGAGCGGCTGGGTCGCCAGACACTGACGCTGCCTCAGGGCGATTTGCGGGTGGGCACGCTGCGCTGGCCCGACGGATCGCTGGCAAGCATCAATACCCAGGAATTCCGCTCGGGCCTACCGGGTGGACAACCCGGCCCCATCAAGAGCTTGCCATGACCACGAAGGCCTTCAGACAGCACACAGACTGCGTCGAGCACTGTTCGATGAGTGCATCGCGTTGTGTGTACCTGTTGGCTTCTCCTCATGACCATTTCAAGAAATCACGCTAGTAGCGCCAAGGACAGCGATATGAACAATCCTCCGTTTTTCAAGCCATTGGCGCTGGTATGTGCCGCCCTGGTGCTGGCAGGTTGCGCCAGCCCTTCGCCCCGTAGCGCTGCCAGCCTCCCGCCGCCAGACACCAGCGCGGCAGACCAGATGCGCGAGCACGCTGCGCAGGAGGCCCAGCGCTTGCTGGTGCATCAGCAGATGTTGCTGACCGAAATCAACAAGACGGCTGCGGCACCGGTCATTGCTCCAGTGGCTCCAGTGTTCGATCCCCTGGAAGGCAAGCTGATCAACGTGGCCATGTCCCGCGCCAGCATCAGCCAGATCTTGAGTGCATTTGCCGACGCAGGAAATCTGAACCTGATCGTTGATCCCAATGTGCTCAAGGGCGGTCAATTGGCAGATATGCACTTGCGCCAAGTGACATTGCGTGAAGGCTTCAATGAAGTCCTGCGTACTTACGACGTGGCTGGCGAGTTCCGTGGCAATACGCTGCGGGTGAACCTGACCGAGGAAAAGTTCTTCTCGCTGAACTTTCTGAACACCAAGACCAGCATCCAGATGGGCTCTGGCGGTAATGTCTTCGGCAGTACCAATTTGGGTGGTGGAGGCGGAAGCGGCAGTGGCAGCAGCGGTGGCGGCGGTTCGGGCGCCCAGCAGGGCAGCCTGACCATGTCGGGCTCTGGCGGCGGCAGCACGGACCCGTACCAGGAAATCGAGACAGCGCTGAAGTCGGTACTGGGCGACGCCAACCAGGACCGCCTGGCACAGCAGCAAATGCAGCAGCAGAACTTGACCATGACGACGCCGGGTTCTTCTTCGCCCTGGATTGGAAGCGGTGTCAACCCTACACGTCCAGCCCAGTTGCCACAGGCACCTTTGGCCACCATGACCGAGGACAGTGGCTTCACGCTGAACAAGATGACCGGCACGCTGTATGTGAAGGCCCGGCCCTCCAAGATGCGGGCGGTCGAAAAGATGCTGGCCCAAGTGCACAAGGTGCTGGGCAAGCAGGTGTATGTCGAGGCGCAGCTGATCGACGTACAACTGTCTGACAACTTCGAGTTCGGAGTGGACTGGACGTCTTTGCGCAGCCGTCTGGCGGCCGGTTTTGGCTCGTCGCCCATGCAGCTGGGTGGCAGTTCGGGCACGCTGCCAAATGCCGCCACTGGCTACCCTTCGCGGGCGATTTCCATTCCTGCAGCGCTGATCGGGAGCGTGGCTGGGCCTGCGCTGGGCGTTTCCTACCAGGGTAGCAATTACGGCATCGTGATCAACGCGCTGCGTTCATTTGGCAATCTCAAGGTCTTGTCCAACCCCAACGTGCAGGTACGCAATGGAACCCCTGCGTTGCTGTCGGTGGGCACCAGTTCGCGGTACGTCTCTCAGTCCGCATCGACGCAGACTGTGCCGGGCGGTGGAGCTTCCACCACCTCGTCCAGCGTACAGACCGACACGGTGTTCTCCGGCGTCATGGTAGGCGTGCTGCCCATGGTGCGTGATGATGGTCGCATCGAGCTGCTGCTGAACCCCATGCAGAGCGATGTGGACCCTGCAAGCCTGCAGTTGGTCTCGGTAGGGGGCGATAACCTGGTCTCCCTGCCCAAGGTGAGCTACAAGGGGCTGACCACGACCTTGAACGTGGGTGATGGGGACGTGGTGGTGGTTGGGGGGTTGATCGACCAGCGCAGTTCCAACAATGATCGCGGCGCACCCGGTGTCTCCGACGTGCCGTTGCTGGGCAAGTTGTTTGGCAACGAAAACAAGGTGCACGGAAGCCGTGAACTGGTGATCGTCTTGCGGGTGCGCGTGCTATGAGCCTCATCCACGACGCGCTGAAATCCATGGATGCGCCTCAAGATTCCAAGCCTGCCATGGCAAGGGCTTCCAAGGCGACGGTGCGTGCCCGTCCTGCGTGGCTGGATGCCATGCTGGCTTTTGCCGTCGTATTAGGGGCGGGGATTTTGGGATGGTTTGTCTGGCAGACCCAGATGAAGCCCAAGGCTCTGCCGCCGCCGATGGCTGCTGCGCCAAACCCGGTTCCTGCTCCAGCGCCGGCACCGGTGGCGGTCACTTCGCCGGTTGCTGAAACGGCTGCGCCTGCTGCAGCCCCTGCATCTACGATGGCTGCTGCGCCTGCACCAGCAGTCCCTGTGCCTGCAGCCGTGCCAGTTCCCGCTGTTGCGGCGGCGGCTCCTGCGCCTGCACCAGTGCAGTCACCGACTCCGGCTTCGGCAGTTGCCGTGGAGCCTGCGACTCCCAAGACGGTCGTGGCGGCCGGTCCGCGCGTTGAGACCGTTACGCCTGCAGCCGCTGCTGTGAATCGCAGCAGTACGACGCGACAGGCACGTGGTGTCACTCGCTCCACCACGGCGGCTGCGCCGGCTGTGGCTCCAGCCCCTGCCGTGGATGATGCACCCGTAGAGCTGCGCTTCGCCCGTTTCGTCGCCGCCATGAAAGAGTCGCGGACAGCCGATGCTGAGCGTGAATTGGCCGCATTGAAGGAGCGTCTGCCCGCGGGGTCTCTGGGACTCGTGCGCGCCCAAGCCTGGTTTGACCTGCGCGCCGGCCGCGATGCCGCAGCGGCAGATGGTTATCGCACCATCCTTGAGCGCCTGCCGGGTGACGAAGAGGCCGCCATCAACCTGGCCAGCATCCAGTCGCGCCAGCAAAAGACAGAAGAAGCGCGCGCAACCCTTGATGCCGCATCGCGACTGCAACCAGATTCGGCTGCGCTGCGGGCTGCATTGGCCCAGTTCACACCCGCTGCACGCCAATGACGGCCAATTCCATCTATGCCACGCTGGGGTTGTCGCGCAATCCGTTTCCGCCGACACCGGATGCGGGTTCGTACTTCTTCACACCGCGGCTGGAGGAGGATTTCGCGGAGATCGTGCATTGCATTGAGGCGCGCAAGGGCTTTGTTCTTCTCACCGGAGAAGTGGGGCTGGGCAAGAGCACTCTGGTGCGGCGCCTGCTGGACACCCTCAGTGGCAAGAACTGCCACTCAGCGCTGATCCTGAACACCTTTTTGCAAGACAGCGCCCTTTTGTTTGCCATACAGTCAGACTTCGGTTTGCCGCCTTCGGACTCCGTGGAGCAGGGGCTCGCGAGACTCACAGAGTTCCTGATCGCGAGGCACCAGGCTGGCGAGATCAGCTTGCTGGTGATCGATGACGCGCAGAACCTCAGTGTGGAATCGCTGGAGCTGGTGCGGTTGTTGTGCAATCTGGAGACCGGCCAGGAAAAACTGTTGCAGATCTTGCTGGTCGGACAGCCTGAGTTGGAGGAGACCCTGGCGACGCCAGAGTTGCGTCAGCTCAAAAGTCGCATCATCAAACATGCTCGCCTGTCGGGTCTGCAAAAGGATGAAGTCACGCGTTATTTCGACTTTCGTGTGAACGCTGCGGGCGCAGAGGGGCGCCTTTCCATCGAACCTGCCGCAGCGGACGTTTTGCACCGCGCCACGCAGGGAAACCTGCGACGCATTCACTTGGTGCTGGACCGTTGTCTGTACGGTTTGGCGAGTACCAGGGCATCGGTGGTGACGGAATCCCTGGTTCAGCGTGCGGTAGCCGATCTGCCCGCGCTGGGGGATGAAGCTGCGGCGATTGCCAAGGTAACTGGCGGCACTCGTGGCCGCAAAGCCTGGGTGCTTGCTGGCTTGCTGGCGGGCACCACAGCAACCGTCGCCTTGGCCAGCTGGGGGTTGGCCACCCAACCCGGCGAGCATGTGTCGCCAGCCGCCGCGGTGGCAGCAGCCCCCACCCCTGAGGTAGTCCGGCCGGCGGTCTCGGGCGCTGCGTCGGCGGTTCCGCCCAATGGCAGCTCTGCGGCCGCCGTAGTGGCAGCTGCACCGGCACCCAAGCTGCAGCCTTCGGCGGGGGTATCCGGGCGTGAAGCGTGCGAAAGCCAACTCAAGGCGGCGGCTGCTGCTGACGAGGTCGTGCACGTTTACCGTCTGCCTGATGGCATGGGGGACACCCTGAAACCATCGATTCGCCTGTGCCGCTTCAATGTGGACAAGGAGTCCTGGGTCGCATGGCTGGGGCGCAACAACACGCGCAACATCGAGGCAGCTGAACAGGTCACGCGCAAGGTACAGGCCAAGCTCAAGGGCATGGGTCTTCTGGACAAGCGTGAACCGGACGACGGTTTTTTTGGTTCAAAGACTGGAGAGGCGTTCGCGCGCTTTCAACTGCAGCAGGGTCTGCCGCCCACTGGCAAACCCGACGAACTGACCTTCTTAATTCTGGAGCATCAGGATGCATCCCCCCGCTGAATCATTGCTAGAGGCCTCGGGCCAGTTGCAGCCCGCAGGCCCTACGGCCGAGGATCGCCTGGCGGTGCTGCGTGACAAGAGTCCTTCCCTGGGCGCTGCATTGGTAAATGCTGGCCTTGTGTCTGCAGTCGCCATCGACTACGTATTGCAAAAGCAGAAGATCGAGAAGGTGCCTATGGGCAACCTTTTGGTGGAGCTGGGTTTCGCAAGTGCCAATGAGGTCGCGCGTCAACTCGCTGGCCAGCGCGGGCTGCGCTTTGTCAGCGCCGACGAAATGCCAGAGCCCGATTCAGCGGTAGCGGGCATCTTCAACCGATCGCTGTGCCTGACGTATGGTTTCTTGCCCGTGCGGGAAAACGACGAAGGTCTGATCGAGGTAGTGCTGGGCGACGCGCAGCCAGACACTGTGACCGAGCTTGTTCAGCGCAAGCTGGGCAAGGGTTGCCATTTCTTCCAGGGAGAGTTCGACAGCGTTGCCCAGGCCATCCAGCAGCACTATTACTTTGCCGAGCACCCGCCTGCACGTCTGATCGAGAGCGAGGTCCGCAAGCTCGAAGCCGACGTGGATCGTGCCTACAGCCCCGCTCGCCTGCTGGAGCACATGCTTCACCTGGCTGTACGCGAACGCGCGACGGATATTCACCTGGCGCCCACGGCGCGCAGCCGTTCGGTGCTGTTGCGGGTGGACGGTGTTTTGCGTCCTGTGTTTGCGCTCTCGCCGGCCTTGGACCGCTTGGTGGTCTACGTGAAGCTGCAGGCTGACATGGATGCCAGCGAACAGCGCTTGCCCCAGGACGGGAGCTTTACCGCACAGGTGATGGAGCACAACTTCACCATCCGTGTCTCCACCTTGATCTCCGAATTTGGCGAGCGCATGGTGCTGCGCCTGCTGCCCGAGCGCAGCAACCTCGACAAACTGGCGGACCTCGGGTTCCTGGAGGAGGACGTGGCCGTTATGGCCAAGGCGTTCTCGCGTCCTCATGGCCTCATCTTGATCACAGGCCCCACTGGCTCAGGCAAGAGCACGACGCTGCATGCCGCGCTGCGTATGCAGCCTTTGATTGAGCGCAATGTGCTGACCGTGGAGGACCCGGTGGAATACCGCGTCCCTGTCGCCTGCCAGACCGAAGTAAACCGCCGTGCGGGCTATGAGTTCGCCAATGCCATGCGGCACTTTCTGCGGCATGACCCCGACATCATCCTGGTGGGCGAAATCCGGGACTCGGAGACCGCGCGTGCAGCGTTGGACGCTTCCTCTACAGGTCACCTGGTGTTGTCTACCTTGCACGTGGGCAGCATTTTCGGGGTGATGCCTCGCCTCAAGCTCTTGGGGGTGGACACCGAAACGATCGCTGAAAACCTGGTGGCAGTGATCAACCAGCGCCTCGTGCGCCGCATCTGCCCGCACTGTGCCAAGCCACGTCTTGCGACTGAGGATGAGCGCCGCTGGCTGGGGCAGGGCGCCGCGGGCGAAATGCTGCAGGTGTTCCATGGCGCCGGCTGTCACCATTGCCGCGACACGGGGTATCTGGGTCGCCTGCCGGTGTACGAAATGCTGGTGGTCAACCGGGATCTGGCGGATGCCATCGCCTCAGATGCCACGCGGGCCGAAATGCGGCAGCGCGCGCTGGCAGCAGGCATGCGACCCATCTTGACGTTGGCGCGGCACCGTGTGTTGGCAGGTGAGACCACGATGGAGGAAATCCTCCGCACCGTGGGCGAGGACTGAGCCGCTTTGGCGGAAGCATTGCATGGCCAATCTCAACACTTATTACTACCGCGTACTGCTGCCTCACGGTGGGGTGCGCTCGGGTCTGTTGCGCCTGGCAGTCAAGCGCGACTTGTCTGCCCGCCTGAGGCTGGAGGCCGACACGGACGGCACGGTGATCAGTCTCTGGCGTTTTCCTGCATGGCTGGCAGTGGTGGCCGATGCGCTTTTGCACCTGTTCCGAAAGCAGGTGCGCGGCGAGGACCTTGCTGGCTTCCTTCGCGACCTGGGTCTCATGATGCGCGCGGGTGTTCCCGCCCTCGATGCGCTGACCACCCTGGTGGAAGAAAGCCACAGTGTGGGCAATCCGGCCATGGCGTCTGTCGCTCGCAATATGCTGGACGACCTGAACGCGGGTGTGGGCATGACCGAAGCTTTCAATCGGCACCCCAACGTGTTCCCCGAGACCGTGCGCAACCTGATCTCCATCGGGGATCAGACAGGTACTCTGGACCGCATGCTGGGCGAAGCCGCCGAGCACGTCGAGCGCATGATCAATATCCGGCGTGACATCAAGACTGCGCTGATCTATCCGGCGTTCGTGTTCGCCTCCATCATCGGCGTCGCCATCTTCTGGATTTACTACGTCGTGCCCAACATGGCGCGCCTTTTCAAGCAGCTGCAGGCGAAACTGCCGCCCATCACTGAAGGGCTGGTGGCGTTTGCTAACTTGCTGTCCACCCATCTGCCCTGGGTGCTGCTGGTCACTGTCATCGTTCCAGCTTGCCACCTATTCCCTGATGCACCGGTTGCCGATTGCTCGTACGTTGCTGGTGTCCTCTGGCATGGCGCACATCACTGAGCACCTCTCGATCTTGGTGCGTGCGGGGGTGGACATGGTGTCCAGCCTGCGCGTTCTGGGGCGTGCCACCAAGAACCGCTATTACCGTACCCGACTCATCCACGTGGCGGAATCGGTTTCGCGCGGGGAGTCCGTGTCTTCATCCATGCGGCGCGTGGGCGGTTTTCCTGCGATGGCAGTTCGCATGATCTCTGTGGGGGAAGAGTCCGGTAGCCTGGATCAGCAACTCTCACACCTTGCGGCGGACTATCGCAAGCGCCTGGAGGTGTTGGTGAAGTCGCTTGCGGAAATCCTCAAGCCTCTGATCATTCTGGTTGCAGGCGGCTTGTTTCTTTTCCTGATCGTTGCGCTGTTGTTGCCGGTGTACGACCTGGTGCGGCAGTCGGTCACTCAAAGTATGGGAGGCGGCTGATGTCACGCTCTTTGTTGTCACTTCGCACAGACATTCCAACACCTGTTTCTGGCATAGGTTTGTTTGAGAGTTTTCATGCTGGTGAGGGCTGCCCGTTCTGCTGGGCAGGAGACTGAATGCGTAAGCCCGTTTTGGTAGGTGCGAGTTTAGGACTGCTGCTGTTGGTCGCGATCGCCGTCGGTGTATGGATAACTGATAAGCATCCCGAGCCGGTTATCGGTGGAATACCACCTCGCACGACGAGTCCCCGGATCGTGGCGTCAGCCCCAACGGCCTCCATGGCTCCGGGGACAGCGCAGAGCATTCCACAGGCAGATTTGGCGAGGCAGGACCGCCGCCGCCGCCTGGCGGAAGTGCGCGCGGAGTTCAGGGCGCTGAGTGCTCAAGGGGCGCAGGCATCACCACAGAAAATGCGGGCGCTGGTGGATGAACTGGAGGCCTTGTCGGGACCCAGCTTCGATCCGCGTTATTTCCAGTCGCTGCGTACGATGCTGGACCAGAACGCAAAACTTCAGCAGCTCAACGCGGAACTGCAAGTCCTCACCAAAAGCAAGGCCCCCAAGGATGCAGCACGTCAAGAAGCCATCCTCGCCGAAATGCGTGCAATAGGCGAGCGTGTGGCTGCGGAAGCAAAGGCCATGCAGGCCTTCATGCCCAAGCCCACGCCTGAGGTAAAAGCTCCATGAGTTCCAGTGGTTCTTGCTCTGGCACATTGCACAAGCGTGCCACACAGAGGGGATTTTCCCTGGTCGAAGGGGCGATCGCGCTCGTGGTAGCGGGGCTGATGACTTGGGCGGCTTTCAGTGGGTACGTGACGGTATCCGAACAACAGGAAATTGAACGTGGCCGAGCCGAGGCAGAGCAATTGCAGTCGATTCTGCGGGCATTTGCGCTGCGCAATGGGCGGCTTCCATGTCCTGCGAGCACGCCTGACGGATATGAGGCGCTGAGCAGTGGAGTGTGTGCATCAGGGGTCCAGCTGGGTTGGTTTCCTTATGTCAGCGTCGGTCTGGAATTGCCCACGGATCGACTGCGTGCCCGCTATTCGGTTTTCCGAGAAGCGAACCTTGCCGTGCCTGCGCAAGACGCGGATCTGGCTGTGGAGTTGGAGCGAACGGGTGATTCGCTGGGTGCGCCTACGCACCGGGACATCACCGACTTGATCGTTGGCTTGAACAATGCGTCTACCAAGCCAGTGTCGTCAACGCGCACGTATCTCACAGGTGACGGCGGTGCGGCTGGAGCGATTGATTGCGCTGCCAATCGTGTAATGGTTGCTGCGTACTGGGTGGTGGTGCCACTTCAGGACAAAGACGGCGACGGGAACCGCCTGGATGCCCCCCACACTCTCACCAGTTTGTGCGCAGCGAGCCCTTCAGCGCCGCTGCGGTTTGCGTCGGATGACGTGGTGATCGCGGAGTCACCTGCGCAATTGGCAGGGTGGTTGCGCAAGAGCCTGCCGTGACGGCAATTCCCTCCTTCACTTTCATGCTGCCGGATTTGGCCTGCTGCAAGTGATGCTGCTCATCGCAGTAATGTCTGGTCTTGCCACGATGGGCTACCTTCAATGGCGCGAACGTTCCGCGTTGGATTCGTCCCGCCAGGAACGTCAGGCCTTGGCACAGGCCGATCAGGCGTTGATTGCCTATGCCACCGTAGCCCGCAGTCTGCCATGTCCAGACGTTGATCGTGACGGTTTGCAGGATTGCGGTGCACCGGCTACCCAGAAGGGATGGCTGCCAACGGTCACCCTTCGCATGGCGGGCGTTGACCCCGGAGTGGACGTGGGGCAGTTGCGCTACCTAGTTCAGCGCCAAGGTGGTGCCAACGACCTTACGATGCTGACGGACACGTGGACTCCTCTCGAGTACAGCGACGGAGCCGACGGCTTTTTTGCCATGCGCGGAGCTCCTTACCCAGCGGACATCCTCACATTGACCGACTTGTGCCAAAGGCTTGACACCGGCCGTAGGGCGACGATGTTACCCACCATGGCTCAAGTCAATGCGCCGACCCCGCGCGCCATCGCCTATGCGCTGGCCCATCCGGGAAACAACGATGCGGATGGTGACGGTGATCTATTTGACGGCGCCAATTCCAATGCCGCAGCCAATGTCAACCGCATGGAAGACCCGAACCGGCGTTCGCTCCTGGCGGGGTACAACGACATCGTGCTTGAGCGGTCTTACGACAGCCTGCTGTCGGCTTTTCATTGCCGCCCTTTGATTGATTCCATCAACACAGTAGCTCTGGCCCATGATGTGGCCGGAGACGTAGCTGAGATGCGTGCCGACAACATCGAGTCTGCCCGTCGTTCGGTTGCCTTCAGCACTTTGGCGGCCATCATGACGTCTCTGGAGATTGCCCTGGCCGTGGCCGAGGGGGCTTCTGATGCTGGCAACGCCGCCGCAGAATGGGCCATTTGTGCGGCGTCGCTGGGGTTGGCGGTCAATGCCTGTGCGGCCGCACCCCAGCACACGGTAGCGATTGGGCTGGCGGGGGGCGTCATCATCGCCAACGGTCTTGCCGTGGTTGCCAATGCAGTGGCGGCTGGCATTGCCGGTACCGCTTTGACGCTGGCCGATAGTAGTGCCACGGCTAACGATATATGCCCTCCCATGGATCCGGCGGTGAACAACCTCATGCTGTCCATCGCGCAGCAGGAGGTGACGGATGCCAATGCCGAACTGGCCGCAGCGACTACGGCTGTCAACAACAAGACCGCAGAACTCAATACCGCCATCGCGCAGCGAACTGCCGCCGTCAACAGTCTGACCAGCCTGATTCGAAATGGCCAAGCCAGTTCGCAGATCGACGGATTGCTCAACACCTTGCTGGCTGCTGCCGGTACCTGGGGCAGCACCTCGTACGCCAGCGCTGCCGCCGATTCCAAGGTCACGCAGGCTACGCAGCTGCGTGATCGCTGGGCGACCGAGGTCGCCAAGTACAACGCAATGCTTGCAGACATCCCGGGCACTATTGCCCGATTGAATAGCGAGATTGCAGCGCTGGACTTGCTGATTGCCACCAATCCGCCCAACAAGACAGACCTTCAGAATGAGCGTGACGGCAAGGATGCGGAGCGCAAATTAGCTGGTGATGTAGCCGGCCTGACGGCCGTGCGAGACAAAGCTGTGGCTGAACTGGCCAGCGCACAGACGGCACTGGACAACGCCGTTGCTGCGCAAACGGCTGCCAGCGCTGCCTATTCCACGGCGCAGACGAGCTACCAAAGTGCCATTTCAAACTTTGTCAACGGCACGGCCCGCTACAACATCTACAACAGCAGCGGGGCCGTGGTTGCCTATGGATGCACGACCGCCTGTCAGGCTGGCGACGTCAATATCAACAGCGTGGGCCAACTGGGCTCCGCGCTGGTCGACCTTTTTGGACTGGGCGCGATGACCAGCCCGAGCACCGACGCCAAGTACCTTAAACCCGTCAAGCTGCAAAAAGAGCTGGATGCTTTGAATCAGCGTCTGGCGGCAGCGCAAGATCGCAAGGCCACGGCCGATGCCCGGTTGCTGGAGGCGCAAAACCGTGTCAATAACCCGCCGCCCTGCAACGCCACGGGCTCAGCCGTAGTGCCCATGACACCCGAGCAAGCCGAGTCCATCTTGGCGGATGTAGATCGCAAGGGAGGGACGCGATGATGTTCATGAGAGCGGACGCGCAATTACCTTCGCGCCTGCGCCAGACAGGGTTGTCACTGGTGGAGCTGGGCGTTGCCATGGCAATCGTCGGGGTGATTGGCATCATCACTTGGCGATGGGTGGCCGACACGCGTGCTCCTATGGATCGCACTGCCATCATGGGGCAGCTGACTGAAGCCCAAGCAGCGGTGGAAGGCTTTGTGCTCGCCAATCATCGGCTGCCCTGCGCCGCATCCGGCACCAATGGCACAGAAGACTGTGGCAACACCAGCGCTGCTGCGGTCTTGCTGCCGTGGCGCACTCTGGGGTTACCCAGTCGCATGGGCCAGTTGCACTATGGCGTCAATCGCGGTGCTTCGCTGGATCTCGCCAGTGCGCCGACGGCCTCCGCTTTCCCTGATCTCAACATCAATTACACCCCCGCTATTCCGGTGCTGGCTTTGTCAACCGATGCGGGCGTCAACGCTGCTGCAGCCGCGTTGACGGGCGCTATCACGGCGGCAAATGGCAGGCGCGCCGTTATCAATGGCCTTGACTGGTGCCGTGTGGTACGCCGTCTGGCGGCCAATCCAACGGCGGCGGGTGTCCTTACTGCTGGCAATCTCACCGCAAGTATTCCGGTCGCGTTTGTGATCACGCACCCGGGGGTGAATGGCGTGTTTGAGGGCAGCAATGTGCCGGGAGGTGCAGCGGGGTTCAGATTCGACATGCCCGGACGCGCGCAGGACAGCAATTTCGATGATCTGTCCGTGGCTGTTGGCGCGGGCGACCTTGCGTCCCGCATTGGGTGCGTGTCGCGTCTGGGTGCCATGCAGGCTGCCGCGCAGGGGGCCTACACCGCTTATGACAGCGTGCGAGTGGTGCAGGAATACTGGTCTTTGCGGGTGTTCGACATTGAGCAGGCACAGTCAGCCTTGGAGGCCGCAGAAACGGGCGTCATCATGGCGGCCATGAATGCTGCTCTGGCTGCTGGCAGCGCGGCACTGGCCGTCGCTTCAGCCGCCAACACCGAAGGGATCACGATTTTTGGTCTGGTTCTGTCTGCGGCCAATGTGGTCTCCGCAGCTGTAGAGGTGGGTTTTGCAGCGGACGATCTCATTGAAGCCCAGAAGGCACTGCAAGACTCCAAAGACAAGGAACTCGCGTCGCGGGCTTATGTGATCGAGGTGTTTGAAACTTTTACCCAAGCGCTGACGGCGGCGAACCGGCTGGATGAGAAAGGGCTTAACCCATGAAACACCGCATGCTGGGTTTCACACTGGTCGAGCTGTCGCTGGTGTTGCTGGCTCTGGGGCTGATATTGCCTGGTGCAGTCATCTTCTGGCAGTTGTCAGAGCGGCATCGCGTGGCGGCCGTGCAAATGGACGCGCAACAGCAGTCGCGCCAGGCACTGCTGGGTTATCTGCATTCTCATTACAGGTTGCCATGCCCGGCTGCGGATGCTAATGGCGTGGAGTCCTGCACGGATGGGGCAGCGATTCGCCAGGTGGGCTATCTCCCTTGGCGTACGTTGAACCTCCCGCGCCCTGAGGCGGGACGTTTGCGGTACGGCGTATACCGCGAGCCTTCAGGCGCCACGATGGCTGCAGCTCCTTCGGACCGGGACCTTGCGGTGGCTCGCGACCGCATGAACCCGCTGCGTGTACGCACCCCATCTCCCAAACCCCAGAACCACACAGAGGCCCCCAACCCCAACGCGCCTCCCATTCCGGAAGTGCTGTCCAGCTTGAACAGCGTGTTGGGAGTTACCCAGTCTGGCAACGATGCGGCACCACTGAACCCAGCCTGCGATGCTGCCGGTGACCCGGCCTGTCCATTGGGCGTAGTCAATGCGGTCAATCTCATTGACATTTGCCTGGCGCTGAACACCGCCAGCGATGCTTTGGTGGCTCCTGCTGGCCGGTTGGCCACCCAGGTCGGAGCAACCCGGCGCACCGCTGCCTTCGTGATCGCCGCGCCAGGTCTGTTGGACGCCCAAGGCAATGGCCAAGCGTTTGATGGCGCCAACGCCACCGCATCCAATGCTGACCCCACTTTCGCTTCGCCCAGTCAGGCTGTAACCGAACAGTACGATGACATCGTGCTGGCCGCGAGTCATACCGAGCTGTTTGCAGAGCTGCAATGCGGGGCAGCGTTGTCCGCCATTTCACACGCTCATTTCAACGTAGCCACGGGAGCTTTTGTGATGGAGCGTGCCATGTACGACTACCGTGATCAACTCTACATCGCTGTGGTACTGGCTCGTGCTGATGTTGCCGCGGCGGCGGCCGGAGCGCTTTCTGCAGCTGCTGGGTCGTTAGATGCCGCGAAGGAGATGGTGTCTGCCGTGGCAGACACCACCATGTCTGTGGGCGCTCGTGCGTTTCAGATAGCACTGGCGGCCGTGGGCATCGGATTGGCTGTGGCCAGCGATATTGCGGCTGCGGCCGCTGTGGTGGATGCTGCGCTTTCTCTAGCGGAAGCCGAGGATGTTTTTAATGGCTTCGCGACACGCACGACGGCAATGACCGAATTGTCACGAGACATTAATACCAACGCGTTGAGGGCTGACGCCATTGGCCACTGATGAATTTGATGACCGACGTTTACTGAGTGACGCACCATGACCCCATTTCATATTCACCCCCACGGCGCTGCCTCGCGTCGACAACTTGGTTTTTCGCTTCTGGAGCTCAGCGTCGTTCTGATCGTGATCGGCTTGTTGCTGGGTGCCGTTGCTGTTGGTCGTGATTTGCAGCGTTCTGCCGCCAATCAGCGGCTTTCCACCGACTTCATCCAGGGCTGGCAACTCGCTTATGAAGGTTTCTTCAACGGTGTGGGTTACCCACCCGGTGACAACCCGACCGCGCCCACAGGGCAGGTCAATGGAAACGCTGCCACCCCCGGTACAGAGCTGTGTGGTGCGGACATGATCAATGCATTTCTGGCCGCCGGTATTCGCCTGCCCACGGGCCGTACCGAGGGCCAGCAGGACCGCTATGTGTATCTGGACAGCAATGGCAACCCGCAGGAAGTGCGGGTGTGTTTTCAAAGCCGTGACTGGGCTGAGCCTGGCGCCACAGGGGGAGTGTTCGTATCTCGCAAGCGCAACATCATGGTGGTCCGTGGTGTGACGTTTTCCTTGGCGGCTGCGTTGGACCAGCAGATCGACGGACGCAGTGATGCGCGTTTTGGGCGCTGGCGCGATATCTCCTTCGCCAACTCCATCGCTGAACTCAATGGCCAAGCCTGGCCCCTCGATGACCGGATGGCGTTTGGGTCCACCACAGTGACGTCGCTGGATGAATCGCAGGTGGCCATCACTACGGCGCTTTTTCAGATGATGCGCTGATTCCCGTGCGCGAGCCGCGAACACTTGGCACGGTGGCGGTAGGGTGGGGCAGGGGTACTTGGAGTGTCGTCGCTCTGAACGATTAAACCCTCGGTCCTCAAGCCTCTGCCAGCTGAAACCGCTGGTCAAAATTCATCTTGCCCAGCACGCGCAGCGCCGCGTTGCGGGTGGCGTTGTCCACCTTGCTGATGTCCAGGCTGTAGCGCTTGGCGGTGGAGACCACGTCCACACACTTGTGACCCCATTGCACCGCGACCAGCAGGGCGGGGCGCTGGCCTGCCTCGGCGCCGACTGATACGCCGCGCTGCTCGGGCCGCAGCATGAATTCGAGGTGGGGGGTACGCACCAGGGTGAGGCGGTCGGCGCCCTGCGGGCCCAGGGCGAACGAGACCACCCAGTCGTCTTCGTCTTCCACCATCACAAACGGAACATGCTGGGGTGCGGCCATGGTGCTGGGCGTTGGGGTTAGGGGGCGGGGCGGGTGGGCCGCCGTGGTGCATTGCCCGGGGTGCGAGCGGGCGCCAGCATGCCGCTGCAAGCGCCATGCCTGCTGCGGGAGAACCCGAGGTTGGGCCTTTCCAACGTGGTGGGTGAGGTGTCAGCGTGGTGCAAGGGTGGCGCGGTGTGGGCTGGCGGGGGTAACGCGGTCAAGTGGCGCCAGGGCCGCGCGCCGTGTGCGGATGCTAGGGTTTTGATGGAAATGGGCCCAAGCGCTACATCCGTATGCCTTGCATGCTATCGGTTTTGATAGTTATTTTGTCTTTGCTGCGCTCTACCGAACGGCTGTCGCCAAATCCGTGGCCAGTTGGCCTACGGTGGCCAGCGCGGCCTCCAGCCGCCCCTGCGCCGGATGCCCGTAGTTGATGCGCACGCAGTGCGCAAACCGCTGATCGGCCGAGAAGATCTGCCCCGGCGCCAGGCTGATGCCCTGCTGCAGTGCCAGGCGGTGCAGCTCCAGCGCGTTCACCTGGGGTGGCAGTTCCACCCATAAAAAGTACCCGCCCTCGGGCCGTGACACGCGCGTGCCGGGCGGGAAGTGCTGGGCCACGGCCGCCAGCGCAATCGCCTGTTGTTGTTCCAGGCTGCGGCGCAGGGCGCGCAGGTGCCGGTCATACCCGCCCTGGGCCAGGTATTCGGACAGCGCCTGCTGCGACGGCGTGGCGGCCGAGAGCGTGGTCATCAGCTTGAGCCGCTGCACCGCTGTGGCTTGGCGGCCCGCTGCCACCCAGCCCACACGGTAGCCGGGCGCCAGGCTTTTGCTGAACGAGCTGCAGTGCATCACCAGCCCCTCGGTATCAAACGCCTTGGCAGGCGGCGGCCGCTGGGGGCTAAAGTGCAGCTCGCCATACACATCGTCTTCGATCAGCGGTATGCCGTGGCGGGCGAGCAGGGCGACCAGTTCGCGTTTTTTGCCCTCGGGCATCAGGCTGCCCAGGGGGTTCTGAAAGCTGGGCATGAGCCAGCAGGCCTTGATGGGCTGGTGGGGCTTGTGCGAGGACTGGCGCTCCAGCGCCTCGGCCAGCGCGGTCAGGTCAATGCCATCGCGCGGGTGGGTGGCGATTTCCAGCGCCTGCAGGTTCAGCCGCTCCAGTGCCTGCAGCGCGGCGTAGAAGGTGGGCGATTCGACCACCACCACGTCGCCGGGCTGGGTGACGGCCTCCAGGCAGAGGTTGAGGGCCTCCATGGCGCCGTTGGTGATGATGATTTCTTCCACGTCCACCGCCATGCCGTGTACGCCGTAGCGCAGCGCGATCTGCTGGCGCAGGCGTTCGTCGCCGGGTGGCAGGCTTTGCACGATGTTCCACGGGTCGAGCTTGCGCATGCCGCTGGCAAGGCACCGCGCCAGGCGCTCCAGCGGAAACAGCTCCAGCCCCGGGAATGCCGAGCCCAGGGGCACCAGGTCGCGGTCGCGCGCCAGACCCAGCACCTCGAACACCAGGTCGCTGATAGCCACCTCGGTGGAGGTGACTGCGGGCTGGGAGGGCTGGGGCTCGGCCGGGCGGGCCTCGGCGGCGCCGGGCAGCCGGGTGCTGACGTAGTAGCCCGAGCGCGGGCGGGCGTGGATCAGGCCCTGGGCCTCCAGCAGGTAGTACGCCTCGAACACGGTGGACGGGCTGATGCCCCGTGTGCGGCTGGCCTCGCGCACCGAGGGCACGCGGTCGCCGGGGCGCAGCGCGCCGCTGTGGATGAGCTGGGCGATGGCGTCAGCGTGGCGTTCGTAGCGCTTCATGGGCGGGGCGAGGTTGATACAGGGCAAACTGATCTGTATTTTTAACTCGAAACTGAATCTGTACTGTT
>ERZ778025.921-NODE-921-length-30349-cov-4.689840_pt1 | contig 30349 bp, 23 predicted proteins | sample MGYA00375755_ERZ778025 | MGnify/ENA primary metagenome ERZ778025 (study PRJEB29350, sample SAMN05389825) | bioreactor metagenome | isolation source: Thiocyanate bioreactor | place: South Africa: University of Cape Town | collected 2014-03-17 ... | reverse complement strand
CAGGCTCTCGACCAGCCGCGCGCGCAGTTTCGGGAACAGATAGGGCCGCGCGGCCGTCACCCCGCCGCCGATCGCGATCCGCTCGGGCGCGGCGGTGACGACGAGATTGTGGAGCATGCCGGCCAGATCGTGCACGAACAGGTCCCATCCGGGCGCATCGTCGGGCAGCTGATCGCCCGGCATGCCGAAGCGCTCGGCAAGCGCCGGGCCGGCGATCAGCCCTTCCAGGCAATCGCCATGGAAGCGGCACCAGCCCGGATAGGTATCGCCCGGCGCGCGCGGCAGGCGCATATGGCCCGCCTCGCCATGCGCCCAGCCCATCACCGGCCTGCCGCCGCTCACCAGACCCACGCCAACGCCGGTGCCGATGGTGATATAGGCGTGCGCGGCCATGCCCTGGGCGGCGCCCCAGCGGCCCTCGGCGAGCGCGGCGCCTTCCACATCGGTCTGGAAGCCGATCGGCTTGCCGTAGCGCGCGTTCAGGCGACCGATCAGGTCGGTGCCGCTCCATCCGGGCTTGGTCGTCGCGGTGATCGTGCCGTAATCGGCACGCGCCGGATCGAGCCCCAGGGGCCCGAAGCTCGCCACGCCCATCGCGTCGAAAGTCCAGCGATCGAGCACCGCTTCGATCGCCGCCAGAGTCGCCCGCGGATCGGTGGTGGGCACGGTCGCCCGGTCGCGCACATCGTCCGGCCCGGTTGCCAGCAGCGCCACGCATTTTGTGCCGCCAAGCTCGATGCCCGCGATCAGTTTCGCCTCAGTCATGGGGCCCGTTAACCGGTTTCGGCGTGACAAAAAAGAGACCGCCCGCAGGCAGCCACAGCCCCCGGAGACAGGGTTGGCAGCGGCGGCCGGGAAAGCCCGGCCGCCACTCCCCCTTTTGCCGAGAGGCCCCTAGAACCGGCCCCGCAGCCCGACCATGACCTGGCGGCCCGGATCGTAGAGCGTGAAGGCGGCATTGTTGAACTGGAAGTAGCTGCGCTGCTTCGACCTGGTGAGGTTGATCACGTCGAGCGTGAGCTCCGGCCCCCATTTCAGGTCGAGCACCTTGGCGAAGTCGACGCTCGCCGACATGTCGAACTGCTGATAGTCGTTCGAATAGAGCCGGGCGAGCGCAATGCCGTTCTGGTTCGCATCGGACGAGACCGAGCCGCGCTGGAAGGTGGTCGAAAGGCGGATGTTGATGCCGCCCTGCTCGTAATAGCCGGTGATGTTGTAGGTCACCGGCGACACGCCCACCGCAACTGCCGGGGCGGCGCCCGAGCCGGTCTGGTCGATCAGCGTCAGGTTCGCGTTGAACCCGAAGCCGTTCAGCCCGATCCTGCCGAGCAGGAAGTCAAGCGGCTGCACCCAGTTCACTTCAAGGCCGTTGACCTTGAGCGTGCCGGTCGCGTTGACCTGCTGGTTCAGCACCACGGTGGCGCTGTTCGGGCCGCCGCGCGAATTGATCGCGATCTGCTGGGTGGGCGTCAGCGTGTCATAGGTCACGCCATAGGTGGCCAGCGCCGTGAAGGGCACCGTCACCGTGCCGGTGGTGGTGAAGCCGGTCACTGCCTTGCGGAAGGCCGTGAAGCCGACATAGCCTTCCTTGCCGGTATAATATTCGAAGCCCAGGTCGATATTGGTCGAGAGATAGGGCTGGAGCGACGGATTGCCGACCGAGCCGACATCGGCGGAGGGCGTCGAGAAGTTGAGGCCCGGCAGCATCGTGTTCGGATTGGGCCGGGTCATCGTCCGCGACACTGCGGCGCGCACTACGGCAGCGTCGCCGATATGGAAGGCACCGCTCACCGAAGGGAGCCAGTTCGTGTAGCTCGTATCGGTGTAGACGAAATTGGTGATGTTCGGATAGCAGCTGCCGTCGCGCGGATTGCCGGTGCCCGGGCACGCCGCGGGCAGCGGGCCGGGGCCGTCCGGGTCCTGCGAGTTGCGCGGATCCGAAATCGAGACGCGGCCGCCGATCGTCTGATCGGTGTGCACATAGCGGACGCCGGCATTGTAGTTGAGGTGGTTGTCGCCCAGCTGCAGATCGCCATTCACTTCGGCATAGGCGCCGACCACCTTCTCGCGGACATAGCCGCCGCTGGCGCCCGTGTTCGACGAGCCGGCCTCGGGCGCCGCATTGTGGAAGGCGTCATAGTTGGACGCGGCCTTGAACCTGTTCCAGTCCACGGTGACGAAGCCCGCCGATGTCGGGCGCAGCAGCCCGGCAAGCTGCGCGTTCGAGATCAGCGAGCCGCCATAGGTCACCCCGCCGCTCGCGCCGGAGGAATAGCCGGTGCCATAGGCCGGATAGGTGGGATAGCCCGCCGGCGCCGCGCCAGGCTGGACCAGGCCGTTGCACGGTGGCTGGGTGTTGGGCGAGGGCAGGAACACGCTCGGGCGATTGCCGCACACCGCATTCTGCCAGGCCTGGCTGTTGTCGAAGGCGCTGATGCGCCGCGACGTGTCGTCATAGGCTGCGCCGACCTTGAGGTTGAACGCGTTGTCGCCCCAGGTCAGGTTGCCGCGAACGCCCTTGGTCTCGGTCTGGCGCCTTTCGTCCTGGATATTCACGCGCCCGCCCGGCCAGGCGAAATTGGCGGGATTGTTCAGGTCGATGTTCGTCGTGATCGACGGCACGTCGCCGCCGCTGTTGTCGTAATTCACCACCACGCCCGAATTGGGCGCGGTGAGCACCACGACGCTCGGGGATTCGCGGTGGAAGCTCGACCAGGTGTAATTGCCCTGCAGGTCGACCTTCAGCTTGTCGGCGATCTCCCATTCGAGCCCGGGATTGACGCCCCAGAACTTGGTCTTCTCGATGAAGGGGCGATATTCGAGGAACCACTGGGCATTGGCATAGGTGCCCTTGGTGACCACGCAGCCCTGGGTACAGTCCGAACGATCATATTGGGTGTTGATCGGGATCGCCGCGCCGTTGCGGCCCACCCAGTTCATGTCGACGCGCTCGAGCTGATTGTCCTTCCAGCCGAACATGCCGTCGACATAGGCGTGGAGCCGGTCGCCCTTATATTCCAGGCTGGCGATCGCGTTGATCCGGTCCTTGGTGCCTTCCTCGAACATCGGGCGGCCGAGGCGCGGGATGATCCCGTTGTCGATCTGCGAGATCGTCGCCCCCGGATTGCGCGCGAGCAGGAACGCCTGGTCGATCGTGGTGCCGGTGACCAGGCCCGCACCCGAATTGGCAGGCACCGTCCCCGGGATCGTCCAGTTGCCGCCGCCGGTGGGATTGCAGCCGCTGGTCGCGCCGCACTGGGCGGCGGAGAGATTCGGATTGGTCCAGCCGATCGTCTCGAAGCCGGTGGTGCGCACCTTGTTGTGCACGCCGGCAACGCCGAGCAGGACACCGAAATCGCCCATCGTCGTGCTGGCGAGCAGCGAGCCGCGATAGCCCCAGTCCTTGGCATTGGTGTTCTTGGTCAGCTGCGCGCCATAAGTGACGCGCGTGCCCGAGCGGTCGAACGGCCGGGCGCTGCGCATGTTGACCGTGCCGGCCGCGCCACCCTCGACCTGGTCGGCGATGCCGCTCTTGTTCACCGTCAGCGACGTGAACAGCTCGGTCGGGAACATGTCGAGATCGACTTCGCGATTGGTGTTCTGCGAATCGGTGCGGCCCGTCGAGGCGACCGCCACCGGCGCACCGTTCAGCAGCACGCGCGTGAAGTTGGTGCCCAGGCCGCGGATCGTGACGTTGAGGCCCTCGCCCGTCACTTCGCGCGCGATGGTCACGCCGGGGATGCGGTTGAAGCTCTCGGCGATGTTGGTGTCCGGGAACTTGCCGATATCTTCGGCGAAGATCGAATCGGTGAAGCCCACCGAATTCTTCTTCGCATTGGTCGAGCTCTGCAGCGACGCACGATATCCGGTGACGACGATCGACTGCTCCGCTTCCGGGACGCTCTGGTCCTGGGCGGCGGCGGGCGCGTCGCCGGGCTGGGTCTGGGCAAGCGTAGGCCAGGCCGTGCCGGCGAGCAGCGCGGCGCCGATCATTCCCAGACGGCGCGCAGTGAAACGAGGCGCAACTCGAGCGTGCATATTCCCCTCCTGTGAAGGCCTCTTCCCGGGCCATTGAGCCAATCGCGCGGATCGCGATGTTAGCGGTCACATTTGGCTATGCCGCGCCTGCGATGCTGTCAACTCATACATTTGCATCGGGTTAGTTTGACGCGGGAACAATCACTTATCGGCTCGCGACGGGAGAATTGCCGCATTGCACCATATTGTATGAGTTTAGTGACACCGTTGCCAGCGCCCGACTCAGGCCGATTTTCGTCGCACCGGGCCATTGCAGAGGCGCCGCCCGGACCACATTTGCGGAGGCGTCTCCCTCTCGCTTCCAGAGGTATCGCATGCGCTACAACCAGCTCGGCCGTTCGGGCCTGATCGTCTCGGAGCTCTGCCTCGGCACCATGACCTTCGGCGGCGAGGAAGGCATCTGGGGCCGGATCGGCCAGCTTCAGCAGGAAGCGGCCGACGGGCTGGTCAAGGCGGCGCTGGATGCCGGCATCAATTTCTTCGACACTGCGAACATCTATGCCGAGGGCCGCTCGGAACGGATTCTGGGCCAGGCGCTCAGGAACCTGGGCGTCGCGCGCGACGAGGTGGTGGTCGCCACCAAAGTGCTCGGCCGCATGCACGACGGGCCCAATGGCGCCGGCGCGTCGCGCGGCCACATCCTGGCCCAGGTCGAGAAGAGCCTGGAGCGGCTCGGCACCGGCCATATCGACCTCTACCAGATCCATGGCTTCGACACGGCGACGCCGATCGAGGAGACGCTCTACGCGCTCGACGGCCTCGTGCGGCGCGGAACGGTGCGGTACATCGGCCTTTCCAACTGGGCGGCGTGGCAAGTGATGAAGGCGGTCGGCATCGCGGCGGCCCGCAACTATGCCCCGATCGCCTCGCTCCAGGCCTATTACACGATCGCCGGGCGCGACCTCGAGCGCGAGGTGATTCCGATGCTCGAATCCGAAGGCGTGGGCCTGATGGTGTGGAGCCCGCTCGCCGGCGGCTTCCTTTCGGGCAAATATACGCGCGAGGGCGACGGCGAAGGCCGCCGCGCCGGCTTCGACTTCCCACCGGTGGACAAGGCGCGTGGCCATGACGTGGTCGACGTGCTGCGCGAACTCGCCGAGGGCAAGGGCCGTTCGGTCGCCCAGCTGGCGCTGGCCTGGCTACTGCATCAACATGCGGTCTCCAGCGTGATCGTCGGCGCCAAGCGGCCCGAGCAACTTGCCGACAATCTCGCCGCGGTGGACGTCGCATTCACTGCCGAGGAGCTCGCCCGGCTCGATGCGGTGAGCAAGCTGCCGGCGGAATATCCCGGCTGGATGCTCGAGCGCCAGCGCGGCTATCGCGGCGGCCCGTCGCCGCGGCGCTGACCCTCAGTCGAACACCAGGGTCAGCGCTTCGGCGAACGGCCCATTCTTGGCGAGGCGCCCGGCCTTGCCCGGCGCTCTCCGGAGATTCGGACGCTTCAACAACGGCTTGAGCATAAGGTGCAGCGTCGCGCGGTTGATGTGGCGGCCGAAGCACTGATGCAGGCCATAGCCGAAATGGATATAGTCGCTCGCCGGGCGATGGGGGTCGAAGCGCGCGGGATCGGTCAGCCGGCGCGGGTCCATCATCGCCGAGGCGAAAGCGGCGAGCACCGTGTCGCCCGCCTTCACCGCAGTCGCATGCGCAGTGCCGCGCGCGATCACGCCATCGGCCAGCACGATGCGCGGCAGCCCCGGCGCGAGCGGATCGAAGCGCATCGCTTCCTGGACATAGCCCCAGAGCAGGTCGTCGTCCCCGGCCCGCGCCGCCGCCTGCGCCCCGGCCAGCGCGGCGGGCCGGCGCAGCAGCTGCTCCATCGCCTGGGGCACGACCATCGGCGGCTGGGGCGGCCCGCCGACGATGAAGCCCATCAGGTTGGTGCGGATCTCCACATCGGAAAAGCCCGGCACGCCCCGCTTCTGCTGGGCCAGGCAGCGCGACAGCACATCGTCCTTGCCGGGCGCCGCCTTCCGCCTGGCGATCTCCCTGTCGATGTGCGCGCGCAGTGCCGGGGCGATCTGGTCGACGTCCGCACGCAGCGCCGGATCGCCCTTGGGATCGGCGAACTGGAACTCGAACAGCCGGGTACCCCATACCCGCAGATCGCCCCCCGCCGGATCGGGCACGCCGAAATAATCGCCGAGCAGGCTGAAGGTCACGCGCCGGACCAGCGTGTCGACCATTTCGATCCGCCCCGGCGCCGCCGCCACGATCGCCTCGGCCATCGCCTCCGCCTTCTGCGCCAGTTCGGGCAGGTCGCCGGGGCGGACCACGGTGCGCATCGCATCGGTGTCGCGGTGATAGAGCGGCGTGTCGGCCATGCCTAGGAAGAAGGGCTCGCCGCCCATGATCACGTCGAGCTTGGGCTTGTACGGCGCGCCGAACACCGGATCGGTGCCGAACACCTCGCGCACATCGTCATGGCGCGACGTCAGCACCATGCCGCCGAACTTCGCCACCGGCTTCCAGCGCCGCAGAAAGGCGAAGGCATAGGGCATGAGCGCGAACACCCGCCCCTCGATCCAGCGCGCCAGCCCCTTCTTGCCGGGGCGCAGCACCTCGCGCGAAGCCAGCGCGTTCACAGCGCCCCCAGATAGTCGAGCGCCGGCATGCTCGGCAGAAAGAAATATTCGCCGCCCGCCATCTGCACGAAGGTCTCGACGTCGATGATCCGCCGCAGCGGATCCTCGGGAATCGTCATCGTGCCCTTGGGGCCGATCAGCGGATCGGTCTCGTCATAGAGCGTCGCGAAGTTCGGGTTGAGCACCCAGGTCTGCTGGACGAACTCGAACTGGCGGGGGATGTCGGTGTTGAGACAGATGAACAACAGCCCGCGATCGACATCGTCGGGCGTCGGCGGCACGCTGATCGTCCTGCCATATTTGCGGCCGCGGCGAAGGATGCGGTGGTTGTTCGCCGCATCGAGCAGCGTCTGCCTGTCCGCCTCGACCGGGGCCAGCCCGTCGCGCGGATTGGCACGGCGGACATGGCTGCCCAGCGGACAGCCCATGCCGTGGCGATCCCGGTCCCAGAAGCCGAAATCATTGTCCGCCACCGGGATCGTCCCGCCCATCGGGCACAGCAGATTGCCATGGGTGTCGCGCCCCACCACGCGCTCGGCGAGCCAGGTGGTGGTGACATGCGCCGAGCCCTCGGGATCGCGCTCGCGAATGTGCCGGGCGGCGGCGCGCATCGATTCCCAGAACGCATAGACGTCCTGCTTGAGCTCGCGCACCACCATGTAGCTGCCGTTGCGCCCCAGGTCGCGGAAGCCCACGCCCTTGGGATGCGGCGGCAGCCCGGCGGTGTCGCCGATCCCGTCCGCGACCACCGGCCCCTGCGCGATCTCGTTATGCCCGTTGCGATGGCCCATCAGCACCTCGCCCAGCGGCACGCCGTTCCAATAGTCCTTGGGCACGTCGCCGCCGTCGCGATAGACGACAGTGCCCGGCTCGAACGGGATCGGCTGCGAGATGCCGTCGGCGAAACCGAAATGCTCGCGCGCGATGCCCTGCGGATCGAGCCGCAGGTCGAGCGGCAGATGATGGACCACCCGCACCTCGAACGGCGCCAGCGCGGCGCTCACCTGCTCGCACCAGGCCTCGGCCGCTTCGTCATGCTCGCAATAGAGCAGCAGCAGCGCATGGACGGTCAGCGGCGTCCTCACCCGCTGCTCGGGATCCTCCTGCCGATCGTCGAAGGCGCGCGCCTCGTCGTCCGTTGCGGCGGCGTCGAGCGGGGTGTTGCCGCTCCATTTCGGCCCGCCGGGGATCACCGTGCCCTGCCAATCATCGCCGCGCCGATCGCCCAGCCTGCGCAGGCGATCCTCCTGGAACATGCCCTCCTTGAACGGGCGATCGAACGACGCGAGCGCATTCGGGTTGAGCCCCATCTTCTGGAGCCCCGACCAGGTGAAGCCCATCGCCGCCGCGCGCGGATCGGGCTTCTCGGCATCGCTTACCCGCGCCACCTTGCGCAGCGCTTCCAGCCAGGCGCCGCCGCCCTTCTTCTTCACGCCCTTCCAGCCGAGCTCGAGGAACAGCGCGCGGCCGGTGGGCAGCGCGGCGAAACCGCTCACCACCAGGCCCTGGGTCTGCGCATTGTCCGGCGCGGCGAGATGCCAGCTCGGCGTGCGGCCGCCCTCGCTCACAGGTCGTTGATCCACGCCGCGGCCTCCTTCTCGCTGAGCTGCTTCTTCCTCAGGCCGCAGGCGATGCGGTAGTTCCGCTCCACCTGCTCCGCGGTGAGATCCTTGTAGGCCGAATACCAGAAGCGGCTGACCGCCATCGAATGGCGCGCCCATTCCTTGAACTGGCGGCCATGGCTGGCGCCGTCCTTCACCAGGAAGCGCGTCGGCGGGAAACCCACCCCGCAGCTCCAGGCCAGGGTGAGGCCGGCATGCGCCTTCTCGATGAAATCGTCGAGATAGCTTTCCCAGGTCTGGTCGAAGTTCGAGAAGAACATCAGCCGGCTGTTGTTGTTCACCCGCGCCCAATGCGCGAAATGGATCGTCCGCATCGAGCCGAGATAGCCCTGGCGCGTCCTGGGCAGCACGCGCAGCAGCAGGTGCAGGCCGAGATGCCCCGCGCGGATGATCACGGTACGCAGCACGCCCGGCTTGATCAGCACCACCGAGCCCATGTGGTTCTGCGGGATCCAGTCCTCGCGCCGCGCCATCTCGCGCAGCATCCGGGGATCGACCGGCGGCGCGTCCTGCGACGCGTCGCGCCGTTCGAGCCATCGCAGCCAGACGAGCAGGCCCGCCACCACCACCGCGACGCTGCCCGCGCTCCAGCCGGCCCAGATCGCCATGTCCCGCCACGCCGCCCAGAAGGGCCGGTGCGCGATCGCCGACCAGAAAGGCGCGGCGAGGAAGGCGGCGACCACGACATAGGCCGCCGCCGCGAGCGCCACCGGCACCAGCAGCCGCTTCAGGAAGAAGCCGAGAAAGCTGAACCGCGTCGGCGTCGCCGTGCCGGGCAGTGCCTTGCCCATGCGGTAGAGCATGCCGGTGAACAGCGCGAACAGCGCCAGGCAGAGCAGCACATAATGCGGCCAGGCGAGCTGGCTCTTCAGGATCAGCCCGGGAATCGACAGCGCGAATACCAGCGCCAGCACGAACAGGGCGAGCCGGGCATAGTCGCCGAGGCTCTGCGCCAGCGGGATGCGCGGCGGCGCCTTCCGGTCCAGCCAGCCGAATTGCGGGAGCAGCGCGGCGCGCAGCCGGGCATGGATCTCCACCGGCGTGAGCTTGCGATAGGGGCTGGGCCCGCCATCGTTGCTGTACGCCAGCTCGGCACGGGTGGCGAGGAACAGCTTGCCCTCGTCCAGGATGCGGTCGCGCGTCATCCCGCGATTGCCGTGGTGGAACACGGTGGGCGTGAGCGTCCGCGCCTCCAGATAGGGGGCGATCGGCGCCCGGCTGTCCGCCGCCGTCACGGCGTCGAACAACGGGCCGGTATGATCGAGCGGGCACTTGCAGCAGCGCAGGAAGCTCCGGAGATCGGGCCCGATCGCGGCTTCCAGCTGCGCCCAGAACGGGCCGGGCGCGCCGTCGAAATTGGCCTCGATCACGAAGAGCGGATCATAGTCGAAGCCCGGGAACACGCTGAGCGACAGGAAGTGCACCGCCGGCACCGTCGTCAGGAAATCGGCGAAGGGCCCCTTGCCCCCCGACGGATCCTGGCTGCGCCGGTCGCGCAGCGCGTCGAGCAGGCCCGACAGATGGTCGAAGCTCTCGGGCTTCACTTCAAGTGCCACCGATAGCGTGGTCTGCCGCATCCGCGTCCGCCCCCTCAAACGTGCGACGTTTGTAGGCACGGCATTTCCAACAATAATAGGAAATATTCGACTTCACGCCGAAGTGGACGAAACGGACACCAAAGGCAGCTGTTTCAGCATCGTCGAGGCCCCTTCCCCCCGGATGACATCGGTGTCATAAGTTTCGGCAAAGGGAGAGGAACTGCATGGACATCAGTCGGCGCGCGGCATTTGGGGCGGCTCTGGCGGGCGGCGCGGCGGCGCTGCTGCGGCCCGGCGAGGCGGGGGCCGCTCCCGACCGGACGCTTCCGGACGCTCCGCCCCCCGATTGGAAGCGCGGCTTCGACGATCAGCGCATCTGCGACCTGGGCGACGGGCGCTTCCTGAACCCGCTGCTCGCCGGCGACCATCCCGATCCCGCCATCCTGAAGGACGGCGCGGACTATTACATGACCTTCTCCAGCTTCGATTCCTATCCCGGCCTCACCATCTGGCACAGCCGCGACCTGGTGAACTGGCAGCCGCGCAAGGCGGCGCTCACGAAGAACATCGGCGCGGTCTGGGCGGTGAGCCTGGAGAAGCATGCAGGGCGCTATTTCCTCTACATCCCGGTGAAGGCCAGCCCCAATTCGATCTTCGTGATCTGGGCCGATCATATCGACGGGCCGTGGAGCGACCCGATCGACCTGGGCCTGCACGACCATATCGACCCCTGCCACGCCGTGGGCGAGGACGGCTCGCGCTGGCTGTTCCTCTCGGGCGGCGACCGGGTGCGCCTTTCCGAGGACGGACTGTCCACGATCGGCAAGGTCGAGCATGTCTACGACCCCTGGCACTATCCCGAGACATGGGACGTCGAAAGCTTCTCGCCCGAGGGACCGAAGATCCACCGCCACAAGGGCTGGTTCTACATGATCACCGCGGTGGGCGGCACGGCGGGTCCGCCGACCGGGCACATGGTGATCGCGGCGCGCGCGCGCTCGATCCACGGGCCCTGGGAGCAATGCCCCGCAAACCCGCTCGTCCGGACCGTCCGCAACGACGAGGCCTGGTGGTCGCGCGGCCACGCTTCACTGGTCGAGGCGCCGGACGGGAGCTGGTGGTCGGTCTATCACGGCTTCGAGAACGGCTATTGGACGCTGGGGCGCCAGGCGCTGCTCGATCCGATCGAATGGACGGCGGACGGCTGGTTCCGGATGACCGGCGGCGACCTGTCCCGGCCGATCCGCAAGCCCGGGGGCGGCGCGCCGGTGCCGCACGGCCAGGCGCTGTCGGACGACTTTTCGGGGCCGCTCGCGCTCGGGCGGAAATGGAATTTCTTCAAGCCTGCGCCGGGCGAATCGGACAGAGTGTCCGTCGAAGCCGGCACGCTGGTGCTGAAGGCATCGGGCAAGGCGCCGGCGGACTCCTCCCCGCTGCTGCTGATCGCCGGGGATACCGGCTATGCATTCGAATGCGACATCGAGATCGCGCCGGGCGGCACGGCGGGGCTGGTGCTCTTCTATGACGAGAAGCTCTATTGCGGGCTCGGCTTCGACGAGAAACGCTTCGTGACCCACCAATATGGCATGGAGCGCGGGCGCCCGGCCAACCCCTATGGCCGGCGGCTGCGGATGCGAGTGACCAACCGGCAGCACATCGTCGCCTTCCACCTCTCCGGCGATGGCGGGAAGACCTGGAAGCGCTTCGACCGGGGGATGGAAGTGTCCGGCTATCACCACAATGTACGCGGCGGCTTCCTGATGCTGCGGCCGGGGCTCTATTCGGCCGGCGCGGGCGCGGCGAAGTTCCGGGATTTCCGGTTCCGGGCACTGTAGCGGCCCGCCCTTGCTCCCCTCCCTTCCAGGGCGGGGGACGGTTTTCGTTCGCCCGTGGCAAAGCCCCGCGCTAAGCTCCTTCCCGCATGGGCAAGAGGCGTATCCTGATCGTCGGCGGGGGCACCGCGGGGTGGCTCGCGGCCGCCTATCTCGCGCGCTTCCTCGACCTGGCGGACCAGGCCCAGATCGAGATCACCCTGCTCGAATCCCCTGAGCTCGGCATCATCGGCGTGGGCGAAGGCACCTTCCCCACCATCCGCTCGACGCTGAAGTTCCTCGGCATCGACGAGACCCAGTTCATCCGCGCCACCTCGGCCACGTTCAAGCAGGGCATCCGCTTCAACGACTGGCTGCACGCGCCGCTGCCCGACGGCACGCGCCACCATTATCTCCATCCGTTCGAAGCGCCCTTCTACACCGAGGGCACCAGCCTGGTGCCCTATTGGCTGCTCCAGGACGCGGCGACGCGCCCGCCCTTCGCCGAGGCGGTGACGATCCAGAACCGCGTCGCCGAGAGCCGCCGCGCGCCCAAGAAACAGGGTGAGGGCGAATTCTCCGGCCCGCTCAACTATGCCTATCATTTCGACGCCGCGCGGCTCGCCCGCATCCTGCGCGAACGCGCCGAGGAACTGGGCGTGCGCCACGTCGCCGGACTGCTCACCGATGTCGAGCTGGGCGAGGACGGCGCGATCGCCCGCATCGTCACCCGCGAACAGGGCGCGCTGGAGGCGGATCTCTATATCGACTGTTCCGGCTTCCGCGCCGAGCTGATCGGCAAGGCACTGGGCGCGCGCTTCAAATCGGTGCGCGACATATTGTTCACCGACCGGGCGCTCGCCTGCAAGATCCCCTATGCCGAGCCCGACGCCCCGATCGAGAGCTTCACCATCGCCGCCGCGCACCCGGCGGGCTGGACCTGGGACATCGGGCTGGAAGGCGCGCGCGGCATCGGCACCGTCTATTCCTCCACCCACATGTCCGACGACGAAGCGGCGCAGGTGCTGCGCGCCTATATCGGGCATGACGACTACAAGGCGCGCATCATCCCGTTCGAGCCCGGCTATCGCGAAGCGCAATGGGTGAAGAACTGCGTCGCGGTCGGGCTGTCGGGCGGCTTTCTCGAGCCGCTGGAATCGACCGGCGTGGTGCTGATCGAGGCGGCGGTGGGGATGATCGCCGAACTGTTCCCGCACAACGGCCCCGTGGATGCGCCGGCCCGGCGCTTCAACGCGCTGATCGTCGGACGCTACGAGCGGATCATCGCCTTCCTCAAGCTGCATTATTGCCTGAGCCGGCGCGACGAGCCCTTCTGGCGCGACAATGCCGATCCGGCTTCGATCCCGGAGGAACTGCAGGAGCTGCTGCGCCAGTGGCGCCATCGCCCGCCAGGACGTTTCGACTTCCTGCTCGACCTCGAGAGCTTCGCCTTCTTCAACTATCAGTACATCCTCTACGGGATGGACTATCGCACCGACCTGTCGGGCGGCCGCGGCGACTTCCCCAATGTCGAAGCGGCGGAGAAGCTCTTCGCGCGCATCCGCACCTTCTCCGAACGCGCGACCGAGGATCTGCCGACCCACCGAGCGCTGATCCGGGCGATCAACGGGTGAGCCGGGCTCCCTCCCTTCCAGGGGGGAATTGCACGTGACGAACGTCTACAGGCTCCAGTCCAGCTGCAGCCAGAACTTGTCGGTATCCGTCGCGAACCTGTCCGCCCGGTAGCGCGCATAGCGGGCCGAGAGCGCATAATGGCCGCGCTTCACCCCGGCGATCAGGTCGAGCTCGTCGCCATAATGCTGGTCCAGCCGATCGCTCCCGAAACGGTGCCAGGTGGCACCCAGGGTGATCGCGTCGAGCGGCCCCACTTTCTTCCAGCCATAGCCCAGCGTCGCATAGAGATCGCGCAGGCCACCCGGCGGCGTGGTGCCGAACTTGCCGGCCCAGCCGTTGAACTTGAAATAGGATGCCAGCGGCGTCTGCACGCTGGTCAGCGCCGCGCCCGTGCCGGCGCCCAGCACCTCATAGCCTGTGGTCAGGCTCAGCGCCTTCGCGGCAAGGTTCAGCTCGCCCAGCCAATAGTCGGCGGCATAGCGATTGGGGTTGCGATGCCAGTCGCTCTGCCGCGCCCAGCTGGCGACATAACCGAGCGACACGTCCTTCGCGAGCGCCTGCCTGCCGGCGAAGCGCAGGCCGTAGGTCTGGCTCGACAGGCGGAAGCCCTGCAATGCCGCCAGGTCCTGGTCGACCAGATAGGCGAAGCCGCTCAGCGTGCCGGCCCTGGTGCCATAGCCGAGCACGGCGAAGACATTGTCGCCGCCGATCGATACCGGCCGCGCACCGGCGCCGTTGCGGCCGTTTATCGTGCGCACGTCCCAGCTATAGGCAAGGTCGAGATTGAGCCCGAGCGGCTTGCCGTACTGGACGCGCACCGCGTCGAAGGTCTGCTCGCTCTGGCGCCAGGGCGCGTTGCCGACGAAGCGATCGTCCGCGAAGTTCAGCCGCTGCCGCCCGGCGGTGACGGCCAGCCCGTCCTTGCCGGCGTAGCGGAGCTGCGCGCGGTTGAGCTCGATATTCTCGGGGTCGACGACCAGCGGATAGCGGATCTTGCCGTTGGTGCCGTCATTATAGCCGTTCGCGAGCGCGACCACGCCTTCGCCTTCCACCAGCGCCGACCAGCCCTTCCAGCTGGCGGCCAGGCCGGGGCGGACGCGCAGGGTCACGGCGTCGGCGTCCCTGGGCAGCCCGTCCTGGTCGACATGCTCGTAGCGCAGCCGCACGTCGGCGCTGGGCGTCAGCTTCACTTCCTGGGCATGCGCGGCGCCGGCGGCGAGCAGCCCCGTGGCGCACAGAAGCGCTCGTCTCATCATGCTTCCTTCGGAAAGCCCCGTCCCGCAGGGGTGTTGCGGGACGGGGAGGAGGACCTCAGGCGGCGGCCGCCAGCTTCGGGTCGAGCGCTTCCAGCTCGCCGCTCTCGCGGGCCTTGCGGCCATAGACCAGCTCGAACAGCGGGGTGGCCATCACGGTGGTGACGATCGCCATCAGCACCAGCATCGAGAAGAGCGTGGGGCCGATAATGCCCTTTTGCAGGCCGATGTTGATGATGATCAGCTCCATCAGCCCGCGCGAGTTCATCAGCGCGCCGATGCCGAGCGCGGTGCGGTTGTCCTCGCGGGCGAGCCGGGCCGCGGCCCAGCAGGCGCCGAACTTGGCGAGGACGGACACCGCCAGCACACCCAGCGCGATCAGCAGCAGCTCGACCGAGTTGACCATGTCCATCCGGGTATTGAGGCCCGAATAGGTGAAGAACATCGGCAGCAGCAGGACGACGGCGAGCGGCTCGACCTTCTTCTTCAGCTCCTCGACGAACAGGCCGCGCGGCATGCACACGCCCATCAGGAAGCCGCCGAAGATCGCGTGGATGCCGATCGCGTCCATCACGAAGGCGGAGGCGCAGAAGAGCATCATCGTGACGGCGAGCATCGCGGTGCTCATCTCGCCCTTCGCCTCGACGATGCGGCCGAGCGGGGCGAGCAGCTTGCGCCCGAACAGGAGCATGAAGCCGGTGTAGAGCACGGCGCCGCCGATCGCGAGCACCGCCACGCCCGGCCCGGCGCCGAAAGTGGCGAGCACCAGGGCGAGGACGCACCATGACGCGGCGTCGTCGAACGCGCCGGCGGTGAGCGAGAGCGTGCCGAGCGAACTGTTGGCCAGGCCGCGCTCGTTGATGATGCGCGCAAGCATCGGGAAGGCGGTGAGCGCGATGCAGGCGCCCATGAACAGCGTGGCGTTCGCCTGGCTGATGCCGGGGGTGAACAGGCCGGGCACGGTGAGCAGGAAGGGCGTGATCAGCGCGGCGAGCAGGAACGGCGCGACGATGCCCGCGGCCGAGACGCCGGCGGCGCTCTTCGCCTTGGACTGGAAATGGTCGAGCCGCAGCGTCAGGCCGACCATGAACATGTAGAGGCCGACGCCCAGCTGCGCGCCGGTGTAGAGCACGTTGCGCGTCTCCTTGGGGAAGATCGCGAGCTGGAGATCGGGGAAGAACAGGCCGAACAGCGACGGGCCGAGGACCACGCCGGCGATCATCTCGCCCACCACCTGGGGCTGCTTCAGCAGCTTCTGGCCGAGCCAGCCGACCACGCGGCAGGCGAGGATGATGATCGCCAGCTGCAGGAAGAAATGGATGCTGTAGTCGCCGGGCGCATAGCTCTTCGCGGCGTTCACCGCGGGCCCGTGCGGGCCGAGTACATCGGTCAATGCGTGCCAGGCACTGTTCAGCAGATCGAGCATGGTTACCTCCCCCCAATTCCCCGCGCGGTGCGTTTCCCGCCCGTCGCGAGGCTTCAGGGAGCGCGCGGCGCCGGCCGCGCGCAACTGCAAATCGCCCTACCCCCCTTATTTTCCCGGCCCGGCCGCGCTTTGTGTTGCACGGAGCGCACATAGTAGTAACGTACCTACATGACAACGCAGACAATCTAGGTATGTAGGTACGAAATGAAGGTGATCACCAGCCGCGAATTCAACCAGGACGTCAGCGCGGCGAAGCGATTCGCCCGGGCGGAGCCGGTGTTCGTCACCGATCGCGGGCGCCCCACCCATGTGCTGATGAGCATCGACATGTTCCGCCGGCTGAACGGCGAGCGCGAGAGCATCGTCGACTTGCTCGCCCTGCCCGCCGGCGCGCCCGACACGGCGCTGACGCCGCCGGAGCGCTGGTGATGTTCCTGCTCGATACGCCGATCGTCTTCGAGTTGCGCAAGGCGCGCGCGGGCGGCGCCGAGGCGGGACTCACCGCATGGGCATCGGGCGTGGCGCGCGAGCGGCTGTTCCTCTCGGCGATCTCGCTGGTGGAGCTGGAGGCCGGCGTTGCCGAAGCGACGCGGCGCGACAAGGCGGCGGGTGCGGCGTTGCGGAGCTGGATCGACGCGCAGCTCGTCCCCGCCTTTGAAGGGCATGTCCTGCCGCTCGACGTCGCCGTCGCCCGTCGCCGTGGCCAGCTCGCGCTTGCCGAGACCCGCGACGCGCTGTTCGCCGCCACCGCGCTGGAGCATGGCCTGACGCTGGTGACGCGCAACACCGCCGCCTATCGCGGCGCGCGCGTGAAGCTGTTCGACCCGCGGGGCTATACCGCCGATGCGGCCGAGGACGAAGGCGACTGGCGCGATGCCGCCCGCACCGGGCCGCTCTGGCTCAAGAACCTGTTCGTGCGCGCCTGAAACCCATCTTCTCGGCCATCCCGAGAATTGGAGTCCCAACCTAGGGTCACGACTCATGCAACGAACCCCGTCATCCCCGCGCAGGCGGGGATGACGAAAGAAATCAAGGTCTTGATCGAGATCTAACCCTAGGCGCGCACGTCGCCGTGCAGCATGGCCTGCACGCGCCGCGCCAGCAGCTCGGGCGTGAACGGCTTCACCAGATGGTCGCTAGCGCCTGCGTCCATTGCCTCGGCTCCCGCGCCGCTCCGTGCCGCCAGCATCAGGATCGGCGTGCGGCCCAGCGCCGGCAGCCGCCGCAGCGCCCGCAATATGTCGAGCCCCTGCGCGCCCGGCAGCGAGTGATCGAGGATCACCAGGTCCGGCTTTCTGAAGGCGATCGTGTCGAAGGCGAGTATGCCGTGATCGATCACCTCCACCATGTGCCCCGCCTCGCCCAGCACCCGCCGCACCATGGCTCCGACCCGCTCGTCGGCCTCGACATGGATTATCCGGGCCATCGCACCTCGCATTGCCGGGCGGATCGACGCCGCCCGAGTTGGATTATCACGCGCGGATGACAATTGGTTGCGCATCCGTGTCGCCCTTGTGGCGATTGCGTCTTTCCATCATTTTGCAGAAATCCGCCCAATCGGGCGTTAAGGCTCTTTCCGCGAAATCTCCGCGGAATCACGGCGATGGCCGGCATATTTGCGAATCCGGCCCAGGGGCCCGCCGATCGCGCTGCGCTACGCCCGCATATCGCGCTACGCTCCGGCGATACCGCCGATTCGAAAAAGAACGAACGGAAGCAGGAGCAGGAACATGGGAGCAGCCACCGCCTATATCGTCGATGCCGTGCGAACCGCCGGGGGGCGGCGCGGCGGCAGGCTCGCCGGGTGGCACCCCGTGGACATGGCGGCGGCGACCCTCGACGCGATCGTCGCGCGCAGCGGCATCGATCCCGCCGCGATCGACGACGTGATCATGGGCTGTGTCGGCCAGGGCGGCGAACAGGGCTTCCAGGTGGGCCGGGGCGCCGTGCTCGCCTCGAGCCTGCCCGAAAGCGTGCCGGCGGTGACGATCGACCGCCAGTGCGGCAGCTCGCAACAGGCGATCCAGTTCGCGGCCCAGGCCGTGCTCTCCGGCACCCAGGACGTGGTGATCGCCGCGGGCGTGGAGAGCATGACGCGCGTGCCGATGGGATCGACCGTCGCACTCTTCGCCCAGGCCGGGCTGGGCGGGCCCAAGTCGCCGCGCCAGGAGGCCCGCTATCCGGGCGTGCAGTTCAGCCAGTTCCTGGGCGCCGAGCTGGTGGCGCGCAAGCACGGCCTCGGCCGCGCCGCGCTCGACGCCTATGCGCTGGAAAGCCATCGCCGCGCCGCCGCCGCAACCGAGCGCGGCGATTTCGACGCCGAGATCGTGCCGCTGACGATCGACACGCCGGAAGGGCCGGCGATCCATGTCCGCGACGAGGGCATCCGCTTCGATGCTACCGCCGAGAGCATCGGATCGGTCAAGCTCCTCGCCGAGGACGGCGTGATCAGCGCGGCCAATGCCAGCCAGATCTGCGACGGGGCCAGCGCGGCGCTGATCGTCTCGGAAGCCGCGCTGAAGGCGCACGGCCTGACTCCGCTCGCGCGCATCCACCACCTCACCGTCACTGCGGGCGACCCGGTGATCATGCTCGAGGAGCCGCTGTTCGCCACCGACCGGGCGCTGCGCCGCGCGGGCATGACCATCGACGAGATCGACCTGTTCGAAGTGAACGAGGCCTTCGCCTCGGTGCCGCTCGCCTGGCTGCGGCACACCGGCGCCGATCCCGCGCGGCTCAACGTCAATGGCGGCGCGATCGCGCTGGGCCATCCGCTCGGCGCCTCGGGCACCAAGCTGATGGCGACGCTGGTCCATGCGCTCCGCAAACGGGGCAAGCGCTACGGCCTGCAGACGATGTGCGAGGGCGGCGGCATCGCCAACGTCACCATCGTCGAGCGGCTCTGAGCAAGGAGGAGGGAAGGATGAAGCTCGACGACAGCATCCCGGCGGTGGTCACCGGCGGCGCCTCGGGCCTCGGCGCGGCCACCGCGCGGGCGCTCGCGGCGCGGGGCGTGAAGGTGGCGATCTTCGACCTGCAGAAGGAGAAGGGCGAAGCGGTCGCGGCCGAGATCGGCGGCCTGTTCTGCGAAGTGAACGTGACGTCGGACGAAAGCGTCGACGCCGGCTTCGCCCGGGCGCGCGCCGCGCACGGCCAGGAGCGGATCCTGGTCAATTGCGCCGGCACCGGCAACGCCGTGAAGACCGCAAGCCGATCGAAGGAGGACGGCACGATCCGCCACTTCCCGCTCGAGGCGTTCAACTGGGTGATCCAGATCAACCTGGTCGGCACCTTCCGCTGCATCGCCAAATCGGCGGCGGGGATGCTGACGCTCGATCCGCTGGAGGATGGCGAGCGCGGCGTGATCGTCAACACCGCCAGCGTCGCGGCCGAGGACGGGCAGATCGGCCAGGCGGCCTATTCCGCGTCGAAGGGCGGCGTGGTCGGCATGACGCTGCCGATCGCGCGCGACCTGATGGGCGAGGGCATCCGGGTGAACACGATCCTGCCCGGCATCTTCGACACGCCGCTGCTCGCCGCCGCGCCGCCGAACGTGAAGGAAGCGCTGGCCGCCTCGGTCCCCTTCCCCAAGCGGCTCGGCCGGCCAGAGGAATATGCCCGGCTCGCGCTCTGCATGATCGAGACCGGCTATTTCAACGGCGAGGACGTCCGCCTCGACGGCGGCATCCGCATGGCGCCGCGCTGAGCGGGGCCGCCATCCCCCTCCCCGGAAGGGAGGGGAGCAAAGGAAACGGAATGCAGCCGCTCACCGGCATCCGGATCGTCGAGCTCGCCGCGATCGGCCCCACGCCCTTTTGCGGGATGATGCTGGCCGATCACGGCGCCGAAGTGCTGTACGTCCATCGGCCGGGCGCCGCGCCCGATCCGCGCGACCCGCTGCTGCGCGGGCGGGTGCCGGTGGAGGCCGATCTCAAATCATCGGGCGGCGTCGCCCATGTCCGCGCGCTGGCGGCGGCCGCGGACGGGCTGATCGAGGGCTTCCGCCCCGGCGTGATGGAGCGGCTGGGGCTGGGGCCCGCCGAGCTCCACGCCCTCAATCCGCGCCTCGTCTATGGCCGGATGACCGGCTGGGGGCAGACCGGCCCGCTCGCCGGGGCCGCCGGACATGACATCAACTATATTGCGCTCGCCGGCGCGCTCCACGCCTTTGGCCGCGCGGGCGACAAGCCGACGCCGCCGGTGAACGCGGTCGGCGATTTCGGCGGCGGCGGCATGCTGCTCGCCTTCGCCGTGGCGGCGGGGCTGCTCCAGGCCAGGACCGGCGGACACGGCACGGTGATCGACTGCGCGATGAGCGAAGGCGCGGCGCTGCTGATGTCCATGGCCTGGGGCTTTCGCGAGACGCTCGGCTGGCGCGACGCGCGCGGCGTCAACATCCTCGACGGCGGCGCGCATTTCTACGACAGCTACGAGACGGCCGACGGCAAATATGTCGCGATCGGCGCGATCGAGCCGCAATTCTATGCCCGGCTGCGCGCCGCGACGGGCCTGGCCGACGATCCCGACTTCGACGCGCAGATGAACCCCGCCGCGTGGCCGATGCTGAAGGACAAGCTCGCCGCGATCTTCCGCACCCGGACGCGCGACGCATGGTGTGCGCTGCTCGAAGGCACCGATGCCTGCTTCGCCCCGGTGCTCTCGATGGCGGAAGCGCCCGGCCATCCGCACAATGTCGCGCGCGGCGCCTTTATCGAGCGCGCGGGCGTGGTCCAGCCGGCCCCTGCCCCGCGCTTCTCGGCGCCTCAGGATTCGACCAGCGCGACCACTTCGAAGTCATAGCGTTCCCAGCCGCGCTGCTTCGCCGCCTCGGCGAGCGCGGCCCGCTTGCCCGTCGCTTCCTTAAGCGACTTGGCGTGCCCCCAGAACACTTCGGTCCGGCCGCCGCCGAGATGCGCGACAATCCGCCAATAATGGGTGAAGGGCACCGCGGTCGGCCCGATCGTCTTCACATAGCCATCGGCCATGGTCGCGGTGAGGATACGCTTCTTCTTTGCCATGCCGATCCCCACATATCGCGGCGAATGGAGATTTGCATGACCGACTATCGCAAGACCGACGAAGCCGTCGCCGCACTCTCGCCCGAGCAATATCGCGTGACCCAGCAGAACGGCACCGAACGCCCCGGCACCGGCGCCCTGCTGCACAACAAGGCGCCCGGCATCTATGTCGACATCGTCTCGGGCGAGCCGCTGTTCGCCTCGAGCGACAAATATGAATCCGGTTGCGGCTGGCCGAGCTTCACCCGGCCGATCGCGAACGTTGCCGAGTTGCGCGACACCAGCCATGGCATGATCCGCACCGAAGTGCGCTCCGCCCAGGGCGACAGCCATCTCGGCCATGTGTTCGACGACGGCCCGCGCGATCGCGGCGGCCTGCGCTATTGCATCAACTCGGCCTCGCTGCGCTTCGTGCCGCGCGCGGAGATGGAAGCCCAGGGCTATGGCGCCTGGCTCGACGAGGTCCAGGACCCCGCCTGATCCCGGCGGCAAGCTGTAGGGGCCCGCGCCCTGCCGTCGCCCCGGCCCCGAGCCGGGGTGACGGTCGGATTGCCGCCGGCTCGATTCGCATTTGCACCGATCCGGATTGAAAACCCCAATAACCCGCAACTTGCCGGCTGCCGCGACCCAGTGCCGCGCCACATTCTGTCGCAGTAATGCAACAGTTTGCATCAATCCGTAATTGGAAGCGGTTCCAATCATTTCGGCATGATTGACAGACAGTCTCTCGATGATAGCGATAACATCAGGGAGGCATTTCGCTCGCCCTAAATAAATAGAAAGTCGCGTCCGGCACAGGGCGCGCTGAAGGAGGGGTTATGACTAGTCAAAGGCGCATGCCTATACTTGCGCATTCCGTTTCCATATTCGCCGTCGCCGCCGGACTTGCCATGCCCGGCCTTGCCCGCGCGCAAGCCGACAACGCTGTCAATTCACAAGCAACGGAGAGCGGCCAGGGAGACGGCCAGGAAATCGTTGTTACCGGTATCCGTGCCAGCCTGGAGCGCGCGATCGCGATCAAGCGCGAGGCGCCGGGCATCGTCGACGCGATCTCGGCAGAGGACATCGGCAAATTTCCCGACACCAACCTGGCGGAATCGCTGCAGCGCATCCCGGGCGTGTCGATCAACCGCACCAACGGCGAAGGCTCGCAGGTCACCGTGCGCGGCTTCGGCCCGACCTACAACATGGTCACGCTGAACGGCCGCCAGCTCGCCACTTCGACCGTATCGGTGGTCGGCGGCGACCAGAATGCCGATGGCGCGCAGGGCACCAGCCGCTCGTTCGACTTCTCCAACCTCGCCACCGAAGGCGTGCGCACGCTGGAAGTCTACAAGACAGGTCGCGCGGCCGTCCCCTCGGGCGGCATCGGCGCCACGATCAACATCGTCTCGCGCCGCCCGCTCGACGAGCGCAAGAGCGGGCTGGACGGCAGCATCGGCGCCAAGGCGGTCTACGACACCAGCGTCAACGACTGCCTCGATTGCGGATCGAAGGTGACGCCCGAATTCTCCGGCGTGCTCAGCTGGAGCGACCCCGACCAGCGCTTCGGCGTCATGCTGTTCGGCAGCTACCAGAAGCGCAACTACACTTCGATCGCCGCGACGTCGAACGACTGGAACATCGTCACCTACGACACCTTCCTGACCGGCGGGTTCGCCCGTTCGGGCGGCGCCTGCCCCACTTCGACGCCGGGGCCGAACTGCACCGTGGTCAACAACGCGCCGTCGAACCCGAACCAGCTGGTCGCGATCCCGAACGACAGCCGCTACCATTATGCCGAGGGCACGCGCGAGCGCATCAACGGCCAGGCAGTGGTGCAGTTCAGACCCACCGACGCGCTGACGATCACCGCCGACGCGCTCTATGCGCAGAACAAGCAGCGCGAGACGCGTTCGGACCTGTCCAACTGGTTCAGCCGCCCGTTCGACGTGGTGACCTTCGACGGCAATCCCACGGTCGCCACCGCCACCTATCTGCACGAGACAATCAACGGCCAGAAGGACGAGGGTTTCGAGGCCCAGTCGCGCGCGCAGAAGGGCAAGCTGGAGGATTACGGCCTCAACCTCGAATGGGAGCTGGCGAGCAACTTCTCGCTGAAGCTAGACGGCCATATCTCGACTTCGTCGAGCACGCCGGACAATGCCAATGGCAACTCGTCGACGCTGGTCGGCATGGGCGCCAATGTCGTCGCCGCCCATTCGGTCGACTATTCGGGCGGCATTCCGCGCCAGGACATCACGCTGGGCGCCAGCGGCCCGCTCGACGTCAACGACGTGGGCTCGCAGGTCGGCCGCACCTTCCGCTCGACCCAGCGCCAGCGGGTGAAGGAATTGCGCGCGGACTTTGGCTGGGACCTGGGCGGCGAGAGCCGCTTCGACTTCGGCGGCAATTATCGCACCACCGACATGCGCCAGACCTTCGTCTCCACCCAGCAGACGCTGGGCGACTGGGGCATCACCAATCCGGGCGACGTGCAGGCGCTGGCGCCGGGCGCGCTCCGGGCCTTCTGCCTCGAGTGCAAGTTCCACAAGTTCGATCCCGGCGGCGATCCGGAATCGCAGCTCGCCTTTCGCGGCGTCGCCTCGGATCTCTATGCGATCCTCTCGCCCTATTATGCCAATCGCGGCAATGCAGTGGGCGTCACCGGCAGGCAGGACAACCAGATCAAGGAAGACATCTGGGCGGTCTATGGCCAGCTGACCTGGAAGGGCGAGCTGGGCGGCGCGCCGGCACGGCTGGTCGCCGGCATCCGCTACGAACACACCAAGTCGCACACCACGTCGCTCGAAGCGATTCCGGCCGGGATCGCCTGGGTGTCGGACAACGACTTCACCGTGTCGATCTCGAACCAGACGCAGTTCGTCAGCGACGGCGGCAGCTACAGCAACCTGCTGCCCCAGGTCGATTTCCAGGTGGAGTTCGCCAAGAACCTGATCGGCCGCCTGTCGTACAGCAAGACGATCGCCCGGCCGAACTACAACAACCTCTACACCTCGACCACCGTCGGCGGCCCGCCGCGGCCGACCTTCAACGGCGGCATCCCCGGCGCGACCACCGGCAACGCCCGGCTGCGCGCGCTCGAATCGGACAATTTCGACGCGTCGCTGGAATGGTATTTCAAGCCGGACAGCTATGTGTCGGTCGCGTTCTTCGACAAGCGCGTGCGCAACTTCATCGGCAACGGCCAGTTCAACTCGACGCTGTTCGGCCTGCGCGACCCCAGCTCGGGCGCGGCGGGCAGCCGTTCGGGCGCGGCGCGGACCGCGCTGGGCGGCCTGGGCGCCGATACCAGCGACGGCAACCTGTTCGTGATGTCGGCGCTGATCCAGGCCACCGGCTCGGTCGCCGCCGCCACCGCGCAGTTCGCGGCGCACTACAACGCCACGACGCGCCAGCTCGACGACGACTATCTCAAGCTGATCAACAACACCTATGACCTGAACGGCATCGCCAGCGATCCGCTCTACCAGTTCCAGGTGACGCAGCCGATCAACAACAAGGATGCCGAGATCTACGGCGTCGAGCTTGCCGGCCAGTATTTCTTCGGCCGGACCGGCATCGGCATCGCGGCGGCCTATACGCTGGTGCGCGGCGATGTCGGGTTCAACCTGGGGGCCAGTCCCGCGGAGGACCAGTTCGCGCTGCTCGGCCTTTCGGACACGATCAGCGGCACGCTGATCTACGAGAAGCACGGCATCTCGGCCCGCCTGGCCTATAACTGGCGCGACCGGTTCCTTTCGGGGATCAACCGCCAGGGCTCGCGCAATCCCGAGTTCACCGCGCCCTTCGGCCAGCTCGACGCATCGATCAGCTACGAGATCACGCCGCAGATCGCGATCACGCTGGAGGGCATCAACCTCACCGAGACGGCGGTGCGGACCTATGCCCGCGACAAGAAGGAGCTCTGGTACGCGCAGGAGCTCGACCGGCGCTTCCTGCTCGGCGCGCGCTTCAAGTTCTGACCCGGCTTCTCTCCCTCTCCTCTTCGGAGGAGAGGGTCTGGGAGGGGGGCATGGCGGAAGCGTGCCGCACATGCCCCTCTCCCGCCCCGATTGAGGCCCGGCGGGCTTTGCGCCATGCTCGGCCTTCCACAGACTGGACCCCGCTCGAATGACCCGACCGGTCGCGCTCGACAATGTCGCCCATGCGGATCTCCGCGTCGCGTTCCGCCACGGTGCCGCCTATGGCCATGCCGTCAACCAGGCGCTCGTCCTTCCCACCGAATTCGCCGAGGCCCAGCGCGACTTCCCCATCCTCTTCCGCCGGGACTCCGATGCGGGCCTCCAGGCCGTCGCCCTGCTCGGGCTCGACCGCGACGAGAACCTGTTCCTCGAGGGCGATCGCTGGATCAGCGGCCATATTCCGCTGAGCCTCCAGCGCGGCCCCTTCCTGATCGGGCTGACCGCGGACGGCGCCGCGCCGGTGATCCAGATCGATCTCGACGATCCGCGCGTCGGCGCCGCGGACGGCGAGCCGCTCTTCCTGCCCCATGGCGGCCAGACGCCCATGCTCGATCATGTCGGCCGCCTGCTCGCGGCGATCCATGTCGGCATGGCCGATGCCGGGCCGACATATGCCGCGTTCGACGCGCTCGGGCTGATCCAGCCGGCCACGCTCGAACTGATGCTCGACGACGAGCGCCGCTATGCGATCGGCGATCACGAGGTCCTGGCCGCCGAACGCCTGGAAGCGCTCGGCCCGGCCGAGCTCGGCGAACTCCACCAGGCGGGCCATCTCGCCGCCGCGTTCCTGCTCGCCGCCTCGCTCGGCAACATGCCGCGGCTGATCGCGCGCAAGAATGCGCGGGACGCCGCATGAACGTCGCGGCGGCCGGCGCCCCGCGGGTCCGCGCGCTGGACGGCGTGGTGCCGGGCGCCATTCCCCATGCCGAGCTGCTGGCGGGCCAGGCCCCGGTGATCCTGCGCGGAGTCGCGCGCGATTGGCCGCTGATCGCCGCCGCCCGCGAGTCCGACCGGGCAGCGATCGCCTATCTGGCAAGCTTCGATTCCGGCCAGCCGGTGGTGGGCTTCACCGGCCCGCCCGATATCCAGGGCCGCTTCCATTATGACCCCGGGCTGACCGGCTTCAATTTCGAGGGCGCCCGCGTCGGCCTGAGCGATTTCCTCGCGCGGATCCGGACGAGCCTCGACGCTCCCGCCACCGAGAGCCTCTATATCGGCTCGGCCGACCTCGACCGCCATCTCCCCGGCTTCCGCGCCGCGAACGACTTGCCGCTCGACGACCCGATGTTCGCGCACGGCGTGCTCGCCAGCATCTGGATCGGCAACCGCACCACGGCGCATGCGCATCACGACATGTCGCACAACCTGGCGGTCTGCGCGGCCGGGCGCCGACGCTTCACCCTGTTTCCGCCCGATCAGGTCGCCAATCTCTATCCCGGCCCGCTGGAGCCGACCCCCGGCGGCCAGGTAATCTCGATGGTCGACTTCGCCGATCCGGATTTCGCGCACCATCCCCGCTTCCGCGAAGCCATGGCCGCCGCGCAGGTGGCGGAGCTGGAGCCCGGCGACCTGCTCTTCTATCCCGCGCTCTGGTGGCACCATGTCGAGGCGCTGGAGCGCTTCAACGTCCTGGTGAACTATTGGTGGAACGACGCCCCCGCCTTTCTCGACACGCCCCAGACCACCCTGCTCCACGCCATGCTGAGCCTGCGCGACCGTTCGGATGCCGAGAAGGCCGGCTGGAAGGCGATGTTCGACTATTATGTCTTCGGCCCCGCCGGCCAGGCCGCGGCGCACCTGCCCGCACATATCCAGGGCCCGCTCGCGCCGATCGACGCGACGCTGGCGCGGCGGCTGCGGGCGCAGCTGATCAACAAGCTCAATCGCTAGGGGGACGAGGATGGACCAGGCACCGATCCGGCGGGTCGTGATCGCGGGCGGCGGCACCGCGGGCTGGATCGCGGCGGCCGCGCTCGCCAAGCTGATCGGGCCGCTGCTCGAGATCACCCTGATCGAGAGCGACGAGATCGGCACGATCGGCGTGGGCGAGAGCACCATCCCCACCGCCCGAACCTTCCATCAGCTGCTGGGGATCGACGAGCGCGCCTTCCTGCGCGACACGCGCTCCACCTTCAAGCTCGGCATCGCATTCGAGGATTGGGCGCGGGAGGGCGACCGCTATTTCCACAGCTTCGGCCAGATCGGCAAATCGACCTGGATGGGCGATTTCCACCATTTCTGGCTGGAGGCGCGCGCGGAAGGCTGGGGCGGCGAACTGGGCGACTATTGCTTCGAGCTGCAGGCGGCACGGGCGGGCCGCTTCGCCATCCCCGAACAGGGGCACATCAACTATGCCTATCACCTAGACGCCGGGCTCTACGCGCGTTTCCTGCGCGATTTCGCCGAGCCGCTGGGCGTGAACCGTATCGAGGGCAGGATCGAGCGCGTCGAACAGCACCCCGAGACCGGTTTCGTCACGGCGCTTCGCCTCGCCTCCGGGCAGCGGATCGAGGGCGATCTGTTCCTCGACTGCACCGGCTTTCGCGGCCTGCTGATCGAGCAGGCGCTGCGGGCGGGCTATGAGGAATGGGGCCATTGGCTCCCTACCGACAGCGCGATCGCGGTACAGACGGAATCCGTCGGCCCGGCAATGCCCTATACCCGCGCCGCCGCCCACCGGGCCGGCTGGCAATGGCGCATCCCGCTCCAGCACCGGGTGGGCAACGGGCTGGTCTATGCCCGCGATTTCCTCGACGACGACAGCGCCCGCGCACTGCTCGACGCCCGGATCGAAGGCGAGAAGCTGATCGAGCCGCGCATCATCCGCTTCAAGGCGGGGCGCCGGCGCACGCTATGGGATCGGAACGTGATCGCGCTCGGCCTGGCGAGCGGCTTCGTCGAGCCGCTCGAATCGACGAGCATCCACCTCATCATGATCGCGGTCACCCGTCTCGTGCAGCTCTTCCCCTTTGGCGGGATCGGCGAGGGCGTGGCGGCGCGCTTCAATGCGCTGGGCCGCACCGAGATCGAGCGGATCCGCGATTTCATCATCCTCCATTATCACCTGAACCAGCGCGCGGACGGCGGCTTCTGGGACCGGTGCCGGACGATGGCGATCCCCGACAGCCTGGCCGAGCGGATCGCGGCGTTCCGCGACGGCGCCGTCGCCTGGCAGGCCTCGGACGATCTGTTCCGGGTGGACAGCTGGGTGCAGGTGATGCTGGGCCAGCGGCTGGAGCCGCGGAGCCATCACCATATGGGCCGGATGATCGTCGACGGCGAGTTGCGGACCGCGCTCGGCGCGCTCAGGTCCGGCATTGCCCGCACGGTGGCGCAGATGCCGGCGCACCAGCAATTCCTGGAGCGCTACACCGCCGCCTGACGCGATGCCGAAACGCATCGGCCATTGCCCTTCGGGCACGAGGGCCTCGCTGATCCGGCAGCTCGCGAGCATGGGATCAAGCGACAGCGGATATGCACCCCGGACCTCGCGCCGCGCTTCGTCGTAGGCGAAGGACATTCCACCGCGATCCTCCCGGATCACGCGCCCCACCGCGCGATTGGAGAGCGGCGCGAAGCGTTCCTTGCCCATGCCGGCCGCCCCTTGGCCTTGCGATCGCGCCGATATCGACGATCTCCACCGCACCCGAGGCCGGGCTGGACGCATCGTCGCGATCGACGGCCAGGCTGAGGCCCAGGGCTTCCATTCGATCACACAGCGTCAAGTGTTACCACTCGCAGCAGCCACAAAATGAGCCTTTCTTTGTTGCTCTCTTGCTGGAATCGGCTGGATCAACCCGGGTGCCTGCCGGCGGTCGTCTGTGAAATCTTGCCTTGAAACCAGCCGCTTGCTGGAGGCCTCCGGACGAAACGGGAGACGGAAAATGGTGCCCAGAAGAGAACTTAATAAATATAGATATCAATTTGAGAAGATTTCTCTAACTGAAATTGATATCGATTATATCACCACAAATACGCCCAAAGCTTCGAGCGAAAAAGTGGTTTGAGTCCTTCGGAGCTAGCCTTTCACTTATCTTTGTCGACAAACAATCCATACTGTAATCTTGGGCTATTGTCCATATGAGTGTGAACGGATGCGCTAGCGCGCACTGTCCATATACTGAGGTCGCACAACTTCAAAGCCGCCCGTCGGCATGTCGCGCGGGTGTAATGCGATGTTCCGGAAGTGATGCTCGAGAGTGTGGGCGATCTCGCGAACCCCGGGGTTCGACCATTCCGTGCGTCATCCGGATTGCGCCTGATCGGCGCACACCGCTCGCCAATGACCGCTTTGAAGGTTCTCAGAACTATGCCGGACGTTTCTCCAGATCACTTCCTCCGCATGAAAGAGGTGCGACAGCGCACCGGCCTCTCGACATCGACGATTTATCGCAAAATCCAGGAAGGCACCTTCCCACCCGGCCACAGCCTCGGCGCGAAGGCCCGGCGGTGGCTGGGAAGCGAGGTTCAGTCCTGGATCGATGCGCAGCTCGCCGCCGAGCCGGAAGTCGAGCCCTGGAAGCCGCCATTGCCGCCTGCCCGGCGCATAGGTGAGAGGAAGCCTCCGCCTCTGGTGCCGAACGAGAAGGGCGCCGAGGCGGCAGCTAAGGTTGCCGGGGTCGTTGGCCTTGCCATCCCCGAGGGCGAGGCGCCGTCCGATCGTGAGATCGCCCTTCGTTTTCCCGATTGGCCGGAAATGATGCGGCAGCGGACGGCAGCCGCCTATCTCGACCTGTCCGAGTCAGCTTTCATCCGCGAAGTATATCGCGGTATTCTGCCGAACCCGGCGCTGCTTGGCGGGCGACAGAGCTGGAGCCGACAAGAGATCGACGCGGCTCTTGCCCGCCTTCTCAAGCGAGACGGGCGTGTCCGGTAATGGAGCAGAGCCGCCGCAGGCGCCGGGCCGTGGACCGACCACCCATGCCATTCTCCGCCTCGCGCAGCGTGGCCTCCTCAAAAAGGTATCGAACTGCGCTGTATTGGCTCGTCGAGGCGAGACATGTCCGGCGCCTCCCTAGATGCGGAATTCTCATAGAGATGGTTTCGCATTTTATCCCGTTCTTCCTCTGGCTTCGCCGCCCAGATCACACGTAGCTGCTCATCCATTGGCGGATAACTCGGCTCGTCATACGAGAGCTCACCGCCAAGAACCGTGTCCGCATCGAAGGCGAAACCGTCGACAAGCGGAAGACTCCAGTCGACCGCGCCGAATGCCGAGTACGCAACCTGCGCTTTTCGGAGATCGGCCCCTTCCAGATTGCATCGGTAGACGACCGATTCCTGCAGCAGCACGTCCTCCATAAAGGCTCCACCGAGGTTGTCGTGATGCAACTGCGCGTGGCGGAGCACAGCGTCATGCCAGTCGCTTCCGCTCAAATCGCAGTGACCAATCCGCGTATGGCGCTGACGTGCTCCCCTGAAACTCCTCCAGTTTGAGCTAGAGTCCTTCATTGAGGAG
>ERZ778025.904-NODE-904-length-31189-cov-7.419381_pt1 | contig 31189 bp, 45 predicted proteins | sample MGYA00375755_ERZ778025 | MGnify/ENA primary metagenome ERZ778025 (study PRJEB29350, sample SAMN05389825) | bioreactor metagenome | isolation source: Thiocyanate bioreactor | place: South Africa: University of Cape Town | collected 2014-03-17 ... | reverse complement strand
TCGCTGAACCTGGATTTCTTCATAAGTCTCCTAACAGGAAACTCTACTATTTCAATCGATCCTCATTCTGGGGGGGCAGGTCAACAGCAGTGATCGACGTGATAAGCCTCCGTCGGCGTGTTAAGTTCAATCTTGGGAAAGAAATGATCCTGCGGAAGTGGAACCACGGAGCTACTGAAAGTAGACTCACTGAAATATAGACTTATGAAGTCGGTCCATGGGAAAGGCGGATAGGCAAAGGCGGGGCTCGGCTTTATACTAGGGGCATTCATGACTTCCCTTGCTGCGATTCCGCTCCTATCCCTTGCCTTTGCTGCCCCTCAAGAGATTTCTGGAGGTGTGCTCAAGCTTGAGCAGGCCGCTTATGATGTGCAGTTTTATGACATCTCCTTGAAAGTCGATCCGGTCGGGAAGACGATTTCTGGGGTGACGGTGATGGACGCCAAGACGGTGATTCCGACGGCGAGCATCTTGCTGGACCTGGATGATCCCTATTCGGTCAGTAAGATCACAGATGGGAAGAATGCGCTTCGGTTCGACCGCCTCCCCGGCATGATCCGCGTCTACTTCCCCCTTTCCAAGCAGCCCGGCGAGCCCATTCACACCGTCACCACGTACGCTGGCCCTCCCCATGTCGCCAAGAACGCCCCCTGGGACGGCGGCATCATGTGGTCCAAAACACCCAGCGGCGCGGACTGGATCGCCGTCGCCCTGCAAGGCGCGGGCGCGGACCTGCTCTTCCCTTGCAAAGATCACCCCTCCGACCGACCGAACGAAGCCACCATGCGAATCACCGTCCCCGACCCCCTAATGGCCGTCGGACCGGGCAAACTGGAAAAGACCGACCGCAACGCCGACAAGACCTCGACCTACGTCTGGCACATGCCCCTGCCCATCAACAACTACTCATTGGTCTTCAACGCCGCCCCCTACGCCCAGGTGAAAGACTCCGCCAAATCCGTAGCCGGACAAACCATCCCCATCACCTACTACGTCCTTCCCGAAAACAAAGACAAAGCGCCCAAGCTCATCGAAGAGCAAAAGAAGTACCTGGCCTTCATGGAGAAATACTGCGGCCCCTACCCATTCCGCACCGTAAAACTCGGCATCGTGGAAACTCCCCACCTCGGCATGGAACACTCGACCGCCGTCGCCTACGGCAACCGCTACCGGTTCGCGCCAGACGGCCTGGATTGGCTCCTCCTCCACGAATTTGGCCATGAATGGTGGGCAAACCTCGTGTCAGACGCCGACTGGCGAGACATGTGGATTCACGAGGGCTTCCAGAGCTTCATGGACACCTTCTATATCGAGCAGATTCGCGGCAAAGATGCCTACTTCACCGCCATGAAGGGCCGCCGCCGCGCCATTCGAAACACCGCCCCCGTCGCCCCCCGTGCCGAGACCTCAAGCGAAGCCTACGGCGGCGACATCTACGACAAAGGCGCCCTCGTCCTCCACGCCCTGCGCTACTTGGTCGGCGATGATACGTTTCTTCGCTCAATCCGAAAAATGGCCTATCCAACCCCCGAATCCGAAAAGTGGACCGACGGCCGAGCCCTTCGCCTCGTCACCACCGACGACTTCGTAAACATCGCCTCAAACGAATCCAAACAAGACCTCCGATGGTTCTTCGAGGTCTATGTCCGTCAAGCCAAACTTCCAACCCTCAAATCGGAAACCGCAAACGGCGTTCTCAAACTGGCATGGGAAACGCCAGACAACCTCCCCTTCCCCATGCCCATCGATGTGGTAGTCAACGGCAAGACCGTTCGCGTCCCCATGACCGGCGGCAAGGGTTCCATCGCCTACACGGGCCCCGAACCGGTCATCGATCCAAATGGCTGGGTGCTACGCGCCTAACGTTTCTTCTTCGACGCGTTCAAAGCCACTGCCGCCTGGATAAGTGCCTTGAACGCGTCCTCATTCAAATCATCGTTCTCAAAAATGTCCAGCGCTCTCCGGGTCCCCGCATCCAAACTCGCGTTGAACACCTTCTCTGGATCGGGAAGACTCGCCCCCTGCGCAAACGTAAATTTCACCTTGTCCTTATAAACCTCACCCGTACACAAGATGCCCCCTTGCGACCAAACCGGCACGCCATGAGGGTTCGAGGGCTTAACCCACTTCACTTCCTCAACCACCTCTGGGTCCGCCTCACGGATCAAAGCGCGAACACGCCCCAACACCTTTCCCCTCCAGTCGCTCCGTGATTCGATTCCAGCGATCTGAGGACTTCCGCCGAAATCCCCAGGCTCATCTTTGCCGATCTCCATCATCGTCTCCACATCACCCGCCGCACCACATGCCCCTTCCACATCCAGAGCCCACTGGCCAGCAAAAGGGGCAAAAAGACAAAGCGAACGGCCGGCGCATAGTTCGGAATCTGGTCGAAGGGACTGTAGACATAGCCCAGGATCGGAATTCCAAAAACGAGGTGAATCCAACGAAAGATTCCTTTGGTCAAGGGCCGCATCCCCACACCCTCCTGCTTTACTCCCATTTCGCCGGCTCCACCCCAAACTGCTCGCTGTATTCCTTATTCAAGCGCTGCCATCCCTCGCAGTGAAGCGCATCCTGAGCCACCAGCCGCCCCACCGGTTCGCCCGTCAAATGAGCGTCCATAACCCCCAAGCAAAGCTGCCAACCCGCCGCGCCCATCGCGATGAATCGACGATCGATACTTGCCCAAAGAGTTAGCCGCGTCCCGCTCGCCGTAGGTTCCAACTCCCACCGTGTCTCACGACCTCCCCAGAGGTACTCCAAGACCTTCGGCCGCTCCGCCCGAAGCACCTGCGTTTCATCCTTCATCTCCGTCGGAGCCCCCACCGTAACCAACGTTACCGGCCCCGTCGTTCCCATGTTCCGACTCGCATCGAACGGCGACCACTCACGCAAGTGCTCAGGATCGGTAAGCGCCTCCCAAACCCTCTCCGGAGGATGATTCAGTTCCTTAACCAAGACCAGAGTCCAATAATCTCCCTCGCGACTCTCAATCTTCGCCATATTCGCCGGACCAGGATTGAATTCACTTTGCATACTCATCTCAAATCTCCTTGTTGCTCCCCGCTCTCTTCCAAAGCCATCCGGTCCAAGTGACGCTCCAAGGCATCCACATGCCCGCTCCAAAACTGCCGGAACTGCGAAAGCCAATCGTCCACTTCCTTCAACGGCTCGGGCCGCAGCCGATACCGTCGATGCTGAGCGTCTACCCGTGCCTCAACGAACCCCGCCTCCCGAAGCACCCGCAAATGCTTGGAAACCGTAGGCTGAGGCAATCGCAATCGACTCTCAAGCTCCCCGACCGATTGCTCAGAAACCGCCAAGAGCCCAAGAATGGCCCGCCGATTCGGCTCGACAATGACTTCAAAAACGGATTGCACAGACCCAATATACACCAAAGAGCATATACTCACAAAGGAATATTAAAACAATCAGGAAAAACGAATCGCCAACCGCACCCGAACCAGATCCCCAACCCCCACCTTCTCCGCCCGCTGAACGACCACCTTAACCGGCACCAGGTATGACCCATCCTTGGGAAAAAGCGACGTCGTGTAGTCCGTCTCCCCAATCCGCGCCGTTACCGGAATCACCCCCCACCCATAGGTCACCCGAGAAGAAACCGCCTTAATCTCCGCCGATACCTCTGCCGGAGTCGGAAGAAACAAGAAAGGCGCCGGCCCTCGCCACTCAATAACTTCAGCCTCAAATTCAAACTCCATATCCTTCCAAACCGACCTTACCTTCCCTTACAATAGATCCCATGTCCACTCTCGCCCCTCTGATCGGAGCCTGGGACGAAGCCCACCGCGAGTTCGCCATCGCCTTTGAAGAACTAACCACCGAGGACCTCTGGCGACGAGCCCATCCACGGCTCCTCAGCGTCGGAGAACTCGCCGGCCACGTCGCCTACTGGCAGGCCGTATAGGTTCTCGGAGGCGGCGATGCCCGCCCTGACCTCCATTCCCTACCCATCCAAAGCCCCCTCGTGGACAATGGTTTTCGCTACTACACCCTGCAAGTAGACACGCCCTATTCCCTCTCTCTAAACGCAGATCAAGTCCTAGAAGAAGTGGCAAGAGTCCACGAGTTCGCCAAGCAAACAGTGCCCCCCTACGCGTCAGAAGACGCCTATTCCGGTCAATGGGGAACCTGGGGCAATCTCGTTCAATATCAAGCCTTCCATGTCGCCTACCACACCGGCCAGGCATACTCGGTTCGTCACCTAATGGGTCACGAAACCGAAGACAACTAACCCAAGAATTGGAGCCTAGATTCCCCATGCCAGAGACCCCGTACATGATCGCCGTTCGCCATGAGAACGGCATGCCCCTCTTGATCACCAGCGCGGAAATAGAGCCTGCGCATAGGCCGAATTACCCTTATCTCGTTTTGGCCGCCATTCCCTACCAAGCTCAAGACAACGGGCTACCCGCCCAAGGGGAACTGTCCCGGGTCGCCAAGCTGGAGGAATCCCTAACCCATGCTCTCAAAGATTGTCGGGCCCTGCATTTGGGTCACGTCACTCACAACGGCATCTTCCTCGTCGCGCACTACGCCATGCGTCCCGCTCCCGACTCGGTCACCATCCCAACCGGCTTCCTCAAAAAGTCCGCCATAGACCTGAACGTCCGCAAAGATCCCGACTGGAGTTGGTTCACCGCCTCCATGGAGCCAACCCCGCTGGAACGGGTAGCCCACCGAAATCAGCCCCTCTACGAGGTCCTCACTCAGCACGGCAATCGCCCAGAACTCCCCCGCCCCGTCGACTTCACCTTCTTCTTCAAGTCCCCCGAAGGCTGCCAAGCCGCCGCCGACAAGCTATCTGCCGATGGATTTCGCCAGAGTCAGCAGGATATCTGGGAGTCGGATGGCTCTTACGGGATCGAACTGGTCAGAGAGATGGCAACCCTGCCCGAAGAAATGGACCCGCTCTGCGTTCAACTGGACAAAGTGGCCGAGGAGTTGGGAGGCGAGTTTGATGGCTGGGCTTGTCCCGTAAAGAAGTAGCGTGATCCTGCAAGAACTTGATCAGGGAAGCTCCAAACATCGCATGAGCCGGCGCCGACATGTGATCGGCTCCCGGAATCACCTTCACCTCGCCATGAGAGACGACTTTCATCGCCGCCTCCACGCTCGCTTGAGCATCCAGATCTTTCTCTCCATAAAGAAAGAGGGCCGGAGCCTTGCACTTTCCTAGGGCCTCCGCCGGAACCGCCAGGTTCTTAAAGCTCAACCCCGCCGCCGCCAGAGCCTCCACGTCCTTCTTCCCATAAAGAAATTGCGCGATGGCATCCGCCTGCTGAGGAGTCGGCTTAGGCTTGTCCGGCGGATAGAAAGCGGTCACATAAGCCCCCAAGCCCTTCCCAGACTTGACGAGGTCGGCAAACATCTGCACTTCCGGAACGCTTGCCTTGCGAGGCTGGCCAAGAATCGGGGCTTGGCCACCATAGACCAAACTCAAAACTCGCTCGGGGTGTTTGGCCGCCACCATTCCAATCAAAAATGCCCCCATAGAATAGCCAACTAAGTGCGCTTTCTTGATCTTCAGGTGATCCAAAAGCCGAACGATGTCTTCCGCCATCTCAGGACCATACTGACGCTCGTCGTGAGGCTTATCGCTCTTGCCATGTCCTCGGCAATCCAGAGCGATGAACTGAAAACCAGGAACCGCCGAAGCGTCGAGTTTGGTATTCCCCGCCGCATCCCGTCCCCACATGCTGGAATCGCCCATCCATCCATGGACCAGCACCACCGCTTCCCCCTCGCCTGCGGAAACATACCGAATCTTGACGCCTTTGGAGTTAAAGAATCCCTCTGTTGCCACGGCCATGGAAGCAATTGCCACTGCCCCCAGAACCAGACCCAGTCGAATGACGCTCATCATCATTCCTCAATACAGCCCCTCATCGATTAGGGTTGCGAAAAGGAGATCTAAAACATGATCGAACCGTCATGCCATTCCCCGCCAAAAAAAGTCTGTTTCCTTCTATCCATCCGGCTAAAGCGAATGGGAATCGTAAACGACCCCTTAACTCCCTTGGCGCTATGCCATTCCACGTCGTATCTCCAAAAGGTCGGCCAAACGAACAGGCCCACGAGGGTGATCGTCGCCAGCAGAAGAAGAACAAACCATCGAGTACGGATATTGGGCGAAGACATCGGCAAAGAATGGGTGTCTGCCCCCTCGCAGCACGTTCAACGAAAATCTGAGTAGCCTTAGAGGGTGACTCGCGTCCTCTTTGTCTGTCTTGGCAACATCTGCCGCAGCCCGTTGGGAGAAGGCATCCTCCGGCGGCTTGCCGAAGAACGCAGCATACCGATCGAAGTCGATTCCGCCGGAACCAGCGACTACCACATCGGCGAGCTCCCGGACCACCGGGCACAACGCGTCGGAACGCAACGGGGATGCGAAATGACGATGCGTGCGCGGCAATTCAATTCATCCGATTTTCAAGCCTTCGATCTCATCGTCGTGATGGACCGCGCTAACCTACGATCGGTCGTCAGATGGCCCGGCGCCATTCCCGAAAAGGTCCGCCTCGCCCGTTCCTTCGATGCAAATGCCACCAGCGAAGAAGTCCCCGATCCCTACTACGGCGACCTGAGCGACTTTCAAGAGGTCGCTGACATGCTGGAAGCCGCCTGCAACGGCATTTTGGACGAAATCGATTGAACTACGGTTTGGCGGATTGCGGCAGCTCGACAATCCGGACCGCCCCTATCCAGGTCAGCAGAACCGGCGATCCTATCTGACTAATCGGTGCGATGGGCCCTATCCATTCCAATTCTTTAGAAAAGTAGGCGACCATGTCGCCAACACCAAGTTCTGCACCCGTCCAGCGGCAGACAGCCTCACCGCTCCTTGTTCGCAGCGAAGGACCGCGTCTCGGTACAACCCTTCGTTGATCGGTCCCTCGAATCTCCGATAGAGTTCAATGAAGGTCAAGCCCGGACCATTCGGCACGATAAACGAATTCGTCGTGCAGAACGCCGCGACAAAACCCACGGAGAGCCCTTGAAGGACGACTATTACTTCCTTGCCCGCAAGGATCGCCTGACGATTTCCTAACGAAAGGTAGCAGATTCGTGTCCACCTTGGAACCGGTGACCTGCTACACCTTCTCCTCCAAAGATCAGGGACCCAAAGAGGCTGAATTCCGCGCAATGCGGCAGATCTCAGGCGACTATCGATTGGGGAGGCGGTCTGAACCTTGGGCCGCTTCCTGCTGATGGAACTTGTCGATATCGGCCTGAGAAAACTTGCTTGTGTCGGGCGCCGGTTGATCGGGGGCCAAAGGGGTAGAGGGCGCCGGGTCGCCGCATCCAGTCAGGAGCGCGGCGACCGCCAAACAAAAGAGATAAGAGACGAATCGAAGTTTCATAAAAATTAGTAGGAGTTCGACCAGAACCGTCCCCAAGCGCGGGTCAATTCTGTATCGGGATCGTCGGCTGTGTTATAGCTGCCATCCGGTCCGTAGAAGTTCGTGACTTCGCAGGTTCCAGATGCGCCAAAGCTTGTCTGGAGCCGCATAATTTTCTTGTACGGCGTCTTCTTGGCGTGCCCGTCTACATAGGCGGCAATCACGCCGTCGCCGTGGTACTTGATTGCTGCCCTCGCAATCTGGTTGTACCAATCGTCGAAACGGTTGGTCGGCGTCTGGGACACCGCCGGACAAGCGGCGCGCTGCGGGTCGAAATAGTGTTGAGAATAGAGATTCGTTGAGGGATCGGAGACGTACTGGTCTTCACCATAGGCAAAGGCGATCCGCTCGGCAGGAGCCGAAAAACTCGTTTGGTTTCTCGGGAGATCGCTGCTTGCGTAGCCGTGCTTGTTGATCGCCATATGCGTCTGCCAACCCCAATTGATGGCTGGCGAGGTGTCCCAGGGTTGTCCTGGAACCGTCACCGTTTTGGTCTTGCTGGGATCCCAAAAGATGTCCGTATTCTTCACGTAGGGGCTAACGAGAATCGGCCAGGCTGTCCAAGGCGAACCTGCCATTTCGTGAGGCATGGTCGCATCGTCGTAGTCCGTGGAGTACATAACCCCTGCTGTGGCGATCTGCTTCACGTTCGATAGCGCTGCTGAGTCCTTCGCCGCGCGTTTGGCCTGGGCGAAGACGGGGAACAAAATAGCCGCGAGGATAGCGATAATGGCAATCACCACCAACAGCTCGATCAATGTGAAACCGCGACGTCTCATGTCATGAGACTACAGTCAGATTATTGAGATTCTCGTTTCATGAGCGGTAGTTTGCAAATTGAAACGCATGAAGGAAACTTGAGCAAGTACGATTGAATGTCCTCCCCTTGCCAATGAGACGGCCCTATGCAGGTTAGCGACGTAGCCACCAAGTTCTTTCGCCCCGAAGCGACAGCTCCATTCGTCAACCTCTACCGCCTGACGCCAAAAGCCGGCATTCTCAAGCGGAATCCGCCTCACTATCACCCAGACACTTTCGAGATATTCGCTGTCTACCACGGCCATCTGGACTGGACGGTTGGTGAGGAGACTCATAGTTTGAGACCAGGCGATTTTATTCTCGTCCCGCCAAACGTCGTTCACGGCGCGGTGGACGCCAATCTTCAAGTCAGCAAAGTCATCGCCCTTCACATTGCCCCGGATGAACTCCCGGATGACTTGGCGAGAGCGCTGGAAAGCCTGGCCGTGACCCGCACGCGTGATCCATCGGTGCTTGATTTGGTGCGTCGAGTCTTCGATGAACATCGACGGAAAACCCCCCTCCTGTCCAGTCTTGCCCCGGCTCTTGCCGCCCTCCTGATATCCACGCTTGTGGACCTAAGCAAAGACGAAGAAAGACTGGAAAGCAGTCGATTAGTCCGCCGAGCCCAAAAGGCGCTCATGGAAAAGTACGGCACACGCCCCACCGTAAATGAAGTAGCGGATCGCCTGGGTGTCTCTGCGGTATGGCTCACCCGTTGCTTTATCCGTGAAACGGGAGCCTCTCCCGGAGATTGGGCACGCTCGAAAAGGATATTTGAAGCCAAGCAACTGCTGGCCGACGGAAAGCTTACAACCAGCGATATTGCGTTCGAACTCGGCTATTCGTCGGGGCAGGTCTTAGCAACCGCGTTTCGAAAGGAATGTGGGATGACCCCCACCGAGTACCGCGCCCTTCACCAAAGCCGAGAACCATCCGAAACTCAAGAACCAGACTGCTACTCGATGCGGATTTACTATGAAGATCGCGATGAGGTTGTCGGAGATGATAATTAACCGCAAAGCGCGTTGGTTTTTCGATACTTGTATTTTCCTTACGCTACTATCTGCAAATGCTCTCCCGGCGAGACCTGCTCAAGATCACCGGCCAAACCTATCTGGCGGCTAGCCTGGCCCCCTTGGCCAACGCGATGAATTCACTCGCTCCTGCTCCGGCCCGATCCGTGCGCTCGATCAATGTGATCAACTTCCTTCGAGGTGTTGAGCCGCGAGGTCCCGTCGATCTCCTGCTTCCTGCCGTGAAGCAGATGGAGATAACAAAAGACCTCAATCTCCCGACCACTTGGTTGCTTCAATACGATGCACTGGTGTCAGGTCCCTTCGTCAAGTTTCTCAAAGACAGCATGCCAAAGGGCCATGAGGTCGGCGTCTGGTTTGAAATGAACGAGATGCACTGCAAAGCGGCGGGAGTGGAGTGGCGAGGACGTCCAAACTACGAGTGGGATCACATCCCCTGTGTCGCCTTCACGATTGGCTATACCGAAGCCGAGCGCATAAAGCTCGCCGATGCCTTCATGTCCAAATTCAAAGAGGTTTGGGGCTCATACCCCAGGTCCGTGGCCAGTTGGAATCTGGATGCCGTCACCATGGCCCACTTGGTAAAGAAATACGGGGTCGATGCGTTTGCCGTTTGTCGAGATCAAATTGCGACGGATGGCTTCACCATCTGGGGAGCTCCTTTCGCGGGTTACTATCCTAGTGACAAGAACTGTTGGAGCCCTGCTCTTGATCCCAAGCATCAGATTTCCTCTCCCGTTCTAAAAATGCTGGGGCAAGACCCCGTGTATTACTACGAGAGTTCCTATCCAATGCCGGATGGACGGAAAGGCGGACCGGATACGATGGAGCCGGTTTGGCCATCGGGACGATCCCCGGTCTTCATCGAAAACTTTCTTGAAATGATCGAGAAGTCCCCAACTTTGAGTTTCGCCTATGCTCAGTTGGGTCAGGAAAACAACTTTGGCTGGCCCGAAATGGCCCAGGCGTATCCCATCCAGATGAAAGCCCTGGCAGAACTGAGAGACCGCGCCCAGGTTCATGTTGAGACCATGGGTGAAACCGGACGTCGATTCAAGCAAGCGTTTAAGGTCACTCCAACTCAAGCGCAAGTAATGCTGGAAGACCCCTTTGGCAATACTCGCCGTCAAGAGGGCACGATCTGGTATCAGAGCCGATTCTATCGAGCAAACCTGCACCTGAAGGGCGATCTTCCCTTCCTCCGTGACCTGACCGTCTACAGCGACCGAAACGCTCAGCCTTTCTTGAATCAAGCGACCCGATTGCACGATGTCGAACAGCGAATGCCGGCCGCCTTGGATGGCTTTCACTGGAGCAAGACCCCTGGTTCTTCGGAACCCGGAAGCGGAGGCTACTTCGTCATTGAAGGCGAGCGCCTGAAGCTGACCGGCAAGCCGGTGGTTCGAGAAGAGGGAGCGAATTTGATCGCTGAGTTGCCGGTGACTGGCGGTCGCAAGCTGGTTGTAAAGTTTGAGGAACGCAGACTATCTGTGCGGCTCCTCTCTGATTCGGCTTCCCCCCTGACCCTCATGTTTGAGTGGGATCCATCGCGCGCGGCCTTCGTTGGGCTAAATGGGCAAGAAGCGACCTATAAGTGGCAGGAATTTGTGTACTCAGTGAAGGTAACCGAGGGAAGTCCGAAGAAAACTGAACTAGGTTGGAGCGTTCTCGCGACGAATCGAGGCATTGCCCTGGACCTGGCTCAGAAATCATGATCGGCCTTCTCCCCCTCACCCTTCCTTTCTCCAACGAAATTGTCATTCAAGACAAGAGTGGACATCTAAGACTCAGTTTAAGTATCGACAAAGGCTGTGTCGTAAGACAAATCGAAACCTTCGGATACCCATCGATCGATCCGAATGGCGGTGTATGGACCGGGATTCAGGTTGGTGGGAAATGGCATTCCACACACATACTGGCCCGACCACCCAAGGTCTTCCAGAAAGGCGGCAAGACCGAGATCACGGGTATCGAATACGGCGAAAACGGTATTCGGGTCTTGGAGGGCTGGACGTTCACGTCAAAATCCGACTCCATTGTCTGGAAAATTGATCGCCGCTATCTCGACGGAGGCGTCCTCGAGTCCACCGCGATGCCTCTGGCCACGTTTAAGGACATGGCAACGTGGACCGGCGCGCTCTTGGGAACCGGCGGGGTTGCCTGGTGTCGCCTCTTCGATAGCCCCAATGCAACCTATGGCGTACACACGGACTCTGCCGCTTTCTGGAGATTCGGAGAAGAGCCCTGTCTCAAACTCACCAGTCTGCCCGGGAAAGGACTTCACTCGGCGTTACGATTCACCCGAGAGGCTGACGGACGGTTTTCGGCTTCATCGTTGACGACCGAATCTGAATTAGTACCCAAGGTCAATAAAGCAAGATTCCTCAGAACCCAATCGGATATCTGGAGCCCCTTCGAAGTGAGGCCAAATCAAACGGTGAGTGCTTCCATCGAATTCAAAGCGCAACGATATTCCGAAGTTTATGGACGCGGCGATTTCAAAAGCCTAGACACCCATGCCATCACAGAACTCGTGAATACCATCGGCCGAATCGGCGTCATCGATGAGGGCTTGGTGGGCAGCAACGGCTGGTACAGCGGCTATATCTGCATGCACGAACCATGGCTTGCGCGAGTGGGCTCCGCCATCGACGACCCAAACTACACCCAATCGGTGGCCAAGTTCTTGGACTACGCGCGAGAGCACGCTGTCCTTCCCGACGGAATGGTGAAGTCCCGATGGAAGTACGATGCAGGCGACGCCCAGCCCGGATCTTACGACGAGAAAAGCGGTTTCTACGAGGCCCAATGGGGGCGGTTGATGGACTCGCAAACCTCCTATGTCACCAATGTGGCCGATCAATTCGATCAAAGTGGCGACCTCGCTTGGCTTAAGCGGCAGAAAGCATCCTGTGAATCGGCCCTGGAATATCTGCTAAAGCGAGATACCGACGGGGATGGATTGTACGAAATGTTGAACCATTCCACTAGCCAGCGGCGATCAAGCGATTGGTTGGACATCGTGTGGGCCTCTCACGAAAACGCATTTGTCAATGCGCAGCTTTACGGCGCTCTTCTTAAATGGGCGAAAATCGAGGAGTTGCTGAAAGATTCCGCGTGGGCTAACCGTTGTCGAGACGCGGCAAGCAAGTTGAAGAGCGCGTTCAATAAGTCGATCGACGACGGCGGTTTCTGGGACCCTGCCAGGGGTTGGTACGTCTACTGGCGAGATGCCGACGGCTCGGTCCATGGGAATAACCTAACGGTTCCCGTCAACCTAACCGCGATCGGAGAAGGAATCTGCGATGATCCGGTTCGCCAGAAGGCTCTCCTCGACAACATCGAGCGGCGCATGAAAGCGGAATCTCTTCTCACCTGGCCCGCCTGCTTTGAGAGCTATCGGCCCGGCGAAGGTGCGGATGACCACTTCCCCACCTACGAAAACGGCGATTTGTTCCTGGCATGGGCCGAGTACGGCGTCCGCGCCTATGCCAAAACCGAACCCGCCATCGCCCTGAAATACGTCCGCCAGATCGTGGACCAATACAAGAGGGACGGCTTGGCGTTTCAACGTTACCTACGAGCAAGCGGCAAAGGCGCTGGCGACGACATCTTGGCAAACAACTGTAACGTCATGACCGGCCTCTATCGAGACATCTTCGGAATCCGTCCCAAATACAACCGACTCTATCTCGAGCCCCACATCACCCCAGAGCTCGACGGAACCCGGATCGAATACGACCTGCGCGGCCAACACCTTCAGGTGCACCTATCGACTCACTCCACCGAGGTCAAACGGGCAAATATATCGATCAAAACGGTCGCGCCCTTCGGCGTCGCCTTCGACAAGAACGGCGCCATCTGGTTCCCCGGTTCATCGAACACCACCGCCTTTCGGGTCGAGTCAGAAGGAGACCACTCTTTACAGGTCTCGATAACCCAGTGGTCCCACCTAAAGCATCTGACCCTCACCTCCCCGTCCAACACCACCTGCGAAATCATCTTCCTAACGCTTTCCCCCGGACGGAAATACCATCTTCAAACCAACGGCAAAACTCTCACCGAAATCACCGCCAAGAACCCCAAAGCAAAGATCAAGGTCGACAAAAACACCCCCCTCACCCTTCATCTAGTCGAATAGAGAGACTCACCTTCACGAATCGTCAAATCCACCTCTATAGGTATCCCTTCGATCATAGGGTATCCAACCGATCCCAATTTCAAACCCAAATAAACCCTAAAACAAAAATGGCTGGCCGCCCTAAAGCCGACCAGCCATCTTCCATCCAAAGGACCCCCTAACTCTTCTTAAAACTCCCCTTGGGAGCGCTAGGCGCGCTCTGAGACTTAATAAACGCCGCCACATCCCGATGCAGCTGCCGACGGCATTCATCGTCCAGATAAATCATATGCCCAGCCTGATACCGAGTCCGAACGATATTGTTAGCCAAAAGCGGATCCAAACTCAGATTGTCAAGCAATTGATCGTTCGTCCCCATCGGACAAGCAACATCGTAATAACCCATCGCCACCATCACTTTGGTGTACGGATTGGCCGCAATCGCTTGCCGCAACGACCCACTCTTATCCAAGGGACCGCCACCCTCTGGATACTTCCAGGGAGCACCAATTCCATCTCCTAGGATGTAATAGCGAAGCGTCGTCTCATATCCGATCTCGCCAGGCAGATAGTCATTGATCGTCGACGTAAACACAGGCTGCACCTGAGTGTAAGAAGGATCAGGACCACCCCGGTCAGAATCGGGATTCAAATCAAATCCGACGTACCGAGAGTCATAACGCCCAATAAGCCGCTTCTGAGACCGCAAGAGCTCCTTGTACCAACGAAAATCGTTAATCCGAAGATTTGCTTTCTCCAGATACTCATCCGACAGCCCGGTAAAGTGGCTCAGCTTAGCCGCAATATCCTTCTTCTTCTCCGGCGTAATCTTGTCGCCCTCCGAAAGCGCTGGCAAGTATTCGCTACGCGCGAACTTCAACGCCTCTTGATAAACCTCATCCACCGTCTTCTTCTGCATATCTTCCGAGAGTCGGTGGTGATACCAAGCGGTGGTCGCGAAGGTTGGGAAGAAGAAGGCTGGACGGGTATCCGTCGTCTTCGCCCCATCCGCCGGAGCAGGACCGATCAGCGGGCTGACCAGAATCAGACCACTCAGACCAATACCCTTGTCGTGAAGCCAAATCGAAAGCCCCGATCCACGGATGCCACCATAACTCTCACCCATCACAAAAATGGGACTAAGCCAACGGTTTTCCGTGCTCAGAAACGAACGAATAAACTCGCCCACACTCGAAATATCTCCATCGACACCCCAAAACTTAGTTCCGTCTTCAGGCTTATCGGGGCGGCTATATCCCGTTCCAACTGGATCGATAGTGACGATATCGGATTCCGGAAGAATGCTCTCGTCGTTCGTAACCAGTTCATACGGCGGAGGCGGCATAAAGCCCTCTGCACTCCCCATCTTTGGCCGCTTGGGTCCAACGAAACCCAAGTGAAGCCAGACAGAAGCGCTCCCGGGGCCACCATTGAAAACAAATGTGACCGGACGCTTAGCAGAGTTAGCGACGTCTGTTCGCTTGTAGTAGGTGAAAAAGATGCGTCCATCCACATCTCCCTCCTTACTGCGAATCGGCATCATTCCGGCGGTGGTTTGGTACTTCACCATCTTTCCGGCGATCTTGAGGGAATGGTCCTTGTGGACCCAATCGGGCTGAACTTCGCCCTGAACGTGAGATGTAATAATTGCGGCGGCAGCGAAGACCGAGAGCATCTACCGATTATGCCAGAAGTTATTTGAATGTTAAAGAACATTCAATATTTGCTCCAGGCGAAAGCTCCGCTCGTCGCACCACTGGGCAAACCTGGCCACGTCGCGCATGTAGGCGGCGCGGGTGTTAGCGTTGGGAATTGTGACCGCGAAGAATTCGAGGAAAGCCCTCTGTGCCTCTGTGGGCGCGTTTGCGAAGAGGGCGGGCATAAGATGACCCCCCGAAACAGGGGTGCCCGCTCTCACTGGTAGTAGAAGTTTGTCTCCGTCCATGGTCTTTCCTCTCTGACGAGTGTGGCACAGAATAAGTCTCACATAAAAGGGGTTATGTGTGGATAGTTTGGCCGCCCAGTCGCCCCGCCGTTTTGTGGTGCCAGGGGCTGTAGAATGACAGCATGAATGGTCTAAGAGCGCGACTCCTGGAGCATGTCCCGTCTCCCGACGGCACTCAGGCCGATGTCCTACTCATCGAGCCGAACGGTGACGAGCATCGCGTTCGTTGCCTCTGCAAGCGAGACGGAACCACAGACCTAGGCGGCGACGGGGAGATGGTTGCCTTCCTGAACGACAAGTACGGCGAGCAGACGGTGTGGGCTCTTGCGCGTCAGATGACCCTCGGATAGGCACTGAATCATCGCTTTCCCTCCCATCATCCCGGATACGTGGTTGGCTGGAGGAATTCGTTTTTCCGGCAAGGCAAATCTCTCGACGGGTGGAGTGGGGTCTGGGTCAAGGACGCCGCAGGCGCTCGCTAAGTCCTTGACGCGGGCACCGCGCCGTCCCCACAATCGTCGGCCATTGCCGGGAAGAGGAGGGCAATGCTGCCTGTTTTTGAACCCTGAAGCCTCAGGTGGAACCGATACCTTGAGTCAACCGTCTTAGTGTGTGTACAATGTACGGAATAGACTAGACAGGAGCCAAAGACATGAAAGCCGCCGCCCAAAGTTCCAAAGACGCCAGGATTGACCTGCGCGTGAACCTGAGCCAGAAGACGCTGTTAGAGCTAGCCGCCGCGTCTCAAGGCAAGAAGCTCTCCGACTTCGTCATCAGCGCCTCGACTGAGGCCGCTCAGATGGCCCTCGCGGACCAGAACCGCTTCGTTCTCCCAGAAGAGCAAATGACGAAGTTCCTGGAGAGCCTAGAAGAGGAGCCGAGAGACATTCCAGAGCTTCGAGCTCTGTTCGCCCGGAAAAGCGCTTTTGAATGAGCGCCTCCTATCAAAGGCCGGTCCTGCTTTCCGAAGAGCATGATGTGGACTCGTTCGATTGCGGCGTTGAGGCCCTAAACACGTTCCTGAAGCATCACGCGCTACAAAACCAGCGGAACAACTCGGCTCGCACGTTCGTGGCAACCCGAACGGACACGCGAGAAGTCGTTGGGTTCTACAGTCTATGTGCGGCGTCGGTCGATTTCGAACAGACTCCCGAGAGGATTCGCAAGGGGCTCGCAAGGCACGAGGTGCCACTCGTGCTATTGGCTCGACTTGCCGTCGACACGAGCTGCAAAGGCCAGGGCCTTGGAGCCAGCCTTCTTCAAGACGCATTCCTGCGGTTCATGAATGTCCAAGAGACCATCGGAGCCCGCGCCCTCCTTGCTCACGCCAAGGACGCGCCGGCGAAAGCCTTCTATGAAAAGTGGGGATTCGTATCGACGGAAGGCTTACCTTTCCACCTCTACATCCTCACCAAGACCATCAAGGCCACGCTTCAATCGGATGGCGGCAAGGGACAATCGGCTTGATGGACGGACGCGAGCAGACCGTGTGGGCTCTCGTGCTATTTCTTGGGCATTCTTGTTGCCGGTGGCTTTCCGCCTAGACTGGAATGCGGCCGGTGGTTGTTGTATCCGTCCCGCCACTCCTCTACAAGCATGGCTTGCCTGGTCAAGGCTGGTGAACCGGTGGGAGGAGAGGCACTCGTAACGGAACCGAGAATGGAAGGACTCGACGAACCCGTTCTGCTGGGGTTTGCCTGGTTGGGAGAATGCAAGTTCGATGCCTTTAGCCTTGGCCCACTCAATGAACTCCACCGAACGGAACTCCGGCCCGTTGTCGAGGCGAAGTTGAGTGGGCTTGCCGTGGCGCTCCACCAACTTGTCCATCACGAAGACGACGTTGCACGACGAGTAACGGGTCCGAGGCTCCAAATGCAGGCAGAACCGCGAGTAGATGTCGAGAACGGTCAGGCAGCGAAACGAAACGACAGAGCCGCCTTTGATGAAGCGGTCGTGAATGAAGTCCAGTCCCCACGTTTGGCAGGGCCCGTCCGGAACGTTGAGAGGCGACCGCTCGACAACAACCTTCTTTCCGCGCCGCTTTCGTCTGAGCGCCATGTTCTCTTCCCTGTAGATTCGCTCGACTCGCTTGTGGTTCACGCTGAACCCTCTTGCGCGAAGCAGGCCGGTGAGCATTGGACACCCATATTTGGGATGCTGTTGTCCCAGCTCCCGCAATGCGCTCCTGACCTCGGCGTCGTCGCTCGGCATAGCGCGATAGTGGAACACCGTCCTCGATATGTCAACCAGTCGGCACGCCTGCCTCACGCTCAAGCGCCATCTCTCGACGAAATAGGCTGCCATGTCACGCTTGGCCTGTGCCGTTAAGAGTTTTTTTCGAGCGCGTCCTTGAGCGCGTCGATTTCAAGTGCCATGTTGGCCACGACCTTCTTCAGCCGGGCGTTCTCCTCGGCAAGCTGGCGGAGCTTTTGCACGTCGCCGCCCTGCATGCCGGTGTACTTGCGCTTCCAGGCGTAGAACGTCTCCTGGTGCATGCCGTATGTCCTGCACAGGTCAGCGACCGGCGTTCCCGCCTCTTGCTCTTTGAGAATAGCGAGAATCTGCTCGCTCGAATATTTGCCTCGTCCCATGGGGCCTCCTCTGTTGGCCCCGCTAGAAACAGGGCTCAGGTTAAGAGTTCACCACGCCGTGGCAGCAACGCACTCGGACTCAGATTGCCCGTGGCACTAAGAAAGGGGGATGCTCAAAGCGACTTGAAGTTCCTTGAATAACTTCACTCGGGCGAGTTCCTCTCTAGAAACCAAAGCCCCTTCCTTTAGCCGGAAGATACTTGTTTCAGGCGGGCTACCGATATCCCAATACCCGGAAGCCAAGAATGTCGGCTGCCCATCTGAGTACGCCAAAGCGCACCACATCCAGCTCCGCACTCCTTGGTATAGGTTCTTCACTGCCCCCTTTCTCTTCACATCGACCTTGAGCAATCCCATTCGCTGGTGGCCCCAAGGAGACGTATGGATAAAGGTTTCGTAAGACCAGGGGGCCTTGCACCGAAGGACGAGGTTTGAACGAGATGCCATTCGCCATCTTGACGGTTAGCAATCGGATGGTGGCTGCTTTGTGCGATGACCGTGCCGAATAAGAAAATAACCATTCCCCCTAGATCGCAATAGCCACTGGCTTAGGCTTTTCGTAGGTGCTCATGCAGTCCTGATAATGTTTGCCGCCATCGCCATCAGTTGCTTCCTCCCCGGCGGATCGAACCAACGATAAACATGACGACACCGACGAAGAAGATTAGTAAGGAGACATAAGGGCCGTAACGTGCGACTGCGCCTAAGTCTCGAAACACAAAACCCGGCCCACCCCAAAAGAAACCTAGGGCCAAGAAGCCTAAGCAACCCAATACTAAACCGCCTACCTGAAGTGGCTTCATCTCTATCCCAAAATAAAGCAAATCCAGCCAGGATTTGGTGGGGTAGGCAGTGGAATGGGATTGCCCAAGCGTGCGCATTCTTGGCATGCCCATTTCATGACTTCGATCGCGCCGCAGTAACAAATAGGGTTCCACTTGCAAGAAGAAATGAGGTTTCTTGCTGCACAAAGGCACAGCGCACAGTCACATTGAACCTTATTTATCGGATTAAGCCAGTCGCACCATGTGGCTAAGCATGAATCGTGTGTCTGACAACATGCATCAACGGCGTTAATCGGAGGTTCGGGCCCCATACGTGAGGGACCACAGTAGTTGCCGAAACCGAAGAGTCCAGCAATATCAATGTTCCAAGTAGGCATATTGCCTACATACCCATAAGATGCTTGCCAAGGCCATAGGAGGTCTACCGTCAGCCACCTTGACAGATCTGTTCTAAGGCTTCTCATTCTCACATACAGCCTTGCGAGGGCGTCTTTGTAATAGCCGAGGGTTCCGACGAATCCCCAAGGGCTTGGATTGGTTCCGGAGCTAGTCCTCACTTCCCCGAACGGCCAATAGGTGGTGGAAGAGGTGATGTTTCCGCTTGCATCGGTGGTTTTCACAACGCTTCCCAGGGTGTCGCTCACGTAACACGTGACCACCCCGCCCCGGTCCTCCTCGACCAAGACCCCGTTCACCGTCGCCTACACTATCGAAAGAGCCATAAATTAATTTTCTCCCTTAGATTCTTTGTTGGCTTGCAAGGCCTGGTCAATCAAATCCAAACTCCTTAGGATCGACAGAAATACCCGCATCTTTGTAATAACGTAGCACCGACAAATTCCAGTAATCTTTTGCTTCGTCAATGATCTCTGGAGTCGCTTGGTGCATAAATGCGACCGCCTCACGCCATATCGACTTGAGATAGTCGAGGTTCTCTAATTCAATGCCATAAGAGGTGTAAACGCCGACAACGAGGATACATCGGTGCGGAGTTGGGTTATCTCCTTCCATGATCTCACGTAACTTGGCTGAGACGCTGGAACTTGCAACATACGAGGAGACAAAGTTCCAATCCTCCTGCCACACCGCTCGTCTTGCGAGCCATTCATCATGGGTGTCAGCGTGGGTCATATCCTGGATTTCCCCAATTCCAATAGTCGCAAGGCGGATATGTGGGCCAGCTGCCAGAGCTTTTACATTGCGCGTAGCAGTTGGAACAATAAGGCTCATACCATCGCCCGCCGGGTGGGATACCTCCGCATCCCTTTGTTTGGCAGATCTCCAATTGAAGTTCGCAGCTTGTTCCGCAATTGGGATTACCACCTGAGGAGCTTGACGCAGCGAATGCTGGCGCTGGCAATAAAATCGGGCCAGGCCTTAGCAATCCCTTGAGCAGGTTTATGATCGCTGGTGGCCTTACCCCCTGGATTAGTGCCAGCCCCTTGACTGGACACCTGCGACAGCACCGCGCAACCAGCAAGCGCGGGCAATGCGACCCAGAAGAGCTTGGCGACGATTCCCATCGTCTTGCCATTATATCACAGCCGCTTTCCTATGGTCGCGACGCGACGGTCGGTGAACCTCACTGAGTTGGATTCAGCTCGCATCGGAGAGGATTCACCTTCTTGACTTGGGCCTGAAACCATGTTCTGATAGCTCTATGAACACACTCATTGAACTCAAGAACCCAAGACTCCGCCTTCTCGTCACCATGAAGGCGTCAGCTATTCTCGATGAGCGCCGGGACAATCCTAGGACGGCTCGCGCCATCATTCGCGCAATGGAGTTCTCCAAGGGCGTCACATTCCACGAGCCTCGGACGCTCATGATTCAGAACTGCCCCCTTGGAGTCCATGTTGACCCAGGTCGCGGCCTGGTCGTGGTTGTTTCCAAGTTCCAGGGCTTCCCCGCGATTCCCGACGAACTCGTCGAGGCCCTCTTGCCCTTCACGACCGACGTCGCCGTCGCTTAAGCCTTCATTCACCATGAAACGTCCCGGAATCGGTGCCGCCCTGCGCACTCGGCGTCGATGTTGTTGGCGGAGTCGTCACAGGTGCTCTTGGCGGAGTCTGCGCTTCGTAATGCTGCCAAATCGGAGAGCGCTCTAGCCGTGTCGTGCTTTCTCGGTGCCAGTCCGTGTCGGTGTCGCTAAAACGGGTCCAAGTGTCTTGGTCCTTCCAGACCGCCACATACTGGTTCTTGCTCTTGACCACATTGCCGGCCGAATCGTAGCTGTAGGGAGTGAACTGAGCCGAGTAGCGGACGGTCGCCGTGGCGCTCTTCGGCCCTGTCTGCTCCACAGATTCAATCGTGGCTGTCACCGTGAGGTCCTTGACGTTGGCGTACAGCTTACTGAGGCGTCCCTGGATTTCCGAGCGGTCGATGCTTCCGCCACTCTGGAAGGTGACTCGGTAAGAGGTTGGGAAATTGTTGTAGGAGAGCGAGCCGCTTTGAATCTCGCCCGCTATCGCTTGGTAGGGGCCGCTGAGCATTTCTTTGCTGGGCCTCTTGTCATCGAACACGATGTCCCCTTCGTCCATCTTCCAACTCAGCGTCGCGTCGCCTGCCTGCTGAATCAAGGCTCCCGTCTGTCGCTTCCATTCTCTCGACTTGATTTTCCAGCCGCCTGAGTTCACCAACCGATACTCGTTCTCCACTATCCGCTCGATGACCAGGTCTCCGTCCTGGTCGGTCCCCCTGCGTTAATGAACCAGTTCTTGATGCCGGTGTCGTACCGAACGAGCTCGGCCACCGTCGCGCTGACTTCATCCGTCGTCACCTGAGCGATGTTCGTCACTTTGAGCTTGTCGATGGTCTGTTTGCTGTCGTAGAAGTCCGAAGTGCTTGACGACGCCTTCCCCAACATGTCTTTGGACGTGAATCCGGATGCCGTCAGATTGGATGGGAAAGTGCCGCTGTTCCAGCCAGTGCGATAGTCGTCCATGACGGCCGCAATCTGCTCCTGGAGCGTTTTCACCTGGGCAGGGGTCAGCGTCTTGTCGCCGCCCGGCTTCACCTCGACCGGCTTTTGGTAAAAGTCTGGCGGGGGCCCAAAGAGGAGCAAGTAGGTTCCGCCAAGCAAGCCGGCGGCGAGCGCAGCGACCGACAAAACGACGGTGACGAACATCTTGAACCCCGAGAAGAAGGGCTTCTCTTCATGCACATGCTTTTTGAGGTCGAAGCGGGCTTTCGCATCTATACACCGCCTCTCATATGATCGATTGGAGTCAATCGAAATGAATCATGTAAGAATCGGTCCCGTGCCGCGAATCACTAAGCTGTGGACCGAACAATGAGTAACGTGGAGGGGCAACAGAGGGCCTTCGCCACCCTAATGGATCAGCACTCAGGCATTCTCCATCGAGTAGTCAGAACCTATTGTCGATATCCGGAAGATCAGCACGATCTGGCTCAAGACATCCGAATGAATTTGTGGATGGCTTTTGGGCGTTACGACTCCAAGCGGAGTTTTTCCACATGGATGTACCGGGTTGCCCTGAACACGGCGATCAGTTGGGTTCGCAAATCCGAAATCAGAAGTCGATTCGACGGAGGTCCGGTCAAGGAAGACACTACGGCAGCGTCGGTGGAAATGGATGAGCGAGCGAAGACACTCGAACTTTTGATCGAAGGGCTCGATCAAATGAATCGAGCGTTATTGATTCTTTACATGGACGACCTGAGTCACGCCGAAATCGGAGAGATTCTCGGAATCTCGACCGGCAACGTTGCGGTCCGCATTAGTCGGCTCAAAGACCGACTCCGCACTAAGATTGCTCAGAACGAGGAACGATGATGGAACTTAATGAATTTCGCACCGCATGGCAGTCGCTGGACCAAAGGATCACAGATTTAGAGGCAGAGAGCCGAGGACGGAGAACCCGATCCGCCGTTACTCGTCTCACCGCCATGCCAATCTTCGAGCTAGTCGTAGGCTGTCTCGCCGTTCTCTGGGCCGGAGGTGTATTTGCAGATAATTTTCACCGGGCCATGCTCCATCCCGCATCGGCCATTCCAATCGTTACGGTTTGGGTTTTAGGCATCGCAACGATAGCTCTCAGCGTTCTCCAGATCTTTTATGTAAGTAGAGTTGACATTAGTGGGCCAATTTTGAGCGCACAACGAGACATTTCGCGTATTCGCAGGCTCAGAGTTCGTTCGAGTCAATTCTTCATACTCCTTGGCCTTCCACTTTGGGTTGTCTTTCCACTGGCCTTGGGACAAGCAATTATCGATTGGAACTTCATTTATGCCGTCAACGGAGCCTGGATCGGTGGGAATGCAGTCTTTGGGATCGTCCTTGCGATTGCCCTCCTCGGCCTTTGTCGGAAATACAGAGATCGTCCCTTGGCCCAAAGAATAAGCGACATTCTTGCTGGAAGCGAATTGGTTCGTACCGAACGTCTCTTGACTGACATCGCCGAATTTGAGCGCAGCTAAATTTCACTTTGGCTTCGGAAAGACCTGGTGATTCCTCGCCCACTGCTCCCATTGGGCGGAGAGTCGTGCCACGACATCGGGATAATCAGCAGCCACGTCATTCATTTCGGTCTGATCATCATTTATCCGATAGAGATGCCAGGCTGGATTCCCAGACAGGGACACCATCTTCCACACGTCGTCTCTGATGTATCGCGCGCCCAAGTGCTCGTTAAAGAGGATTCTGCGCTTCGTTTCCTCTTGTCCCTTCAATGTAGATGCAAAGCTAAGTCCCGTGAAAGGAGTGATGTCGTGGCCCTTGTAGGTCTTAGGATAGGTGGCATGGGCTAAGTCCAAGAATGTGGGCATGAGATCCATGACGTGTCCCCAGTGGTCGGTAAACTTGCCTTTCTGCTTAATTCCTTTTGGCCAACAAGCGATCATCGGAGTATGGATTCCCCCCTCGTAAGATTGAGCTTTGGCGTATTGGTAGGGCGTGTTGGCAACGTTGGCCCATCGAGGGCCAATTGAGGCGAAAACCTCTTGTGAGCCGGGAAGTACTCGTTTCTTCACCGGATAGATAATCTTCTTTCCGTCTCGTGTCTCTCCAGGGCGATCAAATCCCGGGCCGTAAGCCGCGCAGTCTTCGGGACTAGCTCCGTTGTCGCTCATGAATAGAATAAGTGTGTTATCTAGCTTGCCTGTTCGCCTAAGCTCGGCAACAATCCGGCCGATTCCCTGATCCATTCGGTCAATCATCGCGGCATGAACGGCCATCGCACGGGCATCCCACTCCCTATCTGGATTGTTCTCCCAAGTAAGAGCCTCGCCTATTCGGGGGGACAACGGCGCCTTCTTTGGGTCAATCAACCCCATCTTAACCATCCGTTGGTAGCGAGACTCCCGAATGGCATCCCAGCCCACTTTGTAAGTGTTCTGATACTTTTTGGTCTCTTCTTCTGGCGCCTGTAAGGGCCAATGAGGGGCGGTTTGGGCTACATAGAGGAAGAAGGGTTTCTCCTCTTTGCTGAACTCCTTGATGTATTGAACGGCTTTGTCATTGATTGCATCGGTGTGATAGTAGTCTTTGGGAACGGCTTCCACCGCCTTGATTCCTTCCACAAGGCTGAATGGATCGAAGTAGTCCACCACCCCCCAGATGTTGCCAAAGTATTTGTCAAAACCACGGTTGAGAGGATATTGCTCCAGGGGCGAGAACAGCGGATGTGAAGTCTGGTGATTAAGCCATTTGAGCTGTTCCTGCGGAGTTCCTTGTTCGATCGTATTGGAGACATGCCACTTGCCTGACATTCCGGTCTGATATCCGGCGCTCTTGAGAACCTCTGCGAGAGTGACCGTGTTTTCGGTGAGGGCGCCCCGATAACCTGGCGAATGTTGATCAGTGGTCATTTCACCGATTCCAGCTTGCTGATTGTAAAGGCCGGTTAGGAGCGATGCGCGGGTTGGACAGCAACGGGAAGTATTGTAAAAGCGCTTGAATCGAAGGCCGTTTGCAGCAAGGTAGTCGATATTGGGAGTCTTTACCTCTCCTCCATAACAGCCAACATCAGAGAATCCGAGGTCGTCAGCGAGAATAACAACGATATTAGGTCGATCTTCCGACTTTTTTGACTCAACTTTCCTCGTGCCGGGGACGATAGCAGGGACAACCGTAAGGGCTAAGACCACCGGAACGAAGGAATAGAGTCTGCCTTTCATAGGATTTTCTCAAAACGCAAGCATGCGAATCTATTGCTAGAAGACACTGGCTTGATCGGAGTCTACCGTCGACGCTTAAAAGCAACTTGGTAGCCATTAGGGAGGTTGGGCAATCACCGCATCCCTTGCCTCATTTTCTATTGCGGATTGCCTTCTACCGGACTTATCTTCACGTTCTTGGCTTCGTATGCTTGGCGATTCTCTTGCGAACGTCGACGCACGATGGCACGCACCAGAGACTCAGGAAGCGGATCCTCGGGCAAGAACTGAATTGTCCCTTTCGAGGTTTTGTAACCCGATAGTTGCTTTTCGAATTCGGCAACCGTATGGCCCGGAAACAGCGAACAGTGATTCTTGAAGGCGGCAAAGCTAACCAACATCCCATAGAACTTAAATGTGGGAATCCCATAACTGATAACTTCCTGTGCCTCTGGTATCTCGGACCGAATGATAATTCGGAGGGACTCAAGGGCTTTCCTCGATTCCTCCGATTGAATCTGGGAGATATACTCATCAACGGTCTTTGCTGGCTCCGCTCGCATGGCGGAACCTTACCTAGCTAGTGGTCTTTTTGACCATGCTCACAAGCTGATCCAAGGCAGCGCTCCACCCGTCGTAGAATCCCATTTCTTCGTGCTTCTTCTTTGTTGCAGGATCGCCATGGATGACCAGAGCGGTGTATTTGGTTCCTCCGGATACAGTCTCCAGAGATATCACGGCAGTAAAGGCGAAAGATTCACAACCTTCGCTCTCCGGAAGAGCCAGAGGTCGATATCCAGGGCCCATGGCGGAGGTCCAAATGAGTCGCCTATTTTCGCTGACTTCAAGGAAGCAACCTGAACCGGGGAATTGCTCTCCTTCCGGAGATTCCATCACGGTTCTGAATATGCCCCCTGGACGCAAGTCAATCTCGCAATCCACCGTCTTCCACGGAGCTGGCGTGAACCATTGAAGAATCTGATCAGGGGTGGTCCAAGCTTTCCAGACAAGCTCCCTTGGCACGTCAACTACTCGCTCCAGGACGAGATCAAGTGTGGGATCGATATTGAATTCGGACATTAAGTGTTCTCCTTTTGACTGAGCAGAAAGCTGTCGAGTTGATCGAATCTGGTTTCCCAGTGTCGGCGTGCCGCCTTCATCCAATCTTCAGCGGCTTCTAAGGGTTCGGGAGCGAGTTCATACACTCTGCTTCGTCCGGTCTTTTGCGATCGGACTAGCCCGCACTTCTCTAAGACCTGAAGATGCTGGAGGAATGACGGCAGAGCCATCTTGAAGGATCTGGCCAGTTCCGTCATCGCTGCCGGTCCGCGCCCCAAAAGCTGAACTACTTCCCTTCGTGTCGGGTTAGCCAGCGCCTGGAACACTTGGTCGAGCATCAGCGATTGGTTAGGCATTTACCTAAGTATTCAACATTCGTCGCTGCAAGTCAAGCTCATCATCAGGAATATCTGACATCGTCTCCATTCTTATGTGCGGTCTGAATAGAGTCCGCAAAGCAAGTGGCTCAGAATGAAATTGTCTTGTCGAATTTGGTTTTTGCCAATCGACTACAGGGCAACACCATGGCGAAGCTGACCGTTTTCAATCAAATTTCCCTCGATGGATACTTCACTGACACACAGGAGGACATGAGTTGGGCTCATAAGGCTCCCGACGACGTGGAATGGGCAGAATTCGTCAATAGCAATGCCCAAGGCGGCGGAAGTCTTCTCTTCGGTCGGGTGACCTATGAAATGATGGCCAGTTTTTGGCCCACGCCTGTGGCAGCCGAGAGGATGCCCATCGTTGCGGAACGAATGAATCGGCTTCAAAAGTTTGTGTTCAGTCGATCGTTAAGCGAAGCGACTTGGAGCAACACAACCCTGATCAAGGGAGAACTAGCCGATGAGGTTCGGCGCCTCAAGCAGGACAGTTCCAACGACATCACCATTTTGGGAAGCGGCAGCATCGTCGCCCAGCTGTCAGCAGAAAGACTCATTGACGCCTATCAGCTTGTCCTTTGTCCCTTGGCTCTTGGAGGAGGTCGCTCCTTGTTTGAGGGACTGCCTAGCAGATTGGACCTCAGACTACTTGAGACGCGCGTGTTCAATAACGGGAGCGTGGTCCTTACTTACGAACCAAAATGAATACGCCCCTTCCTAAACTCGCGGCTCCTGCCCAGCGTGTGCTGAATTCAATCAAGGTTAACTGTTTGGAAGACCTAAGTCGACATACCGCTCGAGAAATCGAGGACCTTCACGGAATGGGCACAAACGCGCTGAAGAAGATTTCAGACGCTCTTGCCGAAGCGGGACTTCAGTTCTTGCCGCCAGAGACCTAATCAGTAGACTCCGGCGATGACGCACCATGAGTTGCTCCGCGCCAACTTGGCATCCGTTCGAAAGGACTTAACAGAAACCTTTCCCCATCTAAGCGCAGAGTTGTTGCCTTGGGCGCCGATGCAGGGCATGCGGACGGTCCATGGTCAGTTCGTCGAAATTGTTTCTACAGAGTTCATGTTGGTGCAGCGGATGAAAGGATCGACTCCTCAGCCTTCAGGCGATCTGGACGCACAGCTCTGGGCAATCTCGTCGGTAGACGGATTGATCGCTCGCACGGAAGAGGTACGAACGGAAACTCTGGCTTACCTCGATTCTCTGAGCAACCGGGAACTGGACGAGCCCGTTACACATCTCTCGGCAGGATTCCGGAAATATTTGGAGCTCGACGAAGTTCCTCGAGCGGAATTATTCAGATTTATCGCCCGACACGAGTCTTACCACGCTGGGCAATTGGTTTCTTATTTGTGGTCACGAGGAAATAACCCTTATACGTGGGACTAGCCATTCGTCATTCGTCGGTCGCGACAGCCAACGAATGACGAATGTTGAATAACCCTCCGCCAAGGGTGTTATTCCTTGTTCATTGTGTTGCCAGCAGGTAGACCTCTCATTCCGCCAATTCTCGCCCTGAGAGAGGGTCACGAAGAGCGACGATCGCTATCTTCTTTGTGTTCTCCTTTTGACGTCGCAAGGACAAGCTTGGCATGACGTCTAGATTTGTAGACTTTGGCGGCCACGAAAGCGGTGACTCCACCGGCAGAGGTAACACCCGTGACAACCAAGGCGAGGGACGCATAACAAGCTGGGCACATTGATATTCTCCTTTCCAACCGATCTGCGGATCGGCTTTCGAGAACTAGTCGAATGGAGTCGCCAGAATTCGACTATTCGGCAGGTGGTTCTGTTTCCGTCTAGTTTGGACCTCGTTCCATTGGGCTCGAGACGATCTTGTTAAACTCCTCCTGAGTGATCTTGAATGGTTTGTAGCTTTCGCCGATTCGGGATAGGGCGCCCACAAAGGCACGAAGATGGTTTCGGGAACCCTTGGACAGCAGACTGTAAACCTTGACGATTTCAGCGTTTGATGTCTGCTTGGTCAGACGTGCAAGATCGGAAAGATCCATATCTTCAATCTCAGCGCCGATCCGAAGGGCGGCTGCTCGAGATTGAAGTCCCCGAGCGATCATTCGATCGTACGTTTGTTTCAAGGTTTGGTTCACGTACTCTCCGGCGGCCTTTCCCGCGACGGGATCTTGTAAGCCGTATCGGTCAAGCAACCCCTTTACAGCATCCATGTGCTGCTGCTCACTCCGCTGAATATTAGAGAAAGGACGATCTCCCCATTTCTTGGCGAGCTTTTCATATACATCGCGCGCAAATTTCTCTTCTTCGCGAGAAAACAGGAGACCTTCGCGTTCTTGGGGGGACAGTTGGACCGAGAGCCTTGGCGTTGATTGAGTCAACGTGAGGGCCAGGGTTAAGATGCTAATTCCAATCATAGTTTGCCTCTTAGATAACAGAGGCAAACTATGAGGAATTGGATTCAAGGCTATCTGTTTCGTTGTCTTCGATGAGGCCTCCGCCTCGACGAGTTTTGCTCCGAACCACCTCCCAAGCTTGATGTCGTCCAAGTCGGTGAAGTTGTTCATTACACCTTGGCTGGAGATGGAGTCGCCCCCCTTGCGGCAACGGATTTCGTCTTCGCCGAAGTGAATCGTGAGGAGATCCCGCGTTACGTACCTGGAAAGCGCAAACGATACATGTTTGCGGAAGTAACTGTTCCCTGACGTCTTTTGGTTTTCGACGTCTTCATCCACCAAGATCTTTTGGAGCCAGGCGATCAGCCAATTCTGCACGTTTACGACACAAGTTTTGAGGGGGTGGCCAACGTGAACGATCCGTCTCGGGACGTCGACAGACTGGATATTCATGAGACGATTCATCCACTTGGCCAATCGACCAGTATGCTTCGACTTGCAGAAGTCCCAACTTATCTAGAGTTGGTATCTCTTGCTTTTGAAAAACTGGGAGCCGATCGCCGAGATCTTAAGGGATACCGCACGAGAATCGATTATCCGTTGTACGGCTCTCAAGTGGCGATTGCCTTCGATGCGTCACCCCTTGAGCCGTCTTCCCCATAATGCAGCATGGCTCAGCTTTTCCTTGGACTCTCAGGTTACGACTATGCCGATTGGAAGGGAGATGGGCTTTTCTATCCTAGCGATCAGCCGAAATCGAAGTTTCTCGACTACTACGGAACCCGCTACAACTCGCTTGAATTTCATGGTGCGTTTCAGTCAATGCTCAGCGAGACCAGTATTAAGAACTGGTTGACGAAAACGCCGGATGACTTCCGTGTCTCACCGAAAATGCATCAGTCGGTAACCCACTTTAAGCGGCTAAAGCCTGAGAGTTTGGAAGCCCTTAATCTTTTTCTTGAGAGAATGCAACCGGCTGAAGATGCTGGAAAGATTGGGAGTTTGTGGCTACAGATACCCGGAAATTTCAAACGCGACGATGATCGGTTATCAAATTTCTTAGTCTCGATACCCCAACGTCCGGGACTACGCTGGAGTCTAGAGTTGAATCACGAGTCTTGGTTTTGTGCAGAGACCGAGAGTCTTTTGTCCAAGCATGGCGTCGCTTGGATTGCCACAGAGACCGATGATCATTCGGCGGAAATGCGCTTCACCGCCGATCACTCTTACATCCGACTTCGCAAGCTACAATACAGCGAAACCGAGCTTCAAGAGTGGGCGAGAAAAATCAAAGAGATTATTAGCAGCGGTAGGGACTGTTATGTCTACTGTCGCCATCTTGATACCGTTGCTCCTTGGAAGTGGGCGGACCGCCTTCGGGAGCTAGTTAATTAGCAGGGCTCGACGCTCAGCGACATAAGCTCGCCAATCCCAAAGCTCAAAATCATCGCATACCCGTACGACTTCCGGTACGAAGATTCTCAGAGCGACCTCGTCATAGAGCGGGCTGACTTCGGAACGGCGATCATAGTTTGGGTCACCAAACAAGTGGGCACGATTACATGGCGAGCAAACAGGGAGGAGATTGATTGGTCGATTGCACGCGCTTCCGATATGCTCCACCTCCGTGGCAGGGGCGCCACAACGCGCGCATTTACCACCTTCGCGTTCAATCACTTTGGCGATTATTTTCGGAGTGACCATTGCCTGACGTCGTGGAAAACCGCCACCTTGCATATTCCAGAACGCTTGCGCCAGACCGATCTGACGTTCTGGATCGAGAATTTGAGCGTTCTCGAACGAACCCCGAAATTGCCGAATAAAGCCACACATTTCCTTACAGTGCGGGCTGCAGTAGGGTGATTTGAGGGATTCGACTGGAACATCGCAATTTGGACATAACCGTGGGTTTGGCTCTACACGCGAACAGTCCTGGTCTCGAATATCGTGCAGGATGCGATCAATGAGAGGTCGGAGTACCGCTCGCATTTGATCATCCATCACTTGACTCTCTCCGGGCCGCGGGATCATCGAGGCTAAGGAGGCAAATCTTGCTCGGCGTTCTCCTTTGGTCATGGTCGGATTGTATTCCCTTCCGCGTCGACATCGACTGGTAGAGTTTGAGCATGCCGGGACTGATCAATGTCGAAAAGTATTTGAAGAGGTTGGAATACTCTGGCGATCTTACGCCAAATCTGGAGACGCTTCAGGCACTACAGTTCGCGCACACTACGCATCTTGCCTTTTCGAACTTGGACGTCCTTCTTGATCAGACGATTTTGCTGGATGACGAGTCGCTTGTCGAAAAACTGATTGATCGTCGACGCGGTGGCTACTGCTTTGAACAAAACGGTCTTCTGCTTGAAGTCTTGTTAACGCTTGGGTTTCTGGCTCGCCCGCATGCCGGTCGGGTGAGAATGGGGACGCCACGCGATGTGTTGCCACCCCGGACCCACCTTTTCATCCAAGTCGATCTGGACGGAGTTACCTGGATTGTGGACGGCGGTGTGGGTGGCATGTCTTTGACGGCGCCAATCCGCTTTGAATTG
>ERZ778025.896-NODE-896-length-31602-cov-7.132786_pt1 | contig 31602 bp, 37 predicted proteins | sample MGYA00375755_ERZ778025 | MGnify/ENA primary metagenome ERZ778025 (study PRJEB29350, sample SAMN05389825) | bioreactor metagenome | isolation source: Thiocyanate bioreactor | place: South Africa: University of Cape Town | collected 2014-03-17 ... | reverse complement strand
GAGCAGCCTGGTGCGGCTCTTTTCCATCTTCCTCGCGAAGATGTCGGTGATGGCGCGCAGGTTCCTGTTGCTTTCGGCGAGGCTGTCGCCCTCGGGCGCCACGTCCACGTCGTGGAAGCAGAAGAACGGAATGTCGAGCAGGTCGAAGAACTCGAAGGCGATGTCGGCCTTGAGCCTGGCGCCGTCCATGCCCTTGTCATGCCAGGGGCGTGCGAAGGTGCGGCCGCCGAACGGGTCGCCGCCTTCCCAGGCGAAGGTATGCCAGTAGGCGACGGCGGGGCGGATGTGGTCCTCCATCCGCTTGCCCAGCACCAGCTCGTCCTTGTTGTAGTGGCGATAGGCCAGCGGATTGGTCGAGGACGGGCCCTCGAACCTGACGGGCGCGACGCCCTTGAAGAAATCGGTCACTTACGAGCCTCCTCGATAGCCGGATAGAGCGCGCGGTAGCGCTGGTATTGCTGCGTGTAGGCATCCCGCAGAGCGGGATCGGGTTCGATCACCCGGCGGATGCCGGGCATGGTCATCACCTCGGCCGGATCGGCGCCTTCGGCGGCGCACAGGCCGAGACGCGCAGCGCCGAGGGCGCCGCCGAAATCGCCGTCCTCGGGCAGCGCGATCGGGGTGTCGAGATTGGTGGCGATGAGCTTGAGCCAAAGCGGCGACTTGCTGCCGCCGCCCACCGCGAGCAGCTGCCCGAACGAGGTTCCAGCCTCCCCCAGCACGCGCTGGCAATCGCGGAAGGCGAAGGTGACGCCCTCCATCACCGCCTGCGCAAGGCGCGCGGTGTCGCTCAGATGCGAGAGGCCCACGAACGAGCCGCGCGCCCCGGCATTGTTGTGCGGGGTGCGCTCGCCGCTGAGATAGGGGAGGAAGATCTCTTCGCCCGGACCGTTGAAGCCGGCTTCGGCGAGGCCCGACAGCTCGGGCTGCGACCGGCCGGTGACGTGGCTCAGCCAGTTGAGGCTGTCGGTGGCGCTCAGGATCACGCCCATCTGGTGCCAGGTATCGGGGATGGCGTGGCAGAAGGCGTGCACGGCGCCGGCCGTGTTGGGGCGGAACGTCTCGTTGGAGACGAACAGCACGCCCGAGGTGCCCAGCGACACGAAGCCCTCGCCGGGCTGGATGGCGCCGATGCCGCAGGCGGCGGCCGCATTGTCCCCCGCACCGCCGGCGATAACGACGTCGCGCCCCATGCCCCAGCGGCGGGCCAGGTCCGGCTTCAGTGTGCCGGACGGCGCGGTGCCCTCGACCAATTCGGGCATGTGGGCCCGGGTCAGGCCGGTGACGGCGAGCAACTGATCGGACCAGTCGCGCTTTGCCACATCGAGCCAGAGCGTGCCGGCGGCGTCGCTCATCTCTTCCACGTAGTTGCCCGTCAGAAGCAGGCGCACATAGGCTTTAGGCAGCAGGACTTTGCTGATTTTGGCATGGATCTGCGGTTCGTTTTTGCGCACCCAGGCGATCTTGGGGGCGGTGAAACCGGGCATGGCGATGTTGCCCGCGATCTCGCGCAGGCGCGGCAGCGCGGCTTCCATCTCGGCGCATTCGGCGGCCGAACGGCCGTCGTTCCACAGGATGCAGGGGCGCAGGACCTCATCGTTCGCGCCCAGCAGGGTCGCGCCATGCATGTGGCCGCTGAGCCCGATGCCGCGCACCGCGGCCATTTCCGCCGGATGCGATTTGCTCAGTGAATCCAGGGCCTTGGTGACGGCATCCCACCAGTCGGCGGGGTTCTGCTCGCTCCAGCCCGGATGCGGGCGCACGGGCTCGACGGCCCTCGCCGTCGCCTCGCCCAGCGCCCTGCCCGCCCGGTCCATCAGCAGCGCCTTGACGCCCGATGTGCCGATATCGATGCCCAGATAACTCATGAGGCACGTACCTCATGACGGACCGGATTCGCGTCGATTTATGCCTCCTCGCGCGGCGTTTCCGCCGTCTTCTCCGTCAGTCCGGCCGGGTCGAGATGTCCCCGCGCCGCCTGACATGTCAGCGCAGATTGTCGCGCAGAAAAATGCCGATTTCAATGGTCTCGGAGTGGACCGCAGCGTCGGGCGACATCGCCACCTGCCGGGCGGCGGCGATGGCGGCGCGGATTTCGCCATCCGGATTCTGGTCGAGAACGACATCGAGCGTGCCGGCGCGCAGGGCGCCGCGCGTGGTGTCCGACAGCTCATGCGCCACGACGCGGACATTGCCGGCGCGGTGCGTCTTGCCGAGCGCCGCCACGAGGCCGGCATTGCCCGCGCCCAGATTGTAGACGCCGGTCAGGTCCTTATGCAGCTCGAGCAGCTTGAGCGCTGCCGCCTCGGTGGCGCCGTCGTCGTCGAAGCCCTCGAGCGGGCCGACGATTTCGAGGTGCTGGAACTCGCGGCCGAGCACGCCGGCAAAGCCCTCGAAGCGCTCGCGGTGGTCGCGCAGGCCGAGCGAGCCGGCGATAATGCCGACCTTGCCGGGGGTGGCGCAGAAGCGACCGAGCAGCGACGCCGCGGTGCGCCCGGCGGCCTGGTTGTCGATGCCGATGAAATGGCGGCGCGACGAATTGGGAAGGTCGGAGACGAGGGTGATGATGGCGACACCCCGGCGGGTCGCGGCGTCGACGGCCTTGACCACCGCCGGATCGTCGGGAGCGACGATCACCGCGCAGTCGATCTCGCGCGGATTGAGCCCGTCGAGCCGGCTGATCAGCGCCGCGGGATCGAGCGCGTGATAGGGCGTGGCAGCGAGGGTCAGGCGCTCGTTGCGGATGGCGCGCATGCGCCGGCCGACGGCGGCGACGAGGCTCTCCATGAAGGCGTTGCCGCCATCGGGGATGAGGAAGGTGACGCGCAGATCGCGTGCCCGGGCGAGGAGGGACGCCGACAGGTCGCGGCGGAAATCGAGGGCCTTGATGGCGTTCTCGACCTTCTCGGCGGTTTCCGGCCGGACGCCGGGGCGGGCATTGAGCACGCGGTCGACCGTGGCGAGGGAAACGCCGGCCGTCCGCGCCACGTCGTGCACGGTCGCGCGTTTGCCTTCGACAGTTTCCTCCACGGGCGCCCCCACCGGTTTTCCCGACGTTTGGCGGTGTCACAAAGCGGCGTCAACTGGATTCGGCGCGACTCCGCGCTAGCTGCCTCGCCCGATTGCCGATAAACCCGGCGCCCGAAACTGGAGTTCACGGCATGGTGGCGGTCAAACCGTTCGGCACCTTCGAAGGCAAGGACGTCACGCAGTTTACGCTGACATCGGCGACCGGCGTCGAGGTCGATATCATCAACTGGGGCGTTGTCGTACGCGACTGGCGCGTGCCGGTGGGCGGCGCCTTGCGCTCCGTGGTGCTGGGCTTTGAGAGCTTCGACGACTACCCGGCGCACTCGCCGCATTTCGGCGCCGTCGCCGGCCGCGTCGCCAACCGCATTGCGGGGGCCAGCTTCGAGCTCGGCGGCAAGACCTACACCGTTCCGGCCAATGAGGGGCGCAACAGCCTGCATGGCGGGCCCGAGGGCCTCGGCCGGCAGGTCTGGGAGGCGCAGGCGGACGACGCGACCAATGCGGTGGTGTTCTCGCTCACCTCGCCCGATGGCGCTGCCGGCTATCCCGGAACGCTCAAGCTCAAGGCGACCTACCGGCTCGACGGCAACAAGCTCCGCCTCGAATTCGGCGCGGTGACGGACCGGCCGACGCCGCTCAGCCTCGTCCAGCACCAGTATTTCAACCTGGGCACAGCGGACGACGTGCTCGACCACTCCTACCGGTTCGCGGTCAACGCCATCACCGAGGTCGACGGCGCGCTGCTCCCCACCGGCGACATCATCGAAACGCGGCCCGGTACGCAGTGGTATTTCCGCACGCCCAAGACGCTGCGAGATTCGAGCGGCGCGCCCATCGGCTATGACGGCAACATGGTGCTCGACGACGGGCGCGACCTCGCGGACCCGGTTGCGACAGTGACCTCGCCGGAGGGCGATCTGACGCTCCGGCAATGGACCGACCGACGGGGCCTGCAGTTCTACAATGCGATGATGACCGATACGCCGGCGGGTCTGGGGCTGGGCGGCAAGACCTACGGCAAGTATTCGGGCTTCTGCCTCGAAGACCAGGCGTTCCCCGACGCCGTGCACCATCCGCATTTCCCCAGCATCATCATCACCCCCGACCGGCCCTACACCCATTGGTGCGAGTTCGAGATCAAATGACGGTCTATGTGGCGCTGCTGCGGGCGATCGGCCCCATCTCGCATGCCACCATGCGGCCTGCCGCGCTGCGCGACAAAGCCGAGGAGGCAGGGTTCACCGACCCGGTCAACTATCTCGCCACCGGCAATTTGATCTTCTCGTCGTCCAAATCGGTGGCCGCGATGAAGCAGGAGATCACCGGGCTGGTCGAGGGCTTCGGCCTCAAGACCAGCGAGGTGTTCATCGCCACGAAGTCGCAGATCAAGTCGATCGTCGAGGCCGACCCGTTCCCCGAAGCGTCGAAGGATCATCCGGCGAGCGTGGGCGTCTGCTTCTTCCACAAGGCGATGGACTGGCCGGACACGCTGCTCGATCCGCGGAGTCCCGAGAAGGTAGCGGCGGTCGGTGCGGCTGTTGTCATCGACTATGGCAAGGGCATCACGACGAGCAAGCTCAATGTCGAAAAGCTCACCGGAGCCCGGATGACCCAGCGCAACTGGAACACTGTTCTTGGCATCTGGCAGCGGATGAAGGACCGCTAGGCACCACGCCTCGCAACCGGTCGCTAGAGCAACGTTCGCAACTGCTTGAGCGTTGCCGACAGCACGGCGGGGTCGGTCCGGTAGAACCAGTTGCGTCCCTGCTTGTCGAGAACGAGCAGGCCCGAGGTGCGCAGTACCTTGAGATGTTCCGACACCGTGGCGACCGACAGCGACGACAGCTCGGCGAGCTCGCCAGCGGCGCGCGGGTTGTCGCGGCAGGCCAGGACGAACCGGCGCCGGTCGGGGTGCGAGAGGGCGCGCAGCACCTGGTCGAGATCGACGTCCACTAGCCCTGGATCAGCGTGAGCACATTGCCGGCGGGATCAGCGATCTGGGCCTTCTTGACCCAGCCGTTGTCGGTCTTGGGCAGGACGACCTTGCCGCCGCGCTCGGCCGCCGCGGCCAAGGCGGCATCGAGATCGGGCACCACGACGCCCAGGGTCAGCGACGCCGCCGGTGTTTCGACGATGGCGCCATTGGGGCTGCCCTCGGGGGTGGCGACCATGGCGTAGCCCGGGCCGCGCTCGGTGACGTCCCAGCCGAACAGCGCCGTGTAGAACAGCTTGAGCGGCGCCAGCTCGGGACCGGCGATGTCGAAATGCCCGAAGCCGTTGGGGGTATGCGTCTTTCGCTGCGGATGCGCCATGACATGTCTCCTGCCACGGCTCACAATATTTCGGGATTTCCCGAAATGTCAACGCTGGCGAGTTGGTGCCGGCGCCGATAGGGTCCGGCCATGGACAAGACAGAGCGGCTGTTTGCAGTGATGGACGCGCTGCGGCGCCACCGACGGCCGGTGACGGCGCAGCAGCTTGCCGACGAGCAGGCCGTCTCGGTGCGCACCCTTTATCGCGATATCCAGACGCTGATCGGGCTGGGAGCGCCCATCGATGGCGAGGCCGGCATCGGCTACATGTTGCGGCCGGGCTTCTTCCTGCCGCCGCTGATGTTCACGCCAGAGGAACTTGAGGCGCTGGTACTGGGGGCGCAATGGGTTCAGGGGCAGCCCGATGACGGGCTGAGCGCCGCCGCGCGGAACGCGCTGGGCAAGATTGCCACGGCGTCGCCCGACGATCTGCGCGATCGGATTTCCAACACCGGGCTGTGGGCGGCGCAGACAAGCTGGACGCGCGAATCCGAGCCGCTGCTGGGGACGGTGCGCGAAGCGATGCGGGCCGAAAAAGCGCTGCACCTGCGCTATGCCGACGAAGCGGGCAACGAGACGCGGCGGCCGGTCTGGCCGGTCACCCTCGCCTATTACGAAGACAAGCAGATCGTGGGCGCCTGGTGCACGCTGCGGCAGGATTTCCGCAATTTCCGGATCGATCGCATCCGAGGCGCCGAGCTGGGCACCGAGCCCTTCGGCAAGCGGCGTGTCATCCTGCTCAAGGAGTGGGAGGCGATCTGGTCGGCCGCGACCACGGCTGCCGGCACCACATTGCCCGAAAGATAGAGAACCAGGGCCGCCGCGCCGCACGCCAGGGTGATCATGTCGAGGCGCATCGGATTCGACTCCTGCAGGTGCCCCGCCCATATTTCCACCATGCGCGAAAGAGGCCTCTACCGATTCACCAGGCCGGCCTCCGGTGAGGAAGTCGCCATGGTGTCGTTTGGCCGCGAGCAGGGACCCACGACATCGAGCGCGGCAAGTACGAGTAGCGGGGCCACTTCCCGCGGTTCACTATGCTGCCGAACAAGGATGAGTTCGACCAGAAGCAGAAGCGGACGCCGCTTTCAGGCCGCATCATGCGTGGCGGCTGACCGCACCGGCTTCCGAGAGTCGTCGAGCAGCATTCTGGAGTTGCCAAGTCGGCAACTCTGCCTCCGCGCGGGACGGGCGCGACGGCCAGGGGCGTGGCGTTCACTCTGCAGCGCAGAAGCGACCGGGCAGGTCGTCCGCGATATCCTCGAGATTCCGTTCAACAAACCGCCGGGTTTCCGCGTTCATTTGATGGAGGACACTGCCGAAGTTGCGGGCGACTTCGACAACGGCATACCCGTCTCGGGCAAACTCCTTCGACGGCTGCAGCTCACTGTACTTCTTCCGGTACCCGATCTGGAATTCGCCGGGAGAGTTGCAGACGTTCACCTGGGCGCCGGTCTCTAGGACGCTTGCGAGCGTCCAGTTCAGGCGGATGTAGAATCGGCCATCGGTCTCGTCGCGTCCCACCGCTTCGAAGCCGCAGTTCCTCTCGAAGCTTCGGGCTGCAGCCTTCTCGACTTCCTCAATGTCCACGTAGCAGCGCTCTTCGCCCTCCTGGATCACAATGACGGCGATCTTGTCGGGCATCAGGTCGCGCATCGCCGCCTGAGCTGATGCAAGCGAGCAAGCAACCATGGTGACGGCGGTCGACGCCACAACTAACATAGTCTTCATTTTGTCCCCCATTCCTGGCACTTGGCGCCAGCATCGCGGTGCACGTCTTTGCTGCCACCGAACGACGTTGGGCTCCGCCGTAGCGATGGCTCGACGGGCCCAGTCATTCGATCCTTATTGCGAGGGAGGCTTCGTCGGGCACCTTGTCGGCCCAGCCGGTGAGAAGCGAGAATGTCGTGCCGCCAGAGGGCACGGTCGTGCAGCGTGTGCGCACCTCGTATCGCTTTTCCGCCTCCAGGCGCTTGATCGTGTGGCAGGAATTCGCCCCATTGACCGATATCCAGAACACGACGTCCCCAGTCCTTTTCGACGTGTTCGTCAGCACGAAGCGCAGGGCCTCACCAGGGACGCCAGTTACGCTGGCCGTGTTTAGGCCATCGGACGCGCCGCTATTCGACTTCAGGGCCTGAAACCCCACGACCGCCGCCGCGATGACGATTCCAAACCACAGCCAGTTGAAGGTCTTCTTGGGCGCTGCAGCGGGGGTCGTACCGGCGATCTTCTTCGCGAGCCTGTCGTACTCGGCCTCGGTGATCTCGCCCTTGGCAAGTCGATCTCTCAAGATTTGCGTGTGATCAGTCATCGCCCCTCACCGACAACAAGAAGTTCCCCGACACAGTAGTTATCGACCCCCGCGCCTAAGTCCAGAAGAAGAAACGAAAATCGTGAGAGGTCCGCTAGAATCTATGAGCGGGCAGACCGTCAGGGATCGGGGGCAGCTTCTCGATCTCACCGGCGGCGCGCTACAGCCAACATCTACTTCGAGACCGGCAGGTCAGGGGCGTGGGAGGAGGCCCGGCCGACAACCATCCCCATGGGCGTGGCGGTGTTTCCCAACGACTTCCTGTCGATCCGCGTGTTCGCCGAGCGCGACCACCACAACATCGTGCATTGGAGCGAGATGGCGCGGGGCGGCCACTTCGCCGCGCTCGAAGTCCCTGAGCTCTTGGCGGCGGACATCGCCAAATTCTTCGGCGGGCTGTGACAGTTGGGTGCGGCGCGTGACCTGCGCGCCGCACCCGTCTTCCATAAATACTGGCTGCACGGACGGTTCACATCGAATTCACGCCCGCGCTTTAACTTCGTTGCCGCGCAGTTTTGCTGTATTGCTGGCCAATAGTGCGTCGCCGCGCCCGTCGGACCACGGGCTCACATGGGGATTTCATGGCAAAGTTGGAAGCCGGCTCAGCGCCGATCAATCTGACGACGCTCAATTTCGGGCGCTTGTTGAAGGGCGAGAACGCCTACGCCAACAAGAAGACCATCCGCGTCGACTATACCGACACCAAGGAACGGGAACGGTTCGAGGGCAGCTTCTCAACATCGCTGTCGGGCATCAGCGGCACGGCCAAGACCTGGCGGCTGACCAACTACAAGACCGACGCGATGCTGTTCACCTTCACCAAGATCAAGCTCTCGGCCTCGGCGGTGCTCGCCGCGGCCAAGACCAAATCGAAGAAGGACGACCGCAAGCTGATCGAGACGATGCTGGCGGGCAAGGACAGCCTCTTCGGCTCGCAATTCGGCGATGTGCTGCACGGCTATGATGGCGACGACGTGCTGGCCGGCAATGGCGGGATCGACCAGATCGACGGCGGCAAGGGCCGCGACCGTGCCATCTATGACAGCGCCACCGGCGACATCCAGGTGACGCTCAACGGCAAGAATTGGGTCGACGTGCTGCAGAACGGCGCGGTCGAGGACGGCCTGCGCAACATCGAGGATGTGAGCGGCGGCATCGGCAACGACCGCCTGACCGGCGACAAATACGCCAACCGGCTGACGGGCAATTGGGGCAACGACACGCTGGCGGGCGGATCGGGCAATGACACGCTCGAGGGCGGTGACGGCAACGACGTGCTGCTGGGCGGCAGGGGCAACGACACGCTCAAGGGCGGTGCCGGAGACGACGTGCTCTATGGCGAGGCCGGCAATGACAGCCTCGATGGCGGCGACGGTAATGACTGGCTCGATGGCGGAGCCGGCAAGGACACGCTCAAGGGCGGCAATGGCGACGACACCATCGTGGGCGGCGCGGGCGCCGACAGCCTGAGCGGCGGCAACGGTGCCGATACGTTCCGCTTCGTCGCCATCAGCGATTCGACCAACAAGGCGAGCGGCCGCGACTTCATCAGCGACTTCAAGGTGGGGATCGACACGATCGACCTGTCGGCGATCGACGCCATCGCGAGCACTCCGGGCTTCGACGACGCCTTCGTCCTCGACGCCAGGGGCAGCGCCTCGACGGCGGTCGCCCAGGGTCACATCGGCTGGTACACGGTCAACAAGTCCGGCACCGCCAACGACCGCACATTCCTGCGCATCAACACCGATGCCGACAAGGCCATCGAGATGTCGATCGAGCTCAAGGGTGTGCACGCGCTGACGGCGGCCGACTTCATCCTGTGACGCCGCCTCGCCGGCTGCCGGATCAACCGGCAGCCAGTTCCACGTCGTGCGCGAAGCGGATGAGGTTGGAGTAGGGGCAGATGTCGTGCGCGAGCTGCATCGTCGCCTCGATGTCGGCCTTCTCCCAGCCCGGCACCCGCGCGGTGAGCCTGGGAACGATGGCAAAGCCCACATTGTCCTCGCGGTCGGCAAAGCTCACCGCCGCCTCGACGGTGGCGTCCTGCGGCAGGGCCTTGCCGTTGCGCTTGGCGGCGGCGCGCATGGCGCCCAGGAAGCAGGCGGAATAGCCCAGCGCGAACAATTGCTCCGGATTGGTCCCCGGACCATCGTCGCCGCCCATCGCCTTGGGCGTGGAGAACTTGACGGCGACGCGACCATCATCGGTGCTTGCCTCGCCGACGCCGCGGCCGCCATTGGTTGCGGTGGCGTGCGCTGTGTAGCTGATCTTCATCTGTGGCGGTTCCCTTTTCCAACGGAAGCAATGCTGGTGCTCTAGCCGACAACTAGATTGTGCACAATCTAATTTTGTGCAATCAATCGCGAGAGGAGATGCCGATGAAGAGAAGCCTCAGGCTCGACGACCAGCTGTGCTTTTCCGTCTACGCGGCGGCGCATGCCTTCACGCGCTTCTACAAGCCGCTGCTCGAGCCGCTCGGCCTCACCTATCCGCAATACCTCGTGCTGCTAACGCTGTGGGAGCAGGAGGGGTTGCCGCTCAAGGCGATCGGCGACCGGCTGGGGCTCGATTCGGGGACGCTGACGCCGCTGCTGCGCCGCATGGAAACGGCGGGACTGGTGACGCGCGAGCGCGACAGCGCCGACGAGCGGCTGGTGCGTGTCCATCTCACGCCGCGGGCCCGGCGGCTGCGGACCAGGGCCGAGGAATTCCCGGGCAAGGTGGGGTCGGCGTCGCAGTGTTCGGCGACCGAGCTCACCGCCCTGCGCAAGCTGCTGTTCGGGCTGCGCGAGGATCTCGACGCGGCCTGAGGCGGACATCGCCTGCAATCAGGGTTCGGAATTTATCGGATTATTCACGCCCGGCGCGCATGCTGCGAGCCTCGCCAAAAGCGTCACTTCGGGCGAACCATGTCTCTCCGCCGCTTGTTCTTTGCCGTCCTCGCGACGGCCTTGCTCGTTGCCGGTCCGGCCTTCGCCGCCGACTGGATCGTGACGCGCCTGCGTGGCGACGTCGAAATGCTCGACGCGACAGGCAAATGGGTGCCACTCAGGCGCGGCGATCTGGTGGCCAATGAGCGGGTGGTGCGGACCCTCGCCAACGGCCACGCCGAACTCACGCGCAGCAGGGAAGTGGTGACGCTGGACAGCAACACCGCGATCAGCATCCGGGACGATGCGGAGGCAGGCTACACCACCGTGCTGCAGGATTTCGGGCGCGTCGAGGTGGATGCCGAGGCGCGGCGGGTCAAGCATTTCGAGGTGCAGACGCCCTTCCTCGCCGCGGTGGTCAAGGGCACGCATTTCATTGTCACCTCGGACAGCGACGGCGCGACGGTGGCGGTGGACCGCGGCGCCGTGGCGGTCCACTCGGTCGCCACGCAGCGGTCGACGACCATCAGCGTCGGCCAAACTGCGACTGTGATGCGCAAGAGCGACCTCGTGGTGGGCGGCCTCGGGCCCTGGCCGGCGGTGCTGGAGCCGGGCGTAAGCCCGCCACAGATTGCCGCGGCGCTCGGTGGTGCGCTCAACTCGCCGCCGGGGCCCGCCGGCAACCTGCCCGATCGCCTGGCCGCGCCAGAGCCGCAGGGTGCACAGCGCGCGGCCGGCGGACAGCTTGTGGCGGTGTCGACGGCGAACCTGTTTGGCGGCATCGCAACGGTACAGCCGGCGCCCGCCGCGGCGAAGGCCGAGGCGGCGCAGCCGGTGAGCCTGAGCGTCGTGGTGATTGGCGCCCTCCTCGGCGCCGCCATCGGCGCCCTCGCGCTGCTGGTCAGACGCGGTATCTGACCTTGGGCGCTGGCGCGCTCAGGTTCCGGCGAAATTAATGCGATAGCTCAGGGCTTCGGCGATGTGCGGACGCGCCACCTTGTCGCTGCCGGCGAGGTCGGCGAGGGTGCGGGCGACCTTGAGCACGCGGTGATAGGCGCGGGCGCTGAGCGAGAAGCGCTCGGCCGCCTGCAGCAGCAGCGCCTTGCTCTCCCTGTCGGGATCGACGACGCTTTCGATGAGGCTCGCCGAAGCGTGGGCGTTGGTGAAGATCCCGGGATGCCCGGCCCTGAGGTAGCGCTCGCGCTGGATGTCGCGCGCCACACCGACGCGGGCGGCGACGGCGGCGGAGGTTTCCGCGGCGCCGGGGGCGATCATGTCGGCAGCGCTCACCGCGGGCACGTCGACGCGGATATCGATGCGGTCGAGGAACGGCCCCGAGACGCGCGCCTGGTAGTCACCGGCGCAGGCATCGCCGCGCTTGCAGGTGTGGCCGGGCGTGCCGGCAAGGCCGCATTTGCAGGGATTCATCGCCGCCACGAGCTGGAACCGCGCCGGGAAGGTGACGCGCGAATTGGCGCGCGCGATCACCGTCTCGCCGCTTTCGAGCGGCTGGCGCAGGCTGTCGAGCACCGAGGGCGCGAATTCGGGCAACTCGTCGAGGAATAGAACGCCGTTGTGGGCCATGCTGGCCTCGCCCGGCCGGATCTTGAGCCCGCCGCCGACGAGCGCCGCCATCGAGGCGGAGTGGTGCGGGGCGCGGAACGGCCGGCGATCGCTGAGCGCGCCGCCTTCGAGCTCACCGGCGATCGACTGGATCATCGACACATCGAGCAGTTCGCGCGGATTGAGCGGCGGCAGGATGGAGGGCAGGCGCTGCGCCAGCATCGATTTGCCGGCGCCTGGCGGTCCGATCATCAGCAGATTGTGGCCGCCGGCGGCGGCGAGCTCGAGGGCGCGGCGCGCCACCTCCTGGCCGCGCACTTCGCTCAGATCGGGCAGGCCGCCCTGCGTATCGTGGCGCTTCGGGCTGGGCCTTGGCGCGAGCTGGTAGCCGCCCAGATGATTGACCAGCGCCAGCAGCGAGTCCGGCGCGATGATGTCGATATCGTCACCGGCCCACGCCGCCTCCGGCCCGGATGGCGCCGGGCAGATCACGCCAAGTCCGCGGGCATGCGCCGCGATGGCCGCGGGCAAAATGCCCGACGTCGGCGCCAGCCGCCCGTCGAGCCCGAGCTCGCCCAGCGCCACATAGCCATCGAGCGCGTCGGCGGGGAACGCGCCGATCACCGCCATCAACGCCAGCGCGATGGGCAGGTCGTAATGGCTGCCCTCCTTGGGCAGGTCGGCCGGCGCCAGATTCACGACGATGCGCTTGGGCGGCAGGCTCAAGCCGGACGACAGCAGCGCCGCGCGCACCCGCTCGCTCGCCTCCCGGATCGCCTTGTCGGGCAGGCCGACGATGACGACAGCGACGGGCAGACCGGTGGTGATCTGCGCCTGCACGTCGACCGGCACGGCCTCGATGCCCTGAAACGCCACGGTCCTGACCCGCGCGCCCATGTCTGAAATCCCCAAAGTATGGCGAAACCCTAACAAGGGAGGCGGAGGTCGGCAAGAACAATTGGGGAACACGACGGCGCTTGACCTGCAGGCCGACCTCAAGGCTAGGGTTCGGGTTCCACGACGCTGGAACGATCCTGATGTCGAACTGCCGTCCCGTCGTTCGGCTAGAGGTGAAGGCGAGGGCAAGGCGTCCCGCCGCAGACCCCGGAGAGGTCCAATGCCGCAGTTTCTTGTCGCCATCCACCATCCCGACGATTTCGTGCCCGCCAGCGAGAGCCCGGCAGCGCGGCGCGACATCAGCGCGCTCAACGACGAGATGATCGCTGCCGGCATCCGGGTGTTTGTCGGCGGCCTGACGCGCGCGGCGGACGCCAAGTCGATCCGCGTGCCGGACGGCCGGCCGCTCGTCACCGACGGCCCCTATCTCGAAACCAAGGAACATGTGGGCGGCTTCTGGGTGCTGGACCTCGCCAGCCTCGAAGAGGCCGTCGCCTGGGGCCGCAAGGCCGCCATTGCCTGCCGCACTCCCGTCGAAGTGCGCGCGTTCAGATAACCCAAGGAGCCCCGTCCCCTATGAGCACGACCACGCATCTGTCCTGTACCTGCGGCGAGGTCCGGCTCGAGGTGACGGGCCCGCCCATCATCGTCGCCGAGTGCTGCTGCAATTCGTGCCGCGCGGCGGGCGACAAATTCGCCGCCCTCGCCGGCGCGCCCTCCTTCCGCACGCCCTACGGCACAACGCCCTATGTGCTCGAGCGCAAGGACCGGGTGCGCTTCGTGCGCGGCGCCGAGCAGTTGCGCGAGTTCCGGCTGACCCCGGACTCGCCGACACGCCGCGTGGTCTCGCAGTGCTGCAACACGCCGATGTTCCTCGAATTCAAGGGCGGCCACTGGCTGAGCCTGTATGCGGGCCTGTGGCCCGAGGAGATCCGACCCAAGGTGGATGTCCGCACCATGGCAGGCGACCTCGCCGACCCCAGCGTGCTGCCCTCCGACGTGCCCAACCTCAAGGGCCAGTCGGGCGGGTTCTTCGTGAAGCTCCTATGGGCCTGGGTAGCGATGGGCTTCCGCACGCCCAAGTTGGCGGTGGCGGGCGAGCTCCGGCTCTAGCGGCGGCGCCAGCCGAGCCCGGCCAACTCCCTGCTCCGGCGTTAACCATGCCGCGATATCAATGGGTTAGCGCAAGCTTTCATTAAGCGGGCCATGTTGACTCAAATCTCATGTATTCGGCTCGGTCATCTCGCCCGGCCCATCTGTTGCATGGGCTCTTCGTTGTTCTCGCGCTTGTGGCGCTGTCGGCCTGCGCGCGCAGTCCCGCCGACTATCGCACCGACCGCAATGTCAGCCAGGTCGGCGCGCCGATCCATGGCGACAACCGCCCGCATCCGGGGGTGAACCGGGCTCGCGCGCTGCCGATCCAGGGGATCGACGTGGCGCGCTACCAGGGCGCCATCGATTTCGACAGTGTGTACCGCTCGGGCGTGCGCTTCGTTTACATGAAGGGCACCGAGGGCAAGGACTATGTGGACCCCGCCTTCCGCGACAATTGGCGGCGCGCCCGCGCCTCGGGCATGGCGCATGGCGTCTACCACTTCATGACCTGGTGCTCGACCGCCGCCGAACAGGCGCGCTGGTTCATCAAGAACGTCCCCGACGACCCGACGGCCCTGCCGCCCGTGCTCGACCTCGAATGGAACAACCATTCGAGCTGCAAGAACAAGTGGGACAGGGACAACATCCTCGAGAAGGTCCGCGTGATGCTCGATGCGATGGAGCGCCACACCGGCAAGATGCCCATCATCTACACCGACATCTCCTTCCATCGCGACATCCTCGCGGGCGAGCATTTCGACAATGCGTTCTGGCTGCGCTCGACCGCCGCCGAGCCGCATGAGCGCTACTCCAACCGGCGCTGGATGTTCTGGCAGTGGACGCAGACCGGCACCGTCAAGGGCGTCCGCACCGAAGTCGACCGCAACGCCTTCTATGGCGACGAGAACGACTGGACGGTGTTCCTGCTCACCGGCTGCGATCCGCGCGCCATCGACCGGCTCGGGCCGCAGGGCAAATGCGCCCTGGTGAAATGAGGCTCTAGTGGCGGTGCAAAAGATCGGGCGCGACGCCGTGCGCTCTCTTGTGCGGCCACAATTGACGGCCTAGTTCTTATCGCGTGATCAGCCGGGCAGGGGTCCGGTCCTCAACAGAGGGAGAGAGAAAATGGCCAAGGGTCAGATGCGCTCCAACAAGGAAGCCAAGAAGCCCAAGAAGGAAAAGCCCAAGGTGCTCGCCACCGCCGGCATGAATACCGCCACCACGGCGCCCGCGGGCAAGAAAAAGTAGGCAGCCATCGTGCCTGCCATGAAGGGCCGCCCCCGGGGCGGCCCTTTGTCTTTGCGCCGGTGGGAATGGGAGCGCTTCCGCGCCGCCAGCCCGCCGATGCCACCTTCCGCCTTCACCTCGCCGGCCAATTCGTGTTTTGTGCGCCTGATGGGCAGAGACCAGGCACAGGCGTGAGGATCGTCCTGACCGGCGCGTCGGGCGGCATCGGGCGGAGCCTCATGGCGACGCTCGCGACCGCGCACGACATGATCGGCGTGGTCCGCGCGCCGCGACCAGCGGCAGCCGGCGCCACCTATGTCAGCTCCGCCGACAAGCCGGCGCTGGCGGCCGCCCTCGCCGACGCCGACTGCGTCATCCATTGCGCGCTCGACGCCAAGGCGAAGGGCCGCGACTTCCTTCCCGTCAACCGCGCGCTGAACACCGAGATCCTCGAGGGCGCGCTCGGCGGCCGGTGCCGGCTCTATGTCTTCGTCAGCTCGCAGGTGGTCTATTCCGGCACCGATCCCGCCACGCCGGCCGGCTACCGCGAGGACCAGGAACTCGTGCTCACGCCGCGCGAGGACGATTACACGCGGCTCAAGATCGAATCCGAGCGCGAGGTGATCGCCGCCTGCGCCGCGGCCGGCGTCGACTATCTGGTCATCCGCCCCACCGTCGTGATGGGGCCGGGCATGGCGTGGTCGGAGGGGGTTGTCGCGGCGTCGAAATTCGTGGCGGCGGGCGTGCGGGGGCGCACAATGAACCTCGTCGTGGTGAGCGACCTCAGCCGGCAGGTGCAGCTCCTCATCGAGGGCGGCGCGCGCAACGACAGCTTCAACATCGGCACGACGAATGTGCGCAGCGAAGACTATTTCGCGCAGGTGGGCGCGCTTGCCGGCCGCCGCCCGCTGTTCGTGCCGGACGGGCTGATGCGCGGCCTCGCGCGCTTCATCCCCTCGACGCTGTGGTTCTTTGGCCGTGACGTGGCGATCGACACCGACAAGCTGAAGGCGGCGACGGGCTTTCGCCCCGAGCGGCCGCTAGCGGGCTATTTCGCGCGCCGCCCGGTGCATGCCGCGCCCAATTCGCTCGACGCGCTGCGCCAGCATCTGAGCTCGCCGCATCCGTTCCGCACGCATGGGCAGGGCTATTATCTGTGGTTCAATCCGCAGCATGCCGACGACCGCGTGGCGATGGCGGCCTATAGCGGCATCGTCTCGCTCGAGGCGGATCGCATCCGGGTGCGGGCCGGCACGCGGCTCGCCGAGATCTGCGACGCGCTCGATGCGCGCGGCCTGCAGCTCGCGACGCTGCCCGAATTCCTCGGCATTTCGGCCGGCGCCTGCTTCTTTGTCGACGTGCATGGCTCGAGCCGCGAACATTTCTCGATGTACGAACTGATCGAGGACATCCGCTATCTCGACGACACCGGCGAGGAGATCGTCGCGGCGCGCGACGAGGCCCTGTGGGCGGAGCTCAGGGCGCGCGACAGCCGCTTCATCCTCACCGAGCTCACCTTCCGCACGGAGCCGGCGAGCTGGCTCAGCAACCGCATGGTGTGGGAAAAGGAGACCGATCTCGACGCCTATCTCGACGGCGGCTGGCGCGCCAACCTCGCCACCACCATCCAGTGGTATCCGCACTACCGCCAGTTGCTCGTCTACCACGTCAACCGGACAGGCGGACCGGACCGTGGCGCGGCCCCTTCGATCGCCCCGTTCCGCGGGTTGCCCTACCACTGGCAGCGTGGCGTGCTGGCGGCGCGGCTGCACGGCCGCACGCTGCAGGTCGACCGCGCCTTCCGCATCCTCGCCCCCTGGCGCGAGCTGTGGTTCGAGAGTTTCCTCGAATGGCTCTACGATCGCCGGCGCGCGATGTGGCGCGACATGGAGATGTGCCTCACCATCGAGGATGGGCGCAGCTTCATCGCTCAGCTCCGGCGCCTGCTCGACCGCGGCGACATGAGCGTGCGCAAACGCGCCTCGATCGGCCTGCGATTCTCGCACGACCGCGTGACAGGGCGCGACTATGTGTGGGTCGAGTTCGTCTCCGACGCCCCCGAGCTGGTCGAGCGCGTCATCGCCATGGCACGCGAGCTGGCAACCGAAGGCGTGCGCTTCCATCGCGGCAAATACGTGCCGCGATAGGGCCTCGCCCTGGTCCTAGCCGAACAATCCCGCCGTCTTGATGCCGTCGATCAGGAACTGGATGGCGAGGGCGGCGAGCAGCACGCCGACGACGCGGCTCACCACCGCGAGGCCGGTGATGCCGAGGAGGCGCTGGATCGGGATGGCGACCAGCATGGCCGCGTAACACACGGCGAGGATAACCAGCATCGCCGCGATGACGAGGAACCAGTTGGCGCTGAACGCGCCCTCGGCGGTCGACAGCAGGATGATGGCGCTGATGGCGCCGGGTCCGGCGATCAGCGGCGTCGCCAGCGGAAATACCGAAATGTCGGGTCGGGTCTTGGCTTCGTTCTCTTCCTCGGGCGTCGTGCCGGTGCCGCCCGAATGGCGCGCGAACACCATGTCGATCGAGATCAGCAGCAACAGCACGCCGCCGGCAATGCGCAGCGCCGGAATGGTGATGCCGAACAACTTGAGCAAGGGCTCGCCGAACACGGCGAAGAACAGCAGGATGCCGGTGGCGATCAGCGTGCCGCGCAGCGCCATCGTGCGCCGTTCGCGCGTCGTCATCCGCTCGGTCAGCGCAGCGAACACCAGCACCAGATCGGCCGGGCCGATGGTGGCAAAGAAGGTCGACAGCGAGAGCAGGAAGGAGTCGAGACGCATGCCGGCCACCATGCCGGATTTGCCGCCGCTTGGCGAGGGCTAAGCCACCCGCGCGGTGGCGATGTAGACGCCCGCCGCGATCGGTCGGCGGCCCAGATAGGCCCGCTGCATCGCCGCGTGGCCGAAGATGTCGACATCACCAAAGCCGCGCGCTGCGAGCCAGGGGACGATTTCGTCCAGCCCGATGCCGAAGGTGACGTTTTCGCCCATGGCCGAGGTGAAGACGCGCAGCCCGGTGGCACCGGAACCTGTGAGCGCCGCGCTGTCGATCGAGTCGAATACGACGACGCTGCCGCTGGCGGAGTGCCCGGCGATGAAGGCCAGCGTGCGGTCGGCGCCGTCGCGCGTCAGGTAGACGATGACGCCCTGCCAGACGAACAGCGTGCGCTTGCCTTCGTCATAGCCGGCGGCACGCAGCCGCTCGCCGAGATCGTCATGATCGAAATCGACCCCGACGAACCGGACATGGGCAGGCAGCGGCTCGACCACGCCGCGCAGCGCCTCGCGCTTGGCCGCCTGCGTCACCGGATGATCGACCTCGAACACCGGCACGGCTGCCGCCTCGGGGAGGCGATAGCACCGCGTGTCGAAGCCTGCTCCTAGAACGACGATCTGCTCGGCACCGGCGCGCAGCTCGCGCACCATCACAGCGGCGATATGCTGCTCGCGCGCCATCGCGAAGTTCATCAGCCCGTCGATGCCGGTCAGCCGGTTGATGCCGAGTGCCCCGACGACGCGCATGAACTGCACGGTGAGCGGATTGACGAAGCGGTGCGCATAGGGATCGGAGGAGGCGCGATCAGCCTCGGGGCGCGTCATCTCGATGGCGCGCACCAGCGCCACGCCGCGCGCCGTGCTGATCTGCCTGCGGTCGGCCTTCACGCGCGGCGGCGTTCGATCGCATCCCAGATCAGGGGCGCGATGTCGGGACCGCCGAAGCGCTTGATCTCGCGGATGCCAGTGGGCGAGGTGACATTGATCTCGGTGAGATAGTCGCCGATGACGTCGATGCCCACGAAGATCATGTCGAGCGCCTTGAGCCTGGGCCCGATGATGGCGCAGATTTCGCGTTCGCGCGCCGTAAGCTCGGACAGCTCGGGGCGGCCGCCGACATGCATGTTGGAGCGCGCCTCGCCTTCGGACGGCACGCGGTTGATGGCGCCCACCGGCTCGCCGTCGACGATGATGATGCGCTTGTCGCCCTTGCGCACTTCGGGGAGGTAGCGCTGCACCATGAAGGGTTCGCGGAAGGCCTGTTCGAACAGCTCCAGCAGGCTGACAAGATTGTGGCTGCCTTCCTCGATGAAGAAGACGCCCGCCCCGCCATTGCCGTAGAGCGGCTTGACGATGATGTTGCCGTGTTCCTTGCGGAACGCCTGGATCAACGCGCGGTCGCGCGTGATCAGCGTGGGCGGCATCAGCTGGGGAAACTCGGTGACGAGGATCTTCTCGGGCGCGTTGCGCACCGTGAAGGGCGGGTTCACCACATACGTCCGAGGGTGGATGCGCTCGAGCAGATGCGTGATGGTGATGTAGTTGATGTCGAAGGGCGGGTCCTGCCGCATCAACACCACATCATAGTCGGCGAGGTTCTGCCGCGCCGCTTCGCCCAGCCGGAAGTGCTCGCCCCTGGGCTTGTCGAAAACTTCGACCGGCTGCACCGACGCCGTCAGCACGTTGTCGCGGAGGCCGAGCGAGCCGGTGGTGTAATACCCCAGCTGATGCCCCCGCGCCTGTGCCTCGAGCATCATCGCAAAGGTCGAATCCCCGGCGGGATTGATCGAGGCGATGGGGTCCATCTGCACGGCAACTTTGAGCATCACATCAGTCCGGTCATCAAAAGGCGCCCACGATGTGGCGTGGCCAGGCGAAGGGCGCAAGGAAAATCACATCGAAGCGGAGATCGCCGGCAGCCAGGTCGGGCCGGCGCATCAGCCAGAGCTGCGCGGCATTGACGATGCGGTGCCGGTTGACCGCCATCAGCGCCTCGTACTCCTGGTGCGAGAAGCTGCGCGCCTTGACCTCGACGAACACGGTGACGCCGAAGCGCTGCACGATCAGGTCGATCTCGCCCACCGGGGTTTTCACCCGCCGCGCCAGCACCCGATAGAGCTGGGCGCGCAGGAACAGCTCGGCCCAGACCTCGCCGCGGCGCCCGGCGCCCTCGGCAAATCTGCGCTCACTGCGCGGCTTTGAGGGCGAGCGCGGCATCGTAGACGTCCTTGCGCTTGAGACTGTAGCGGGCGGTGATGTCGTCCACCGCAGCGCGCAGCGGCTGATCCGCCATCGCCCTGGCGAGCGCGGCGCGCCACTCGTCGGGATCGACAGTGATTTTGGCGGCACCGGCGACGACGATGACCGCCTCGCCCTTCTCTGTCTCCCCGAACAGCGGCGCGAGGTCGCCCAGCGTGCCGCGATGCACGCGCTCGAACTTCTTGGTGAGCTCCAGCGCCACCGCGGCCAGCCGGTCCGGCCCGAGCATCTCGGCCATTGCGGCCAGCGCTTCGCCCAGCCGTCGCGGCGATTCGTAGAACACCAGGGTTTCCCGCCGCTCACGAAGCGCGGCGAGCGCGGTCTTTCGTGCCTCGGCTTTTGGCGGCAGGAAGCCGGCGAAGGTGAAGGCATCGGTCGGCAGCCCAGCCACCGCCAGCGCCGCCAGCAGCGCCGATGCGCCGGGGGCTGCGAACACCGGCTGGCCCGCCTCGCGCACGGCGCGCACCAGCGGAAAGCCCGGATCGGACAAAAGCGGCGTGCCCGCATCGGAGATCAGCGCGACGCGCCCACCGCGCGCGATGTCCTCGGTGATGGTGTCGAGCAGCGCCCGTTCATTGTGCTCGTGCAGCGCCTTGCGCGGCGTTGCGATGCCGAAATGCTCGGTCAGCCGCGCGCTGGTGCGCGTGTCCTCGCAATAGATCACATCGGCCGCGGCCAGCGTTTCGAGGGCGCGGATGGTCATGTCGCGTAGATTGCCGATCGGGGTCGCCACCACGTGCAGCCCTGGCGTCAGCTCCGGCGCCTCGAACGCCGTACCGGCAATGAAATAGCGCCGTTCGCGCACTGGGTCGTCCCTCTGTGCCGCGCCCGGCGCTCGTGCGCCAGCCGCGGTTTCTTTCTGCTCTGGCCGACCGCGCCGAGCGGCGGCTCACCCGGCCAACCGCGCGGAAACGCCCTAACAAGTCCCTAATGCGAGCTTTAAGGAGGGGCTGCGGTTTTGTATAGGACGGATGGAACGGGCGCGCCGGCGCCGGCGAGAGGAACGAGCAGGTTGGATTCGGTCACGGTCAGCCGCAGGGCGCTTCTGGGAGGACTGTCGCTCCTCACGCTTTCGGCCTGCACCGGCGGCGGCTTCGATTTCGGCGGCTTCGGCCCCGACCGGCCACCCGACAACGACCAGGGCCTGCCGCTGGCCGAGGGCCAGACCTTCGGCAGCGGACCTGTCCGCGTGGCCCTGCTGCTGCCGCTCTCGGGTGAGGCGGCGCAGGTGGGCAGCTCGATGGCGCATGGCGCCGAGCTCGCGATGGATTTCATCGCCCAGAACCCCAAAATCAACGACAACATCACCCTCGTGCTCAAGGACACCGGCTCGTCGGCGCAGGCCGCCGCCGCCGCGGCGCAGCAGGCGGTGAGCGAGGGCGCGTCGCTGATCCTCGGACCGCTGCGCGCCGACCAGGTGTCGGCGGCGGGCGGCGTGGCGCGCTCGGCGGGCATCCCTCTGATCGGCTTTTCCAACAATTCGGGCGCCGCGCAGCCGGGCATCTACCTGCTCAATGTGCTGCCCGAAACCGAAACCAAACGTTCGCTCGGCTATGTCAAGTCGCTGGGCAAGCGCGCCTTTGCCGGCATCTTCCCCAATTCGGACTATGGCCGCATTCAGCAGAGCGCCTTCACGCAGGCCGCCGCCGACCATGGCCTGCGTGTGGTGGGTGTCTACAGCTTCGGCTCGGAGGCCGAGGCGCGCACCGTGGTCCAGCAGGTCGCGCCGCTGCTGCAGCAGGGCCAGGTCGACACGCTGTTCCTGCCCGACCGCGCCACCGCGCCCAGCTTCGGTGTGCTGTTCGAGGAGGCCAAGGTCGCCGGCGGCGCCATCCAGATCGTCGGCTCGGCCGACTGGAACGGCGACCAGAGCATCCTGGCAACGCCCTGGCTGTCGGGCGCGATCTACCCCGCCGTCGACGATGCCGGCTACAACGCCATCCTGCCGCTCTACCAGGCCAAGTTCGGCGGCCGGCCCCATCCCTTCGTCACCCTCGCCTATACCGGCGTGGTGCTCGCCAACGTCTCGTCACTGTCGCTGGGCACGCCGCGCTACGATCGCGCCCAGCTTACCACCCCCGGCGGCTTCAACGGCCGCGACGGCGTGTTCCGCTTCCTGCAGGACGGCCGCAGCGAGTACGCGCTGGTGATCAAGAAAACCGGCATCGGCGGCGCGCAGGTAGTGGACGGCGCCAAGCTGTAGGCCCATGTCCGTTCTGAGCAAAGCCTACTTTCACGATGAAGCCGCCGCCTTCGCCCATGTTGAGGCGTTGCTGTGGGCCAATGGCCGGGTTTGCCCCCACTGTGGAACGGTCGATCACAGCTACCCGCTCAAGAACCAGCGTTCGAAACCGTCCAAGAAGAACCCGGAAGGCGTCGAACGCCACGGCCTCTACAAGTGCTCCGACTGCCGTAAGCAGTTCACGGTTCGCATTGGCACGATCTTCGAAGAAACCCACCTGCCGCTCCACAAGTGGTTGCAGGCGATCCACCTCGTTTGCAGCAGCAAGAAGGGTATCTCTGCCCACCAGCTGCACCGCACGCTTGAGGTCCAGTACAAGACGGCGTGGTTCCTTGCTCACCGCATCCGCGAAGCCATGCGCACTGGCGGTCTGTCCCCGATGGGCGGCAACGGCCAGCCGGTCGAGGTCGATGAAACCTACATCGGCAAGATCGATGCCGTGACCCGCGCCGAAATGCGCCCCTACAACGCCTCTACCAAGGCCGCGATGAAGAACATCGTTCTTACTCTGGTCGAGCGTGGCGGTTCGGCTCGCTCGTTCCATATCGACAGCGCCAGCGTGAACAAGGTGCTGCCGATCCTGCTCGCCAACCTGCACCGCGAAACCGCGCTGATGACGGACGCTGCCGCGCTCTATCGCGGCCAGATCGGCAAGACGTTCGGCTCCCACGACTACGTTGACCACGGCGCTTACGAATGGGCGAAGGGTCCGCGCATCCACTCCAACACGGTCGAAGGCTACTTCTCGATCTTCAAGCGCGGCATGAAAGGCGTGTATCAGCACTGCTCTGAGAAGCATCTGCACCGCTACTTGGCAGAGTTTGATTTCCGCTACAGCAACCGCTCAGCGCTTGGCGTTGAAGATCAGGAACGGGCGGAACGCGCCCTTGCCGGCGCCAAGGGCAAGCGCCTCACCTATCGCGGGCCTCGTGGATACGCCGCCGCCAGTGAGGCGCCGTTTTCAGACGCGTGGTAGGAAGCGGTTGCGCTGAGATTCGGCGTATGATTCAATGACGCTGTTGGGGTGACGCCCGACGCACCTGCTTGGTCTATCCGCTCACCCTGGCCGGGGTATTACCGAGACGGATAGGAACGGCAGTGAGCACATACGTGCTCCCACCGCCCGAAGCGGTAGCGGATGTAAGACACCACGCTGACCGCCTTAGGCCACACACAAGTAACCATTGCTGGTCTCCTTGGATCTGATGGGTCAAACCCCATCGGGTCCGGGATCGCACCATTGCGCCCCGCGTCCGATCAGGGGCAAATCCGGCGAAAGCAACGGTGGCGCGTCGGGCGCCGACAATCGGTATAGTTAACGAGTCGTTGTCGGTCAACATGCCTTGGGGAAAACCCAAGGCATGTTGCGCACGTCGAGACTCATGTGTTACGAGGGGGCATGACCAGCGTGCGCGACTTTCTAAAAGCTAGGCGGCAGGAACTTCAGGCGGAGCTAGGCCCGCTCGAAGCTAAGTTGTCCGGCTTGCGTCGAGAACTGGATGAGATTGAGCGCGCGGAGAAGGCGCTTGGGCCCGTCGGCGTTGACGAGGCGTTTGAGATGATCTTCCAGCGCCCCATGCACACTCCCGCCAAGGGCGTGCTCAAGGAGGGAACGATCAAAGACTTCGTTGTTCGCGTTCTGTCTGAAAAGCCGGATGGGTTGGTTGCAGTCGATATCCTCGCTCGGATCAACAAGCGGTTCGGAACGAAATATCCTCGTACCAGCCTGAGCCCTCAGCTCAGTCGCCTGAAGAACGAGGGCGTTCTTGAGCGTCACGGCGTGGTGTGGAGGTTGGCGAAAGAAAAAGGCTCAGCGGTCGGACCCACTGAGCCTGTCTCTAGTGATGGGGCCGGTGTCGGTACACAGGGCGGGTCTTCCCAGCTCACCCCTGCGGGTTCGACTCCCGTCGGCTCCACCGCCGTCCGCGTCGAGTTGACCGACGAGGACAGAAAGCTACTTTAGGCCGATCCGCGAAATAGTCAAGGAATCCGGGCATTACCAGATGGTCAAGAAGCCTGACAAACCGGAAAAGCCAAAGGAACTGAGTCAGTTAGACAAGTTCAAGGAAACCGCCAAACAGGCGGAAACCGACGACAGCGAAGCGGGATTCGATCGGGCGCTCAGGCGGGTGACCAACCTCAGCCGCTCAGTGCTCAGGCACGGCGGCCGCGTGAAGATGGAGGATGCGAAGGCGAAAGCCGAGCGCGAGTACGACCGCTTCGCCGCTAGCCGCAAGCTCGCAAGGCACGAAGCTGCCGATGCGCTCATCCGGCAATTGAGGGCCGAAGAGAAGACGCTCCCCAAGCAGCCGCGAAAGCGACCTTAAGCCGCCAGGTCCGCCACAACCGCGTCCAGCACCGGCCAACCCTTTTCCGTCACCCGGATGTGGCCGTTGCTCAGCGTTTCGACGAAACCGATGCGCTTGAGTTCGTCGATCTGGCGCGGGTCGATCTTGCGGCCCGAGAGCGTGGCGAAGCGGGCGGGGTCAATGCCTTCGCGCAGACGCAGGCCCATCACCAGGAGCTCGTCGCCTTCCTCCTCCCAGGTGAGGATGTCGTCGGTGGTCATGCCATGGCCGCGCGCCGACACCTTCTTCTGCCAGTCGAACGGCAGCTTCTCGATCGCGGTGGCGTGGCGGCGGCCGTCGATCAGCAGGCGCCCATGCGCGCCCGGGCCGATGCCGGCATATTCGCCATAGCGCCAGTAGATGAGGTTGTGGATCGACTCCTGACCGGGGCGGGCGTGATTGGAAATCTCGTAGGCCGGCAGGCCCGCATCGCGCGTCAGATCCTGCGTCAGCTCGTAGAAGTCGGCGCTCAGATCCTCGTCGGGCATCTTGAGCTTGCCGGCATTCCACAGGTCGAAATAGCGCGTCCCCATCTCGATGGTGAGCTGGTAGAGCGAGATGTGGCCTTGGGCGAGCCAGAGCGCTTCCTTGAGCTCGTCCTCCCAATCGCTCAGCGACTGCTTGGGGCGCGCATAGATAAGGTCGAAGCTCGAGCGCGGGAAGATCGACTGGGCGAGCCGCACGGCGCCGATCGCTTCCTCGACACTGTGCCGACGGCCAAGCTCGGCGAGCGGGCCGTCGCGCAGCGACTGCACGCCCAGCGAGACGCGGTTGACGCCGGCGGCACGATAGCCCCGGAACCGGTCGGCCTCGACCGAGGTTGGATTGGCTTCGAGCGTGATCTCGGCTTTTGGAGCAATGTTCCAGTGCTGGCCGATGGTGTCGAGGATTTGCGCCACCGAGCGCGGGTCCATCAGCGAGGGCGTGCCGCCGCCGAAGAAGATCGACTGCACCGTCCGGCCGGGCGCCTGCCGCGCGAAGTAGGCAATCTCCTGCTTGTAGCTCTCGACATAGGCGGCTTCGTCGAACGCGCCGCGATGGACATGGCTGTTGAAGTCGCAATAGGGGCATTTGGCGGCACAGAACGGCCAATGGACGTAGACGCCGAACAGGCCGTTGCCGCGCGGATCAGGAGAGCTCAATGGCGCCCTCCACGAACTTAGCGAAAGCCTTGGCGCGGTGGCTCAATCCGACCTGGCCGGGAGCCCAGCTATGCTTGGCGGAGCTGGGCATCTCGCCGAAGGTGATGTCGAAGCCGTCGGGCATGAAGATGGGGTCGAAGCCGAAACCTTTGTCGCCGCGCGGCGGCCAGACCATCGTTCCAGTCGCCTGCCCGACATAGACGTCGTCGCGCCCGTCTGGGTGAGCGAGGCAGAGCGTGGCGTTGAACGAGCCTTTGCGCAGGCCGGGCGAATTGGCGCCGATCGCCTGCAGCCGGTCTTCGACGCGCTTCATCGCCATCTGGTAGTCGCGGCCATGCGGGGTCTGCGCCCAGTCGGCGGTGTAGACGCCCGGTTCGCCGTCCAGGGCATCGACGCTGAGGCCGCTGTCGTCGGCGAGCGCGATCATGCCGGCTGCCGTGGCCGCGGAATGGGCCTTGAGCCGTGCATTTTCAACGAACGTCGTTCCAGTTTCGTCGGGCTCGTCGAGACGGAGGTCCGCGGCCGAGATCAGCACCAGCCCGAGCGGCGTGAACAGCTCGCGAAATTCCGCAAGCTTGCCGGCATTGTGCGTGGCGATCAGCAGTTTCTCACCGCGCTTAAGCCGAGCAATGCTACCCACCGATGGCAACCTTCTGCATTTCGGTGAGCTGACTGATGCCGGACTCGGCCAGCGCCATGAGTGCGGCGAGCTCGTCGCGCGAGAACGGCTCCTGCTCGGCGGTGCCCTGGATCTCGACGAACTTGCCCGAGCCGGTCAGCACGAAATTGGCGTCGGTATGGGCCTCGACATCCTCGAGATAGTCGAGGTCGAGCACCGGCGTGCCGCGATAGATGCCGCACGAGATCGCCGCCACCGAATCGCGCAGCGGCTCGCCCTTGGTCAGGCCGCGCGCCTTGAGCCACTGGATGGCGTCGTGGAGCGCCACATAGGCGCCGGTGATCGAGGCGGTGCGGGTGCCGCCATCGGCTTCGAGCACGTCGCAATCGAGGGTGATCTGGTTTTCGCCCAAAGCCGCCATGTCGACCACGGCGCGCAGCGAGCGGCCGATCAGGCGCTGGATTTCCTGGGTGCGGCCGGACTGCTTGCCGGCGGCCGCCTCGCGGCGCGTGCGGGTGCCGGTCGAGCGCGGCAGCATGCCGTATTCGGCGGTGACCCAGCCGAGGCCCGAGCCGCGGCGCCAGCCGGGGAGGGTGGTTTCGACCGAGGCGGTGACGAACACCTTGGTGTTGCCGAAGGCGACCAGGCATGAGCCCTCGGCCTTCTGGGCGACGTTGCGCTCGATGGTGACGGCTCGCATCTGGTTGGGCTCGCGGCCGGAAGGGCGCATGGAATCTCTCGGTTTCGTCGCAGTTAACCGCCTCTTAACCCTAGCTTTGGCGCCCCACAACCCGGCGCCGCCTTTCATCGACCGGCGTTTTTGCCTAGATGGTTACAGTCGCAATTTGATTGAACATTCCGCCGCCGATGGCCAAGGTTCCCGACGATTTCCTGCAGGTGCTCAATGCGCGCAGCCAGGACATCTTCAAAAAGATCGTCGAGCGCTATCTCGAAACGGGCGCGCCGGTCGGCTCGCGCGATTTGAGCCGGATGCTCTCGGTCGGGCTCAGCCCCGCCAGCGTGCGCAACGTCATGGCCGATCTCGAAGATCTGGGCCTGATCGCGGCGCCCCACACCTCGGCGGGGCGGCAGCCGACGCAGCAGGGGCTGCGCTTTTTCGTCGATGCCATGCTTGAAGTCGGCGCGGTGGACGAATCCGACCGCAGCGCGATTTCGCGGCAGATCGAGAGCCAGGTGCATGGCGCGCGGGTTGAGGACTACCTTACCGAGGCCTCCTCGCTGCTGAGCGGCCTCAGCCACGGCGCCGGCGTGGTGATCGCGGCGAAGGCCGACATGGTGCTCCGGCACATCGAATTCGTCCGTCTCGACGCGACGCAGGGCATGGCGATCCTGGTGGGGCAGGACGGCACTGTCGAAAACCGCATCGTGCCGCTGCCGCCGGGCCTCACCAGCAGCGCGCTGACGCAGGCCTCCAACTATCTCGCCAATCTCGCCGCCGGCAAAACCATCGCCGAAGTGCGCGCCGCGGTGCGGGCGCAGCGGGCCGAGCGCGTCGCCGAGCTCGACGAACTGACGCAAAAGCTCGTCGATGCAGGACTCGCGACGCTGAGCGAAGGCACGCCGCAGCAGACGCCGACGGTGATCGTGCGCGGCCGCTCCAATCTCCTCAACGACACGATGGAGTCCGAAGAGCTGTCGCGCATGCGGCGGCTGTTCGACGAACTCGAGCGGCAGGAGGGGCTGATCGAGCTCCTGGGCGACGCCGACAAGGCCGAAGGGGTCCGTATCTTCATCGGCAGCGAGAACAAGCTGTTTTCGCTCTCGGGCTCCTCGGTGATCCTCAGCCCCTACAAGGACGCGAACGAAAAGGTCATCGGCGTGCTGGGCGTCATCGGCCCGACGCGGCTCAACTATGCCCGCATCGTCCCGGTGGTCGACTACACCGCGCAGGCGATCAGCGCGATCATGGCGCGCAAGAAAGCTTGAAAAGCCGGGCCATCTGGCCGATATGCGGGGCAACATCGCCGGAACGTCCGGTATTCCAAGCATTTCGAGAGAGTGATGAGCGACGACACGATGGCGCAGGACGGGTTCGAGCCGCGTCCGGAAATGGAAAATCCGGCGCCCGAGACGCCTGATCCCACCGAGGCCCTCAAGACTGAGAACGCCGAGCTCAAGGACCGCGTGCTGCGCCTTGCGGCCGAAATGGACAATCTGCGCAAGCGCATGGAGCGCGAGATCGCCGATACCCGGTCCTATGCGATCACCAAATTCGCCCGCGACATGCTGACCGCCACCGATTCGCTCAGCCGCGCCATGCTGATGCTGCCGGCCGAGGCGCGCGAGACGGCCGACGGCCCGATGAAGTCGCTGATCGAGGGCATCGAGCTGACAGAGCGCGAAATGCAGCGGCTGCTCGCCGTGCATGGGGTGAAGCCGATTGAGGCCGAGGGCCAGAAGTTCGACCCCCACAAGCACCAGGCGATGTTCGAGGTTCCCGACCCGACGCGGCCCGAGGGCACGGTGGTGCAGGTGGTGCAGGCCGGCTACGCCATCGGCGACCGCGTGCTGCGCCCCGCCATGGTGGGCGTCGCCAAGGGCGGCGGGGCCGCCGGCGCACCGCCGGCCGGCGAGGGCCATATCGACAAGAACGCCTGAGGCGCTTCGCGGGCGGCCCTCTCCCATGCGGGAGAAGAGCCCTTGCCCCGGACGCTGTGAAATCGAGTGGACAGCGTGGCGCCGCTCGGCTTAGCTCACGGGCATTGTCCCGAGGGCTATTGATGAAGTTCCTGCTTGTCGCCGCCGCGCTGGCGTTCGTTCCCACCGCAGCGCTGGCCGAAACCTACCAGTTCACGATCAAGAACGGTTACACTGACGCCCTCACCGGCCTCTCCATCGGCGGCGGCAAGGTCGAGGGGTTCAAGCCGATCCCGGCCTCGGGCAAGCGAACCTTTCCGGTGACGCTGGCCGACGGCAAATGCGAGGCGCGCGTCTCGGTCACCTTTGCCAACGGCCAGCACTACGATGCGGGCAAGTTCGACTTCTGCGAGTACGACCTGCTCAACCTGTCGTTCCGGCAGTAGCTAGAGGAAATCGCCGATCTGGGCGCGCTTGACGCCCATGTCGTTCATCCGCTTCCAGGCCGCGTCGAGCGAGCCGGCGGTATCGATGGCGCGCGTGGCGTCTTCGATCACCACCGTCTCGAAGCCGGCCTTGATGCCGTCCTCGGCCGTCCAGGCGACGCAGAAATCGGTGGCGAGGCCGCAGATGAACAGGCGCTTGAGGCCGCGTTCACGCAGATAGCCGGCGAGGCCGGTTTGCGTGTCGTGATCGTTTTCCTTGAAGCCCGAATAGGAATCGATCGTCTCGCGGTAGCCCTTGCGGATGATCGTCTGCACGTGCGGGATGTCGAGCGCCACCGAGAATTCGGCGCCGCGGGTGCCGATGACGCAATGGTCGGGCCAGAGCACCTGCGGACCGTAGGGCAGCTCGATGATCTGGAAGGGCGACATGCCCTCGTGGCTCGAGGCGAAGGAAATGTGCCCCGCCGGGTGCCAGTCCTGCGTCTGGATAACGTTGCGGAAGCGCCGCGACAGCGCGTTGATGGGTTCGATGATCTCGTCGCCGCCGGCGACGGCAAGGCTGCCGCCGGGGAGGAAATCGTACTGGATGTCGACGACGATCAGTGCGTCGTCGGCACGAAGCGGGGTGGCCATTGGTGGTCTGCTACATCGCCGAAGAGGAGGGATCGGCCGGCGCTGCGTCGGTCTGGCCGGGGAGGATGGCGAGGCATTCCTCGAAGGTAAACTGGGCGTTTTCGCCGCCGCCCATCACCTGCTCGGTGACCACGGGCACGATGTCGGCCTTGATCTTGTCGGCCGCATCCTGGGTGAAGCCGGCATCGAGATGGGCCTGGATGGCGGTCTCGATGAGCGCCGTGCCGGCATCGATATATTCCTGCGCCTGGGCAAGCTGCTCCTCGGTGACCTCGGGCGGCGGGTTCGAAAAGGCAACCACCATGGCGGTGCCGCACCAGAGCTGCATGGTCACCTCGTCGGTGACCGTCTGGGCGAAGGCGCCCGTGGCAAGCAATGCCGGGAGGAGCGCGGCGGCAGCGATGAGCCTTTTCATGCGAAGGGGTTCCTTGTGGGAGCGGGGGTGTTAGAGCACATCGCGCACGATGCGCCAAGGAAGACGCGGCGCCCGCCGTCCAGGGACCCGGCCCGGCATCGGGATGACGGCTCCAAAGCCCCGGAAAATAAGACTCCTTGGGCGCTTGCAGGGCCAAAAACCCGCCCCTATATACCGGCCAAGGCCGGCACAAACCGGTCAAATCCCAAATTCAGCGAGGAGCCCGGGTCCCCTCACGGGGTTACGAACTGCCGAAGTCTTGAGGAGTTCGGTCCGGGTTCGCTTAGGAAAGAGGCACGAATGGCTAAAGTAATCGGTATTGACCTGGGCACCACCAATAGCTGCGTCGCAGTGATGGAAGGCGCCACCTACAAGGTCATCGAAAATTCCGAAGGGGCGCGCACGACCCCCTCGATGGTGGCATTCACCAAGGACGGCGAGCGTCTCGTCGGCCAGCCGGCCAAGCGCCAGGCGGTCACCAATCCCGAAGGCACCCTGTTCGCGGTCAAGCGCCTGATCGGCCGCCGCTTCGACGACCCGATGGTCGAAAAGGACAAGGGCCTTGTCCCCTTCCACATCGTCAAGGCCGACAATGGCGACGCCTGGGTCGAGGTCGAGGGCAAGAAGTACTCGCCGTCCGAGGTGTCGGCGATGATCCTGACCAAGATGAAGGAAACGGCGGAAGCCTATCTGGGCGACAAGGTCACCCAGGCGGTGATCACCGTTCCCGCCTATTTCAACGATTCCCAGCGCCAGGCCACCAAGGACGCGGGCAAGATTGCCGGCCTTGAAGTGCTGCG
>ERZ778025.885-NODE-885-length-32141-cov-6.552266_pt1 | contig 32141 bp, 30 predicted proteins | sample MGYA00375755_ERZ778025 | MGnify/ENA primary metagenome ERZ778025 (study PRJEB29350, sample SAMN05389825) | bioreactor metagenome | isolation source: Thiocyanate bioreactor | place: South Africa: University of Cape Town | collected 2014-03-17 ... | reverse complement strand
CCCGCTGATCAAGATCATCAACATCGTGGCGCTGCTCATCGTGCCGCTGGTGGTCAAGTTCCATGGCGGGTGAATCCACGCCACCGCTAGCAGAAAGGGGCCTCGGGCCCCTTTTTGACGCGTAACATTGCTCCCATTGCAGCAGTTTCCGGTCCTCCGTCCTACTGAAGATGGCCTTGACACACAACACCCCGTCCGCCACGGCCCCGACCGGCAGCCTCGTTGCCCCCCAGCAGCGCATCGTCCAGATCGCGCTGACCCAGGCCCGGCCTGTGGTGGAACGCGTGATAGAGACCACACGCATGTCCCTGCAAGCGCGCCTGGACAGTGCCCGCACCCCCGGCGAGCACCACGCCATGCAGGAGGCCCGCCAGCAACTGGTGCGACTGGCCTCGGTGATGGCCGAGCGTTACCCCGATGCACTGCGCAAGGCCTTGGACGAGGACACCGCGCAAGGCGACGACAAGCCCACGCGCTCCCTGTTCACCGTGAACTTTGACGACCTCGAACTGATGGACGAGGCGCAGATCAACGACAGCGTGGAGCGCGCCCGCGCGCGGCAGGTGCTGATCTCTGCGGTGGAGGGGCCGCTGGCCGACCTGGACGCACTGGTGTGCGCCGCCCAAGGCCTGCCCAGGGTGCAGCCCGAGCACAACCCGCTGCGCCCCGACGTCTTCTTGCAGGCCCTGCAGTCCGTGGTGTCTCAGATGCAGGTCACGCCCCAGGTGCGCCACGACTGGATGGGGCTGATGGCCCAGGCACTGGGTACCGAGCTGCGCAGCCTGTACCTGGCGCAGATCGACCAGCTCAAGCAAAGCGGGGTGAAGCCAGTGGGCTATGCCATGCGGCAGGCCACGGGCGAGGTGGTCTATGTGGCGCCGGCCGAGGCCGGGGTGTCACCCGGCTTCGCCGCCGATAACGATTTGTACGTGGCGTCGTCCACCAGCGCGGGCGACCCGCTGCTGACGCTGGACCGCCTGCGCCGCCTGCTGCTGGGCGAGTTCAATGACGCAGCCGCCCCTGCAGGAACACATGCCCCGGCCAACGACAGCCAGGAATCGTTTGCAGACCGGTTTGCGCGGGAGTTTGAAGACCCGGCACAAGGCTTGCCGCACATCGACCCACCGGCCACTGACTTTGCGATGACGGTGCCTGCAGCGTTTGAGGCGCTGCAAGAGATGAACCAGGTGGGCCAGATGATGGAGCGCCTGGGCACGCCACGCACGCCCGCCGCGCCTGGCGCAGACGGCCACTCCGCCGCCGCGCAGCGGGCGCAGGTGCAGGGCCTGGGCCAGGCCTTGAGCATGGAGGTGGTGGCGCTGATGGTGGACAACATTGCGCGCGACACGCGGCTGCTGTGGCCGGTGCAACAGTTCATCCGCGCGCTGGAGCCGGCGCTGATGCAGCTGGCACTGTCCGACCCGCGCTTCTTCAGCCACAAGGAGCACGCCGCACGCCGCCTGCTGCAAGACATCACCGACCGCAGTCAAGCCTTCAACAGCCCCGAAGCCCCGGGTTTCCAGAGCTTCATGCGGTCGCTCATGCACATTGCGGGGCCGCTGGCCACCGCCACCATCGACAGTGCCGACGACTTTGAACAGGTGCTGCAGCAGCTGCACGCCAAGTGGGCCGAGAAGGACCAGGCGCTCAGGCAGGAGCGCCAGCGCGCGATCGAGGCCCTGCAGCACGCCGAGCAGCGCCACCTGCTGGCCGCACAGATATCCCGCGAGCTGTGGTTGTTGCCCAGCATGGGCAAGGTGCCCGATGCGATCTCCCGCTTTCTGCTGGGCCCCTGGGCCCAGGTCATGGCCGAGGCCCGGCTCTCAGCCAAACCCGGCACCACAGACCCGGGCCGCTATCAGGAGCTGGTGGAGGCGCTGATCTGGAGCGTGCAACCCGAGCTGACGCGCGCCAACACCGGTCAGCTCGCCCGCCTGCTGCCCAAACTGCTGCCCAAATTGCGCGAGGGCCTGGCATCCATCGACTACCCTGCCGACCGCACAGAGGCTGTCTTCGAGTTGCTGATGCAACTGCACCAGCAGGCCTTCACCCCCGGGCCCAGGGTTGCGGCGTTAGCCCCTGCTGCGCCGACCAGTGCAGCACCGATGGCAACGCCCGCTGCAGAGCCAGCACAACCAGCCCCCCTCGACGACGACGATCCCTGGGTGGCACCCTCCGAGGCCCGGGAGTCCGGCTATATCGATATCTCGCAATCCCCCGAGAGCGAAGGCGCAGACACTGCACCCGAGGAAACACCCAGCAACGCTGCGCCCCTGCAGCTGCCCGCATCCACCATCACCGTGGGCACATGGGTCAACCTGCAGGTGGCGGGCCAGTGGGAGCGCACGCAACTCTCCTGGATCGGCTCGCACGGCAACCTGTTCCTGTTCACCAGCGCCTCGGGCCGTACCCAGTCAATGACCCTGCGGCTGCTGGACCGATTGCTGCAACAAGGCGCCCTGCAGGTTCTGGCCCAGCAGACCGTGGTGGACAACGCTCTGAACGCTGTGGCCCAGACCGCCATGCAAAACAGCGTGGAAAGCCGGCACTGAACGCCGCTTGCACAACAGGAGTGGTCAAACACCGCAGACGGTGATAACCTGTTTTCAATACTCCAAGGCTTTGCAGAATTCAGGGGAATTTGTCAGGGCCTTAGCCCGCTTTGGCGGGCTTTTTTCATGGATTTCCGCTTTGGCGGGCTTTTTTCTGTGCATCCCGCTTTGGCGGTTTTTGGGGGCACTTCGCTGCGAGGCTCGCTGCGGCTCAATGAGCGTTTGCAGCCGGCAGGGTGAGCGTCGCCCGCAAACCGCCAAGGCCTGCAGGCTCCAGATCCAGCCGCCCGCCATACAACGCCGCCAGATCCTGCACGATAGCCAGACCCAGCCCCGTGCCGGGCACGGTTTCGTCCAGGCGCACGCCGCGTTCCAGCGCTTGGGCACGCTGCGCGGCATTAATGCCAGGGCCGTCGTCCTCCACCGCAACCACCAGTTGAGGCTGCGCAGGTTCAGATCCGGCGGGCAGCAGCTGCGCCTGCAAGCGCACTGCGGACCGAGCCCACTTGCAGGCGTTGTCCAGCAGGTTGCCCAACATTTCCTGCAGGTCCTGCGATTCGCCCGCAAAGAACAGCGACACAGGAGGCTGTACAACGCTGATGTCCAGCGCCCGGTCCGCATGCACCTTGTTCATCACGCGCACCAGGCCCTCCACCACCGGCTGCAGCGCGGTGCGCTGCCCAGGCAAGTGCGCAGACGCCGCCACCCGCGACCGCGCCAGGTGCCAGTCGATGTGCCTGCGTGCCACCACCACCTGCTCGCGCACCAGCGCCGCCAGCTCCGGGCCATGGGTGGGTGTTTGCGCACGGGCCGCGTTGTCCAGCACCGTAAGGGGTGTCTTGAGCGCATGGGCCAGGTTGCCCGCCTGGGTGCGTGCGCGCTCCACCACCTCGCCATGACGGCGCAGCACGGCATTGAAGTCGTCGACCAGTGGCTGCACTTCGGCAGGGAAGCTGCCTTGCAATTGCGAAGCCCGAGCCTCTTGCACGTCTTGCACCGCACGCTGCAGGGCCTGCAGGGGCTTGAGCCCCAATGCCACCTGCGCCCAGGCGGCGGCGGCCAGCAGCACCAGCAGCACCGCCAGCGACAGCGCCAGCACCCCCGTAAACCGGGCGGTGGCCGCCTGCGTGGCGTGCAGGTCGGCGGCCACCATCAAGCGCCAGCGCGCTGCATGCACGCCCTCTGCGTCTGCGCGCACCGTGCGCTCCAGCACCAGCAAAGGCGCGCCCTGCGGCCCTGCCATCTCGTGCACATGCACGGCGCCATCGGCCAACGCATCCACCTGCAGCGCCAGGCTGGTGTCCCACAACGAGCGCGAGCGCAACACCCCTGCCCGCTCCCGCCCGTCGGGCGCCATGGCATCCACCTGCCAATACAGGCCAGAGTAAGGCTTGAGCCAGCGCGGGTCCGACAGTGCTTCGGCCGCAATCACCGGCTGCCCCTGGGCATCAAACTCCAACCGCGCCGTGATCTGGTCCAGCTGCAGCTGCAGCGCGGCTTGAAACTGCTGCTGTACATGCTCGCGGAACAACCCGCTTAGCACCAGCCCAGCCAGCACCATGGCCACGGCCACCCCCGCCAGCGTCACTGCCAGCAGCCGCACCCGCAGCGACCGGGACCAGTGCACTGACGGTGCGGGTGGCGCACCAGGCACGTTCATGGCGGCACCAAGCGGTAGCCCATGCCACGCACGGTCTCGATGCGGGCCGAAGCCGCCGGGTCCGCCGACGAACCTGCAGAGGGCAACATCTTTTTGCGCAAGCGCCCCACAAACACCTCGATGGTGTTCGAGTCCCGGTCAAAGTCCTGCGCGTAGATGTGTTCGGTCAGTTCCGCACGCGAGACCAGTACGCCGGGACGGTGCATCAGGTAGTCGAGCACCTTGTATTCATGGGCTGTCAGCGTCACCGGCTGGCCCGCGCAAGTCACGCGGCCGCTGCGGGTGTCCAGCGACCAGTCTCCGCACTGCAGCACGGCCGATGCCTGCCCGCTGGCGCGGCGGATGAGTGCGCGCAGGCGCGCCAGCAGTTCTTCGAGGTGAAAGGGCTTGGTCAGGTAATCGTCGGCACCGGCGTCGATGCCCGCGACTTTTTCGTGCCAGTTGTCGCGCGCGGTGAGGATCAGCACTGGCATGTTGCCCCCCGCAGCCCGCCAGCGCTTGAGCACTGTGAGCCCGTCCACCACCGGCAGGCCCAGGTCCAGCACCACGGCATCCACCGCCTCGGTCTCACCCAGAAATTGCGCGTCGCGTCCGTTGTCGGCCTCGTCCACGGTGTAGCCCGCGCCTTGCAGCGCCGTGCGCAACTGGGCGCGCAGCAGGGTGTCGTCTTCTACCAGCAGGATGCGCATGGAGGTGTTGGGGTCGGAAGGGTGTCAGCGATTGTCCCGGCTTCTCAGCTGATCTTCGCGCGATTCTCGCGACCGCACACGCAGCACCTCGGCCGTGCGCGCGTCGAGCTTGACCTTGGTCAACTGCCCGGCAGGCGTCAGCAGCTTGATCTCGTAAATCCAGCGCTCGCGCTCCTGTTCCAGCTCCACTTCCAGCACCTGCCCCGGCACCTCGCGCTGCAGGCGCTCCAGCACCGTGGGCAGCGGCAGCATCTGGCCCGCCTGCACAGCCTGCCGCGCCCGGTCATGGTCGTCCTTGCCGCTGGCCGAGGCAGGGGGCACTGCCAGCGCGGCAGCGCACAACACACAAGCCGCCAGGCGCCACCGCTTCACGGGGCTGTGCGCAGAAGCAGGTTGGAGAGAGAAAAACATGGCCGCATTGTCCCGCGCGAAATCTGAACAGCCGATGAACAGACCTTTCACGCGCCGTTCAGGCAGGGATTTCAACAATGGCCGCACAAGATAAAACCCACGAGGACCCTGGCATGACTTCCCTTCGCACACTGACCTTGGCCGCGCTCTGCGCACTGGCAGCCGCTGGCACGAGCCAAGCCGCCGACACCACAGCCGCCCAACAGCTTGCCCACTGGAGCGAGCAGGCCGGCAGCCCCGGCAACGCCGACAAGGGCAAAGTGTTCTTCAACACGCGCCATGGCGGCGAGTGGTCTTGCGCATCCTGCCACGGCACACCGCCCACCGCGCAGGGCAAACATGCCAGCACCGGGAAGCCGATTGCGCCCCTGGCCCCAGCCTTCAACCCCAAGGCCTTTACCGACACCGCCAAGGTGGACAAGTGGTTCCGCCGCAACTGCAACGACGTGCTGAGCCGTGACTGCACCGCGGTGGAAAAGGCCGACGTGCTGGCCTACCTCAACGCCCTCAAGCCCTGAGAACGTCATGAAAAAGCCAGTCCCACTACACCCTGCGGCCCTGGCCGCCGCTGCGTGCGCACTCGCCCTGCTGTCCCTCACCAGCGCCCACGCAGACAGCGGGCGTGCCATGCCCCGCAATGTGCCCAACGCCTACACGCAGGAATGCGCCGCCTGCCACACTGCCTACCCGCCCGGCCTGCTACCCGCAGCGTCGTGGAACCGCGTGATGACGGGCCTGGGCAAGCACTACGGCACCGACGCATCGCTGGACGCGGCCACCGTGCGCCAGCTCAACCAGTGGTTGCAAGACCACGCCGGCACCTACAAGCGCGTGAACGAAGAGCCCCCCGAGGACCGCATCACCCGCTCGGCCTGGTTTGAACGCAAGCACCGAAAGATCGAACCCGCCGCCTGGAAGCTCGCCAGCGTGAAAAGCGCCGCCAACTGTGCGGCCTGCCACACGGGCGCAGACCAGGGGCAGTTTGACGAACACAACCTGCGCATGCCTGCAGGGCTGGATGCCCGTTCCCGCCGCGCCTGGAACGACTGAGAACGGTGAATCTGAACTGCGCCCTATCAAGGAAAACACGATGACCAACACCCCCACCCTCCATCCCGCCAACGCCTCGGCACAACCCGCGCCCGCCAAGGCCCCCAGCCGCCGGGTGACCGATGCGCCCACCCGCATGTTCCACTGGCTGTTTGCACTGTGCTTTGCCGGGGCCTACGCCACGGCCGACGGCGAACACTGGCGGCTGCTGCACGTCACGCTGGGCTACACCATGGCGGGGCTGCTGGGCTTTCGCTTGCTGTACGGCCTCTTCGGGCCCCGCACCTCGGGCCTGGTCCTGCTGTGGCGCAAGCTGGCGGGGGCGCCCGCATGGCTGCGCGCCCTGCCCCAGGCGTCTTCCGTCACGCAAATCAACTGGCGCCAGGGCCAGAACCTGCTGATGGCGCTGGTCATTGTGTTGCTGCTGGCGCTGGTGGTGCCCCTCACGCTCAGTGGCTACGCCACGTACAACGACTGGGGCGCCGCGCTGGGTGGCAACTGGATGGGAGAAGCGATGGAAGAAGTGCACGAGTTCTTCGGCAACGCTCTGTTGTTTGTGGTGTTGGCCCACATCGCGCTGATTGCCGGCTTGAGCGTGCTGCGCCGCAAGAACCAGGCCCTGCCCATGCTCACGGGCCGGTTGGAGGGCAAGGGTCCCGACCTGGTTCCGAGGAACCGCACCTGGCTCGCCGCCCTGCTGCTGATCGCAACCCTGGCCTTTGGCGCCTGGCAGTGGCAGCAGTCGCCCAGCGGATGGGTGGCCAACGGCACATCGACCGAACGCCAGCGGCACCACGATGACGACTGACGCCCAACCCCATGACGAAGGAACTACGCCATGAAAATCTACATGTGTGCCGTTTGCGGCTGGATCTACGACGAGGCTGCAGGCCTGCCTGACCATGGGATCGCGCCCGGCACCCGCTGGGCCGACGTGCCCAACGACTGGCGCTGCCCCGAATGCAATGTTGGCAAGGCAGACTTTGTGATGTGTGAGGTGTGAAGAAGGCAGGTGAGATGCGGCGCACTGCGCTCCGTCAGGGCGGCTAACACCAGCGCGCGGTATAACTGTGACACCGCTGCGACCCTCCTTGCAACGCAGCGTCACGCCCCACATGCCCACTACTGACTCCTCCACTGGCCTCGACCCGGCCCTAGCCGCCCAGCGCCTGCGTGAAGAAGGCCCCAACGAACTGGGCATCAGCCAACGCCGCACCCTGCGCGACATGGCCTGGGACGTGGTCACCGAGCCCATGTTCCTGCTGTTGCTGGGCGCAGGTGCCATCTACCTCGCCATGGGCGATGCGCATGAGGCGCTGATCCTGCTGGGCTTTGTGGTGATCATCATGGCGATCACGGTGCTGCAGGAGCGCCGCACCGACAACGCGCTGAACGCCCTGCGCGACCTCTCCAGCCCCCGCGCGCTGGCGTTGCGCGGCGGTACCTTGGTGCGCATTGCAGGCCGCGACGTGGTGCGCGAAGACCTGCTGATGATTGCCGAGGGCGACTGCATCCCCGCCGACGGCACGCTGCTGCAAGCCCACGAACTGGCCGCTAACGAATCGATGCTGACCGGCGAGTCCGAGCCCGTGGCCAAACAACCGGCGGACAAGGTGTTTGCAGGCACGCTGGTGGTCAGCGGCCAGGGCCTGCTGCAGGTGACCGCCGTGGGCCGCCACACGGAGCTGGGCCGCATTGGCCAATCGCTCGACACCATTGCCCTGCAGGCTTCGCCGCTGCGCGAAGAAATGGCGCGGCTCACACGCAAGCTGGTGGCCATCGGCCTGTCGCTGTGCGCGCTGCTGGTGGCCCTGTTCTGGGCGCTGCGGGGCGACTGGCTGCAGGCCGTGCTGGCGGGCATCACGCTGGCCATGGGGGTGCTGCCGCAAGAGCTGCCAGTGATCATGATCATCTTCCTGGCCCTGGCCGCGCGGCGGCTGGCGGCACAGCAGGTGCTCACGCGGCGACTCAATGCCATTGAGACGCTGGGCCAGACCACCGTGCTGTGCGTGGACAAGACCGGCACCCTGACGCAAAACCGCATGGCCGTGGCAGCGCTCTGCATTGCGGGGCAGGAGCTGGATGTGCAGAACCTGCCAGCCGCAGCGGATGGCAGCGCGCTGCCCGATGCCTTCCACGAGCTGCTCGAATACGCCGTGCTGGCCAGCGAGATCGAGCCGCATGACCCCATGGAGCAGGCCTTTCACCGCATGGCGGCAGACCACCTGGTGGGAACCGAGCACCTGCACCCCGCATGGGCGCTGGCGCGCGAATACGAGCTGTCCCCCCAGCTGCTGGCCATGAGCCACCTGTGGCGCGACGGCACCTCGGCGCACGACACCGTGGCCACCAAAGGCGCACCCGAAGCCGTGGCCGACCTTTGCCACCTGCCCGACGCCGAGCGCGCGGCCGTCAGTGCCCAGGCCGCACGCCTGGCCGACCGGGGCCTGCGGGTGCTGGGCGTGGCCAAGGCCCGGCACCGCATACAAGACACCTGGCCCGACGCCCAGCACGACTTTGACTTTGAATGGCTGGGCCTGGTGGCCCTGGCCGACCCGCTGCGCCCCGAGGTGCCTCAGGCCGTTGCGCAGTGCCGCCAGGCGGGCATTCGCGTGGTGATGATCACCGGCGACCATCCCCGCACCGCGCGCGCCATTGCCGCCCAGGCGGGCATCGCCAACGACCATGTGATCACCGGCGACGAGCTGGCCCACATGCCGTCCCAGGCGCTGGCCGACCAGGTCCGGCAGGTCAGCGTGTTTGCCCGCATCAAGCCGCACCAGAAGCTCGCGCTGGTCGAAGCCCTCAAGGCCCAGGGCGAGGTGGTGGCCATGACCGGTGACGGCGTGAACGACGCCCCTGCCCTCAAAGCCGCCCACATCGGCATCGCCATGGGCCAGCGCGGCACCGATGTGGCGCGCGAGGCCGCTGCCCTGGTGCTGTTGCACGACGACTTCGCCGCCATCGTGCTGGCGATTCACCGGGGGCGGCAGACCTTTGCCAACCTGCGCCAGGCCATGGTCTACACGCTGGCGGTGCACGTGCCCATCATCGGGCTGGCGCTGCTGCCGGTGCTGTTCGGGCTGCCGCTGGTGCTGGCGCCGCTGCACATCGCGTTTCTGGAACTGGTCATCGACCCGGCCTGCTCCATCGTGTTCGAGGCCGAAGAAGGCGCGGCCGACCTCATGCAGCAGCCGCCCCGCGCGGCCAACGAGCCACTGCTGTCCGCCCGCCACATCCTGCTGAGCGTGCTGCAGGGCAGCGTGGTGACGGCCGCCGTGGTGGGCCTGTATGCCTGGCTGCTGAGCCAGCCCGCACATGCCGCCACCGCCAGCACGGCCGCGTTTGTGGTGCTGGTGGCCGCCAATGCCGCACTAATCCTGCCCAGCCGCAGCAGCCAGACAAGCTGGCGCAGCCTGTGGGCAGGCCTCACCCCGGTCAGCCTGTGGGTGGCAGGCGGCACGCTGGCCGCGCTGGCGGCCATTACCACCGTGCCGTGGCTGGCCAACGCTTTCCGGTTTGTGCCGCTGTCGCCCCTGCACTGGTTCATGGCCTTGCTGGCCGGGCTGCTGCTCACGGTGGTGTTTGCGGCCAACAAGCGATGGCTGCAGCCCACAGCACCGGCGCTCCATCCTTCACCGGCCTGACTCTGCCCCACACCATGCCCATCGTCCTGGATTCACTCGACCACGTCGTACTCACCGTCGCCAGCATCGACAAAACCATTGCGTTTTATGAGCGTGTGCTGGGCATGACCGCGCGGGAGTTCAAGCCCCAGCGGTACGCGCTGCACTTCGGCACGCAAAAGATCAACCTGCACGAAGTGGGCACGGTGGTGGACCCCAATGTGCGCCATGCCACGGCGGGCTCGGGCGACCTGTGCTTTCTCACCCAGATGCCGCTGGACGACGTCATCGCCCACCTGCAGGCCGAAGGCGTCCCCATCGTGCAGGGCCCGGTGGGCGCAACGGGCGCACGCCACCGGCTGCGTTCGGTCTACATCTACGACCCGGACGACAACCTGATCGAGATTGCCAACGAGGTGTGAGGCGCTCGCTGCGCGGGCAGCGGTAAACATTACCCCTACAGATTCAAAACTCTGCAGAGATTGCCGCCCGCAACAACGTGGAAGCGGGCTCCACCAGCTCTTGCAGCTGCCCGGCCCGGTCCTGCTCGATGGAATGCAGCACCATTTCGTTGATGCCCCCCACCACGGCCATGGCCATCATGGGCTGCAGTGGGGCCTTGCGTTTGCGCTCGCCCGGGCGGTTGTTCACCACGTCCAGCATCAGGTCGGCCAGTTGCTGGTTGGCGCGGCGGCGCGCGGCAAGGCCCGTGGGGCCCAGGCCCAGAATGTCGATGAACAAGGTGCGCAGCAACACGGGGTTGCGCGCCAGCACGCCAAAGTAGGCCGCCATGGCCTGCTCCACCTGGGCCTCCCAGTCGCTGCGCGGGTCAATGGCAGCGCGCAGCACCGCGATTGCATTGCCGCTGGCCGCCTCATACAGTGCGGTCAGGCATTCGGCCTTGTCGGCAAAATTTTCATAAAAGGTGCGACGCGACACGCTGGCTTCGCGCACGATGTCGGCAATGGTGGTGTCGGCATAGCCCTTGGCGGCCACGGCGCGCGCCATGCCTTCCAGCAGGCGGGCGCGGTGTTCGGTGCCCGCAGCGGGTGCAGCGGGCGCAGCAGTTGGGGCGGTGACTTCACTCATGGAGGCAGATCGCAAGACAAAAAATTCGACGAGGTACTTGACAGTACCACAGTGGGACTGCATCATACAAACCCAATCGGTACTGCAAAGTACCAAACCTGTGCACCACCGTGCGGCACCCCTTTGCGCCAGGAGCCTTCTTCATGACCAAACTCGTTGTCCGACGCCTGCTGATCGACCTGGAGACGCCGTTTGCGCGCCACTGGTGCGGCGGCGATGCGTTTCGCTCGGCGCTGTTCAACGCGCTGTCGATGAGCTTTCCGGTGGGCGAGCAGTTCTTCATCGACGCCGTGCGTGACGGCCACAAGGCCCTGCCCCCCGACCAACAAGCGCAGTTTGCCGACGAGGTGCGCGGCTTTACCGGGCAAGAAGCCACACACCGCCGCATCCACGCGCTGTTCAACGGCCACCTCGACCAGCAGGGCCTCGCCAATGAATGGGCCCCGCGCGCACAGGAGCGCATGAAACTGTTTGCAGACGCCGACCCACGCCATCCACTGGCCGTGACCGCTGCCAACGAGCACTTCACCGCGCTGCTGGCCGAATGGCTGCTGGCCCACCCCGAGGTGCTGCAGGGCGCCGAGCCACGCCTGGCCACGATGTGGCAGTGGCACTGCGCCGAAGAGTCCGAGCACAAAAACACCGCCTTCGACCTCTACCAGGCGCTGGGCGGCAACCACGAGTGGCGCATCACCTGGTTCCGTCGCATCACGGTGGTGTTCCTGGGCGATGTGCTGCGCCAGACGGTACTGAACCTGCGCCGCGATGGCTCTCTGTGGAAATGGAGCACTTGGACCAGCGCGGCACGCACGCTGTTCGGCAAGGGCGGCCTGGTGCGTGAGACCTGGCGCCCCTGGCGCGAATACCTGCGCCCCGACTTTCACCCCAGCCAGCACGGCACCGACCTGTCGGCACGCTGGCTGGCAGAGCACAGCAACGCTTACACCCCCGTGGGTGCGCGCTGACAACCACGACCTGACACCATGACCCATCCCACCACGCCCCGGCACACAGGCCGGGCAGGCGCGGCTTTGCTCTGCCTGCTCGCATCGACCGCCCTGCCCCTGCAGGCCCACGCTGGCCCTTTGGCCTTTGACGCCGCTCTGCAGCAGCTGCAGCAGCGCTCCGACCAGCTGGCCGCATCGCGCAACGCCGTCGAAAGCGCCCAGCTGCGCCGCGACGCCATGCAGCGCCTGGGCGGCCCGGTGGTCAACCTGAGCGGCGCCGCCTACACCTACAACGCCAACCTCGACGTGGACCTGAACCCGCTGAACCGCGCCCTGCCCGGCGTGCTGTCGCAGCTGCCACCCCAGCTGGCGGGCTCGCTGGCCCAGTTGCCCCACCTGCCGTCCAGCTACACGCTCAACCGCAGCAAGAGCGACACCACGGCCTCGGTCTCCGCCATCTGGCCCATCTACATGGGCGGCGCCAGCAATGCCGCCCGGGGCCTGCTGGATGCACAGGCGCAAGAGGCCCAGGCCGACGCCACCAAAACCAGCCACGAGGCCACCACCTTGCTGGTGCAGCGCTACTTTGGCGCCCAGCTCGCGCAGCGCGCCGCCGTGCTGCGCGAATCGGCCCTGGCCACCATCGAACAACACGACGCTGCCGCGCAGAAGATGCTGGACGCCGGTGTGATCGCGCGCGTCGAACGCCTGCAGGCCCGCTCGGCACTGGAAGAGGCCCGCCGCAATGCCCGCAAGGCCCGCGACGATGCCGAGCTGGCCGCCACGGCGCTGACCCGCACCCTGAAGGCGTCCGACCCTGTGACGCCTACCAGCCCCCTGTTTGTGCTGAGCCAGCCGGTCGAACCCCTGCCCCACTTCATCGACACCGCCTTGGCCCACCACCCAGGCTTGGACAAGGTGGCCGCCAAGAAAGAGCAAGCCACGCAACTGCACGCCGCCCAGGAGGCACTGCGCAAGCCCCAGGTGTTTGCGTTTGGCCAGCGCCAGCTCAAGACCGGCCGCGACGCCGACTGGGTGGCAGGTGTGGGCGTGCGTTGGACGCTGTGGGACTCCATTGACCGCAATGCACTGGCCGAGTCATCCAACCGCCAGATCGAGCAGGCCGAGCGCACTGGCGCTCAGGCGCAGAACGACATTGCCCTGCTGGTGGAAAAACGCTGGTTGGCCCTGGAGCAGGCGCGCCGCGCCTACTTTGCGCTGCAGCCAGGGCTGGAGCTGGCCGACGAAGTGCTGCGGCTGCGCATCTCGGGCCTGAAGGCCGGCACCAGCACCACGCTGGACCTGATCGACGCGCAGGTCAACCAGGCCAAGGCCCAGACCGAACGCGCCCAGGCCGCCCACGACTACGTGAAGGCGCTGGCCGACCTGCTGGAGGCCTGCGGCCTGTCAGAAGACTTTGGCAAATACATGGCGCGCGCTGATGCGCTGAAAGTGGAGTGAAGAGCATGAGCAAGAAAACAGCAGCCGTCGGCGCAGTGGCCTTTGTGGTCGTGGCAGGCTTTGTGGGCTTTGGCCTGTGGAAGGCCTCGCAGCCCGCGCCCGAAGTCTTTCAGGGCCAGATCGAAGCGCAAGAGGCCGACATCGCCCCAAAGGTCACCGCGCGCATCGCGCAGATCCTGGTGAAGGAAGGCGACCAGATCGCTGTGGGCGCGCCCCTGATCCGCATGGACAGCCCCGAAGTCAAGGCCAAGCTGGCACAGGCCACCGCCGCCCAGGAGGCCGCCCAGGCCGTGGCCGCCAAGGCCGAGAGCGGCGCCCGCCCGCAAGAGGTGGAGATGGCCCGCCTGAACTGGCAGCGCGCCGTGGCGGCTGCAGACCTGGCCGAGTCGTCCTTCAAACGGGTCGATGGCCTGGCCCGCGAGGGCCTGGTGGCGGCGCAAAAACGCGACGAGGCCGAGGCCAACTTCAAGGCCTCGCGCGACCAGGCGCTGGCCGCCAAGGCCCAGTACGACCTGGCCCGCGCTGGTGCGCGCAGCGAAGACCGGTCCGCCGCCAGCGCCCAGGCGCGCCAGGTGGCGGGCGTGGTGGCCGAGGTGCAAGCGGCCCAGGCCGAGACCGAGCTCAAGAGCCCCGTCGCCGGCGAAGTAGCCAAGGTGCTAGCCCGCACGGGCGAACTGTCGCCGCAGGGCGTGGCCGTGGTCACGGTGGTGGACCTGAAGGACCAGTGGGTGGTGCTGAACGTGCGCGAAGACCGCCTGCAGCGCTTTGCCATCGGCAATGAGTTCGACGCCACCCTGCCCGCGCTGGGCGGCAAAACCGTGAAGTTCAAGGTCTATCACACGGCTGCGCTGCCGGACTTTGCCACCTGGCGCGCCACGCGCGCGGGCCAGGGCTTTGACGCCCGCACGTTTGAAGTGCGCGCGCGCCCGGCGGCCCCCATCGAAGGCGCACGCCCTGGCATGACAGTGCTGGTGCAGTGACATGCGCCTGATGCACAGAGATTTCACCAAAAAGTGCCGGTAGCGCTAGTGCAATATGCGCAAACAGCTATGAATTCAATAGCAAACAGCTTCCGCCGCGAGGCCCGCCGTCTGGCGGCCGACCCGTGGGACCTGGCCATGGTCACCTGGGTGCCGCTGCTGGGCGTGGCGCTCTTGTGGTGGATCTTTTCGGCCGGCCTGCCGCGCCACCTGGCGGTGGGCGTGGTGGACGACGACCACTCCAGCCTGTCGCGCCAGCTGGTGCGCATGCTGGACGCCACGCCGGGCGTACAGATCACCCAGCACTTCACCAACGCGGCCGAGGCCGAACGCGCGCTGCGGGCGGTGGACGTGTACGCCGTGGTCTCCATCCCGCGCGACTTTGCGCGCACCGTGAAGGAAGGCCGCGCCGCGCAGGTCACGCTGCTGCACAACGCGCAGATGTCCACCCACTCAGGCCTGCTGCAGCGCGATGTGCGCACGGCCGTGGGCACCTTGTCGGCGGGTATCGAAATGGCCGCACGCAACAAGCGCGGCGAAAGCGCCCAGGCCGTGCACGTGAGCATGGAGCCCATCCACACGCAGATGGTGGCGCTGTTCAATGTGTCAAGCAATTACGAGCAGTTTCTTGGCGCGGCGCTGATCCCCGCCCTGCTGCACATCCTGGCCATGACGGCCGGTGCCTGGACGGTGGGCCGCGAACTGCGTGACCGCACGCTGGGCGAATGGCTGGGCGCAGGGGGCTGGGTGCGCACGGCAGGCGCGCTGGCGGGCAAGCTGGCCCTGCCCTGGGTGTCTCTCACGCTGGTGGGCCTGTTGGCACTGGTGGGCATCACCTGGGGCCGGGGCTGGCACCCGCCGGGCAACCTGTGGTGGGTGGCTGCGGCACTTGCGCTGCTGATGGCCGTGTCGATCACCGCTGGCGCTGCGCTGGCGGGTATCACGCGGTCGCTGCGCACTGCGCTGTCGGGTGCGGGCTTTTTTGCAGCACCGGCGTTTGCGTTCAGCGGCGTGGCCTTCCCACTCGCGGGCATGCCCGGCAGCGCCCGCGCCTGGGCCGAGGCCATGCCGTTCACGCACTACATCCGTCTGCAGATCGAGCAGCTGCAAATGGGTGCGCCCGTGGCCACGAGCGTATCGACCGTCGTGGCGCTGATCCTCGCCACCGCCGTGCTGTGGCTGCTGGGTGCCACTGCACTCACGCTGGCACACCAGCGCCCCGACACGTGGGGAGGCCGCTGATGAACACGACAACACAACCCGTGCCCGTGGCAACTCCCTCGCAGCGAGGCCTGCTGGGCGCCTGGCTGCACGCGCTGGCCACCGTGGTGCGCGACAAGGGCGTGCTGCTGCTGTTGGTGGGCGCGCCTGTGCTCTACGGCTTTTTCTATCCCTGGTTCTATGCCGACGAGGTGCTGACCCGCGTCCCCGTGGCCGTCGTGGACTTGGACCACACCAGCCTGTCGCGCCAGATCACCCGCTTTGCCGACGCCGACCCGCGCATCGAGGTGCACTTGGTCACCGGCAGCGAGCGCGAGGCGCAGGAGGCCCTGTGGCGTGGCGAGATCGAGGGCTACGCGGTGATTCCAGCCGGGCTCAAGCGCAACGTGGTGCGCGGCGAAAACGCGGTGGTCAGTATCGAGGCCAACGGCGCCTACGCGCTGCTGAACAAGGCCGTGCAATACGGCTTTGCGGAAGCCGTCGGAACGGTGTCTGCCGGGGTCGAGATCCGCAAGCTGCAGGCCAGCGGCCAGAGCGCCCCACAGGCCCGCGCCAGCCGCGCGCCGGTGCAGCTGCAGATGGTGGCGCTGTTCAACCCCACCGAAGGCTACGGCAGCTTTGTGGTGCCCGCCGTGGCGCTGCTCATCCTGCAGCAGACCCTGCTGATGGGCGCTGCGATGCTCACCGGCACCTGGGTCGAAAGCGGCCAGCACCGTGCCCGCGCCACCACCTGGCTGGGCCGCCTGCTGGCGCTGTGCACACTGGGCTGGGCCAGTGGCCTCTTCTACTTCGGGTGGATCTTTGTGCTGCACGACTACCCGCGCGGCGGCAACCCGCTGGGCGCGCTGGCGCTGCTGGCCTGCTATATCCCGGCCATCGCGGCGCTGGGCGCGTTGCTGGGCCTGTGGTTTGGCAACCGCGAACGCGCGCTGCAGGTGCTGCTGTTCACCACGCTGCCCATCGCGTTCGTCGCAGGCTTCTCGTGGCCGGTGGAGGCCCTGCCCGAGCCGCTGCAGTGGCTGCGCTGGCTGCTGCCCAGCACCTCGGGCGTGCAGGCGTCGCTGCGGCTCAACCAGCTGGGCGCGCCGCTATCGGCTGCGTTGCCGTACCTGTGTGCGCTGGTGGCATTGGGGGCGGTGTGCGCAGGGGCTGTGTTGGCTCTTGCGAGGCCTTCAAGTCCCGATGCGCGGCAGTGAACGAGCAGAGCGCGAGAGCAGCGCTTACTGAGGGTGGACGGCAGCCTGTTGCCCGGTACGCAGGCGCACCGGGCCGCTGCGCTCTTCCACCGCCGCCTGCACTTCCTTGCGCAGGCCCAGCGCAAACGCCCACTCGGCCACCACAAACAGCGGGCCGACGATCAGGCCCACCAGGTCGTCCACAAACGCGGGCTTGCGGCCTTCGTAGTAGTGGCCCACGAACTGGATCACCCAACCTACGGCAAACAGGCCGATGCCCGTGGCCAGCCACAAGGCCAGGGTCTGCGCGGCCACCCATTGCCCGCCCACCAGCATGGCGGCCAGCAGCGCAGCCATGGCCAGGCCAAAACGCATGTCCAGGCGGAAGTAGAAAACACTGGCCGCCAGCGCTGCCAGCAGCGCCGGGCTCACTGGCACCGCCCCCACCATCCAGGTCGGGCGCGACAGCAGGATGACGACGGCGAACATGATCATGGGCACGCCCACAAAATGGGTGTGGATGTTGCGCGGGTCGCGGTGGTAGTCGGCGTATTGGGAGAGGTGGTCGATCAGGGTTTTCATGGGTGTCTCCAGCATGTGTTTTGCGCAGCATCAATACTCGCTCTGGGGCTGTGCCAGCGTCTGTCGTACAGACGACAAAAACCCCGCCGCCCTCCTGCCCCGTTCACTCGCATCCCATGTCCACCCCTTCTGCCTATTTACCCGTCCTCCAGACAGGCCGCTGGTTTGCCCACCTGCCGCCCGACTTTGCCCAACCGCTGATTGCCATGGCGCAGTTGCGCCATCTGGCGACGGGCGAGGTGCTGTTCCGGCGTGGTGATGCGCCCTGTGGCCTGTATGCGGTGGTGCGCGGCGCGGTCAGCATCTCGGGCACCCGGGGGCGGGCCGACGAGGCGCGTGCGGCGCTGCTGATCCGCCTGGAGCCGCCGCACTGGTTTGGCGAAATCTCGGTGTTTGACAACTCGGCCCGCACGCACGATGCGCAGGCCACCGAGCCCACGACCCTGGTGCACATCCCGCACGAGCGGCTGCAGCACTGGCTGAAGGGCCACCCGCAGCACTGGCACGCGCTGGCCTTGCTGATGACCGACAAGCTGCGCTCGGCCTTTGTGGCGATGGAAGAGCTGGCCCTGTTGCCCGCCCCGCAGCGCCTGGCGCGGCGCCTGGTGATGATGGCCGAGGGCTACGGGCAGTGGACGGCCGAAGGGCAGTCGCGCCGGGTGATCGAGATCTCGCAAGAGCAGCTGTCGTTGATGCTGGCGATCTCGCGCCAGACCACCAACCAGATCCTCAAGGACCTGGAGTCGCGCCAGCTGGTGCGCGTGCAGCGCGGCGAGGTGGAGATTTTGGACCTGGCCGGCCTGCGGGGCGTTTGCGCCTGATTACTATCCAATCAATAGCATCCAAGGCATGATGCGCTAGCGCATGAGCCGGTTTTTACACAAATACTAAGCACACATTCCATTTCCGGGCAAAATGGCGGCCATGCAACTCAACTACATCGCCAACGCCTCGGTGCCCTCGTCCTCGGGCCGCACGATCCCTGTGATCGACCCGTCCGACGGCCAGCCCTTCGACGAGATCCAGCGCAGCAACGCCGACGACATCGACGCGGCGGTGCATGCAGCCCGCCAGTGCTACCACGCGGTGTGGCAGAAGCTGGCCCCGGTGGAGCGCGGCCGCCTGCTCCAAAAGCTTTCGGCCAAGATCCTGGAGCATGCAGACGAGCTGACGGCGCTGGAGCAGCGCGACTGCGGCAAGCCCACCAAGCAGGCCCGCGCCGACGCGATGGCGCTGGCGCGCTACTTCGAGTTCTACGCGGGTGCGTGCGACAAGTTCCACGGCGAGACGATTCCCTACCCCGACGGCTACAGCGTGCTGACCTGGCGCGAGCCCCACGGCGTCACGGGCCATGTGATCCCCTGGAACTACCCGATGCAGATCTTTGGCCGCAGCGTGGGCGGCGCGCTGGCGGCGGGCAACGTCTGCGTGGTCAAACCGGCTGAAGACGCCTGTTTGTCGCTGATCCGCGTGGCGCAGCTCGCGGCCGAAGTGGGCTTCCCCGCCGGGGCGCTCAACATCGTCACCGGCTACGGCCACGAGGTGGGCGACGCATTGGCGCGCCACCCCGGCATCGACCACATCAGCTTCACCGGCAGCCCCAAGATCGGCACGCTGATCCAGCAAGTGGCCGCCGAGCGCCACTGCCCCGTGACGCTGGAGCTGGGCGGCAAGAGCCCGCAGATCATCTTTGCGGATGCCGATCTGGACGCCGCCATCCCCGTGGTCATCAACGCCATCGTGCAGAACGCGGGGCAGACCTGCTCGGCCGGCTCGCGCGTGCTGATCGACTCGCTGATCTACGAACCCCTGCTGGAGCGCCTGGGCAAGGCCTTCGAGGCCCTGCGCGTGGGCCCCGCCGCCATGGACCTGGACGTGGGCCCGCTGATCCGCCAGACGCAGCAGCAGCGTGTGTGGGACTTCCTCTCTGACGCACAGGTCGCAGGCATCCCCATGGTGGCCCAGGGCGTGGTGGTGGACGAAGCCCCGGATACCGGCTACTACCAGGCCCCGACCCTGCTGCGCGATGTGCCCGTGGGTCACCGCCTGGCGCAGGAAGAGGTCTTCGGCCCCGTGCTGTCGGCCATGGCCTTCCAGGACGAAGACCACGCGGTGGAACTGGCCAACGCCACGCAGTTCGGTCTGGTGGCTGGCATCTGGACGCGCGACGGCGCCCGCCAGTTCCGCATGGCCAAGCGTGTGCACAGTGGGCAGGTATTCATCAACAACTATGGCGCTGCGGGCGGTGTGGAGCTGCCGTTTGGCGGCGTCAAATCCAGCGGCTACGGGCGCGAAAAGGGCTTTGAGGCGCTGTACGGCTTCACCACCTTAAAGACGGTGGCCATCAAGTACGGTTGAAGAAGCCTAGTGCGGTGTTGCACGCTGGAAGGCACATTGAAAACCGATGGATTTTTGGTCAGGGCAAGGCGCAAACCACAGCGATACCAGCAGGTATCGCGAGGATTTGCAACGCAACCCTGGCCGAAAAGACGCGGTTTTCAGTGCCTGATAGCGTGCGACACCGCACTTAGTGTCTCGCCTGCGCACGACAGCGCAGGCAGGCCCCAGTAACCTTGGCCGCTTCTGCACGACGATTTTTCTTTTTCCATGCCCCTGAGTCCCCCCGCCCCCCGCACCCTGAAACATGTCCGCCGGGTGAACTACCAGGGCTTTGAACGCGACGATGGCCTGTGGGACATCGAAGGCGAGCTGCACGACAGCAAGGCCTACGACGCCACCTCCTTTCGCGATCCCACCAAGCAGCGCCTGGCGGGTGAAGCCATCCACCACATGTGGCTGCGCGTGACCGTGAACCGCCAGCTGGTGGTGCAGGCGGTGGACGTGGCGATGGACTCGCACCCGCTCAAGGGCTGCACCGAGGCCCAGGCCGCGCTGCAGCGCATGGTGGGCTGCAGCATGGCGCGCGGCTGGCGCCAGGCCATCCAGAAGCATCTGGGCTGCGTGGAAAGCTGCACGCACCTGCGCGAGCTGCTGTTCAACCTGGCCACGGCAGCGTTCCAGTCGGTTCCTGCGGTGTTTTCGTCTGCCAACCCGGACGAGCCGCCGCGCCACCTGGGCCAGTGCACGGGATGGGACTTCAACGGCCAAGGCGTGAAAGAGTTTTTCCCCCAGTTCTATGGCCGGCAGCCCAAGGCACCCGCCCCGGCTCCCTCTACGGCAGATACGGGTTCGGCCACTGAAATTTCAGCCCCATCGGGCGCTAGCGCTGGTTGAATATGCGCTGGTAGCTATCAATTTTGATATATCACCCCAACCCATCGGAGACACCCATGCGTGTGCAGAACAAATCCATCATCGTCACCGGCGCTGGCAACGGCATCGGCGAGGGCATCGCCAAGCGCCTGGCAGCTGAAGGCGGCAAGGTCATCGTCAATGACATCAACGAAGCGGGCGGCCAGCGCGTGGTGGCCGAGATCACGGCCGCCGGCGGCACCGCCGCCTTCTTCAAGGCCGACGTGACGAAGTCCGCCGAAGTGAAGGCCATGGTCGACGAAGCCGTGCGCCTGTACGGCCGCCTGGACGTGGTGGTGAACAACGCGGGCTGGACGCACCGCAACCGCCCCATGCTCGAAGTGAGCGAGGAAGAGTTCGACAAGGTCTATGCCATCAACATGAAGAGCATCTACCTGAGCGCCATCCACGCCGTGCCCGCACTGCGCCAGGCGGGCGGCGGCAGCATCATCAACATCGCCTCCACCGCCGGGCTGCGCCCCCGCCCGGGCCTGACCTGGTACAACGGCTCCAAGGGCGCCGTGATCATCACCAGTAAGTCCATGGCCGCCGAGCTGGGCCCCGACAACATCCGCGTGAACTGCATCAACCCCGTGTTCAACCCCGACACGGGCCTGGCTGCCGAGTTTGCAGGCGGCCCGGTGGACGATGCGCGCCGCGCCAAGTTCCTGGCCACCATTCCGCTGGGCCGCTTCTCCACCGCGCTCGATGTGGCCAATGCAGCGCTGTACCTGGCGAGCGAAGAGGCATCGTTCATCAGCGGCGTGTGTATCGAAGTGGATGGCGGGCGCTGCGTTTAAGCAAGCACGCCAACAGGCGCGTCATGGCATGCCCTGAAGCAGCCACTACGCCCCATTTTTGAGCGCCTCAATCCGCACTAGGACAGTGCGGATTGATTTGACCGTGGTGGCCCTGCTGCCTATAGTGCCGCCGATGTTTGCGAGCCAGCCCCACACCCCAGCCGCCAGCGCTACCGCGCCGCTGCGCCGTGGCGTGCGCTCGCAGGCCACGCTCCAGGCCGGTGACCGCGCTCTCTGCACCCTTGCTGCAGATTCCTGAGCCCGGCGACACCCCCTCCCCTCCGCATTCTTTTCGCGCACCTCCTGTCGCCGGGCCCCACGCCCAGCGCCAGCTTGCGCCTTGGCCACGGCCGGGGCGCGGACGTCAGGAGTGTCCATGCCCCCGTTTCCTTCGGGCGAGATTTTGCTCGCCGCGTGCGCGCCCGCGCACCCACTTGCTGCCCCTGCGCTCGCGCGCGACGGTGCTGTCGATCAGGCCGTGGCCCACGCAGCCGCCGCCGACATCACCCGCCAGTTCATCCGTGCCAAGCAGCCCTGCGCCGACGGGTACCGCTGGTACCTGCGCCGCCAGGAAGGCGCCAGCAACTACCAGGCGCTGCTGGACGACCTGGTGCGCGAGGGCCGGGTGGAAGACGCGTGCTGGATGCTGGACCAGTTCGGCCCCACCAACGATGTGCTGGAGGTGGACCACCTGGAGGCCGACGCGCTGGTGTTTGCCGGCAGCGTGCGCTGCCGGGGCCATGCCGACGTAGAAGGTGTGCTGCGCACGGGCCGCAGCCTGAGCGTGCTGGGCGGCCTGCGGGTGGGTGGTGCACTGCGCGTGGGCGAAGACCTGCGCGTGGCAGGCGCGGTGCGCTGCGAGGGCAGCGCGCGGCTGCAGGGCGATGTGCGCGCGGGCTGGTCGCTGACCGTGGCTCAGCGGCTGCAATGCACGGGCAGCCTGCGCGTGGGCGGTGAGCTGGACTGCAGCGCCGCCGTCCAGATCGGCGGCCACTGCCGGGTGGCCCAGGATCTGCGCGTGGCGGACGACCTGGGCTGCGAAGGCGGCCTCAAGGTGGGCGGCCACCTGCATGCCGGCGCGGCCCTGCAGGCGGCCCGGGGCCTGTGGGTGATGGGCGATGTGGACTGCAAGGGCCACCTGCAGGTGGGCTGGGGGGTGCGGGCCGGTGGGCATATCCACGCCGGTGGCACCATCCGCGCGGGAGAGAGCCTGTGGGCGGGCGACACGATTGCCGCGGGCGAAGCCTATGGCGTGTATGCGGGCCTGGATGTGCCCTTGCCCGACTGGCCCCACAGCGCCCAGGTCAGCGCCCGCGAACACCCCGCGCGCCTGCTGAGCGGCTGCTGGGCAGGCGGCCCGGGGAGCACGCCATGACGGCCAACACCTTCTGCCTGCACCTGCCAGGCCATGCCACGGCCACCAAAGCGCAGTCCAGCCCAGGCCTGCGGGGCCGCTGGGCCCAGTGGCTGACCGAGCTGCGCATCGACGTGGACCTGTCGGGCCGCGACATCCAGCGCGAGTTCGATGCGCTGTACGACCGCATCCGCACCAACCATCGCACACGCGATGCGATGCAACCGCTGACCCTGCACCTGCGCGGGCTGGTGTTTCGCCTGCGCGAGGCCGATGGCGAATATTTTGTGTATGCCATCGACCCGCTGCGCAACCGCATCGTGGCTTACACCGTGTTCAACCGGCTGGTGGAGGTGGACCGGCGCACCGACCGCCACCTGCGCGCGCCCCACACCAAGGTGGCGCACGGCTACCGTCGCATGGGCATTGCCACGGCCATCTACCGCTGGTGGCTGGACTCGGGCCGCTGCCTCATGACGGGGGCACGCCAGTCTGCCGGTGCCCACGGCCTGTGGATGGCCCTGGCGCGCGACTATGAGCTGGCCGCCGTGCGCATCGATGCAAACAAGCGTGTGCAGCAATTGCAAATGCCCCCGCCGCCAGGATTTTTTGACGCGCTGGACACGCGACTGGTGTTGGTGGGGCGCGATTGCCGCTTGGCGGACTTCACGCAGCCCGCTGCCTGCAACGGCCAGTGACCCGATGGGCCGAGCCGCGCGGAGCCGATCAGCCCAGCACCTCGCGCAGGGCGACCTCGTACAGGCCGGTGAGCTTGTCCATCACACCCAACAAGCGCTCGCTGGTCGTTGCCACCGCGTTGAGCCCGGCATCATCGGCCGGGCGGCGCAGGGCCGCGTCGAAGAACAGCCATTGCGAGTCGGCCAGCTCCAGCTCGCTGCGGATGGCGGGCGTGGACACGGGGGCCGCCTTGAGCGTCTGCAGCGCCTGCCGGAAGTCGGCCGCATCGGCCGCCAGTTGCGCGTGCACCACCTTCGACTCCACCTTGGCCGCACTCAAGAAATAGTTTTTGGCCAGGCGCTGCGACAGCATACGCTGGCGGCCCGCCAGGTTGACCAGGCGAGCGCTGGGCGCCTGCGCCATCTTTTCAATGGACTCGGTCACAGCCTGGGCCACCAGCAGCGTGCGGTCAGCCTGCTCGGAGGCCGCAACGACCAAGGCCGTCTGGGTAGCGGGCGCTGCAGTCAGCTGGTTGAGCAGCGCAAACTGCTTTTGAACTTCTTCCAGCTGGCGCCCTACATCGGCGGGCCAGCGCCCGGTCTGCATGCCCCGGGCCAGCTCGTTGCTGCCCGACTGCGCCATCTTGCGGGCCAGCCCCATCACGTCCACCGCCGCTCCGGGCAGCACCTGCAGGTACTGCTGGCAATAGGCCTTGGCCATGCGTTGCGACAACGCACGGAACCAGCCCGCATAGTTGATGGCGCCGGACAACCCCATCTGTGCCTGGGCCCCACCAGCCCCACTCGCCCAGGTGGGCAGCAGGATGCCTGCCGCTACCCACTGAACCGCCACACGGCGCTGGCAGGGCATGGCGTCGACGGAGAACCTGCTCAATACCTCACGAACTGGCATGGGAACCCTTTGAAATCGGATGCCCGCATTGTTGCAACGCAGCATTCCCATGCCCTGCGCCAGGTCAAAGCGCCCCGCCATCCGCCGCAATCGTTTGCGCTGCCGCAACAAATCCGCCTTCAAGGTCATTCGCAGCAGGGCCCACACCTCCCAGCCAAACCTGACACACTGCGCCGCTCAGGAGACGAACATGTTGATACAACTGACCTACGCCAGCCGCACCTCCCGCGTGCTCGGCCCTGCGGACATCAAGGACATCTTGAGCGCCTCGCAGCGCAACAATGCCCGCGCGGGCATCACCGGCGCGCTGTGCCTGAACAACGGCATCTTCCTGCAGCAGCTCGAAGGCGACCGCACTGCCGTCAACGCGCTGTACCACCGCCTGCTCAAAGACACGCGCCACAAGGACACGGCTGTGCTGGACTTTGGCGAGATCTCGCACCGCCGCTTCACCAGCTGGTCGATGGGGCTTCTGGGCTCGGTGGACGCCAACCGGCAGCTGTTCCTCAAATACTCCAGCACCCCGGATTTCGACCCTTTCAGCATGAGCACCTTGATGCTGCGCAGCTTCTTCGACGAGATACTGCAGAACGTGCGCTGGCTGGAGTGAGAAAATGCGGGGCATGCGCCCTCCCGCCCTGCTGAACGAGCCCACCCATGTCTGAACGCGTGATCCCGCTGGTCGATGAGCGGCTGGCCTCGCTGGCGGCCAAAGTGCCAGCGCAGCTGGTCAGCCCCACAGGGCTACTCACCGATGCCCGGGGCCGCCCGCTGCGCGACCTGCGTATCAGCGTGACGGACCGCTGCAACTTCCGCTGCAACTACTGCATGCCCAAGGAAGTGTTCGACAAGGACTATCCCTACCTGCCGCACGGGGCTTTGCTGAGCTTTGAGGAAATCACACGGCTGGCGCGGCTCTTTCTGGCGCATGGCGTGCGCAAGATCCGCCTGACGGGCGGCGAACCCCTGCTACGCAAGAACCTCGAAGACCTGGTGGCGCAACTGGCCCAGCTGCGCACCGTGGACGGCGTAGCGCCCGACCTCACCCTCACCACCAACGGATCACTGCTCGCGCGCAAGGCCCAGGCCCTGAAGGACGCGGGCCTGAACCGCGTGACGGTGAGCCTGGACGGCCTGGACGACACGATCTTTCGCCGCATGAACGATGTGGACTTTCCGGTGGCCGATGTGCTGGCCGGCATTGAGGCCGCGCATGCAGCGGGTCTGTCGCACATCAAGGTCAACATGGTGGTCAAGCGCGGCACCAACGACCACGAAATCTTGCCCATGGCGCGGCACTTTCGCGGCACAGGCACCACGCTGCGCTTCATCGAATACATGGACGTGGGCGCCACCAACGGCTGGCGCATGGACGAGGTGCTGCCGTCGGCCGAACTCATCGAACGCCTGCGTGCTGAACTGCCGCTGGTGCCGCTGGACCCGAGCAGCCCGGGAGAAACCGCCGAACGCTGGGGCTATGCCGATGCGCAGGGCAAGCACGATCCCGCACTGGGCGAGGTGGGCGTGATCAGCAGCGTGACCCAGGCCTTCTGCCACGACTGCAACCGCGCGCGCCTGTCCACCGAGGGCAAGCTCTACCTGTGCCTGTTTGCCAGCCAGGGCTACGACCTGCGCAGCCTGCTGCGCGGCGGCGCAAGCGATGCTGACATTGCCTCGGCCATCGCCCCCATCTGGCAGCAACGCAACGACCGCTATTCGGAGCTGCGCAGCAGCCTGCCCGCCGACACCGGCCAGGGCGCGCGCCGCGTTGAGATGAGCTACATCGGCGGATGACCTCGGACAACCCCCTGAGCGACTGCGTCGCTTCCCCCTTCTCTCGCACCGCTGCGCGATGCGGGAAGGGGTACGCAGCCCTCGCTGCGGGGCGGCCCTTGCTCGGCTGCCCTGACCTGCAGAGCGCAGCCTCAAAGGCCACGGGAAATTCCGGCCTGCATTCTTTTGAAGAGCATCCATGATTCAAACCCAAGACATCACCGGCCTGGTCCTCGCAGGGGGCCGAGGCTCCCGCATGGGCGGGGTGGACAAAGGCCTGCAGAACTTTCGCGGGCTGCCACTGGCCCTGCACACGCTGATGAGGCTGCAGATGCAGACGGGCAACGTGATGGTCAACGCCAACCGCAATCTGGCCGCGTATGAAGCGTTTGGCACGCCAGTGTGGCCCGACGTGCTGAGCGACTACGCAGGGCCCCTGGCAGGCTTTCTGACCGGGCTGGAGCGCTGCGAAACGCCCTGGCTGCTGACGGTGCCCTGCGACACGCCGCTGTTTCCGCTGGATCTCGCCCAGCGCCTGGCGGCTGCGGCAGACGCCGAGGGTGCCGACATTGCCATGGCCGCAGCGCCCGAAGACGACGGCCAGGGCCACATCACCGTGCGCCCGCAGCCTGTGTTCTGCCTGCTGCGCGTAGACCTGCTGGAAAGCCTGGTCGCCTTCACCCAGGCCGGGGGCCGCAAGATCGACGCATGGACGGGCCAGCACCGCTGCGCCATCGTGCCCTTCGACCAGCCGGGCGACGACCCCCAGGCTTTCTTTAACGCCAACACGCTGGCCGAGCTGCACGCTCTGGAAAGCAGCAGCGCGCCCCAGGCCTGAGCTGCCTACCGATCCCATGAACCATCGCCCTCCCGTGGACGCAGTGGACCGCGTGGAACCAGCGGATGCTGGCACGGTACACATCCGCCCCCTGGTCGCCGCCGATGCGATGGCATACAAAACCCTGCGCGACGAGGCACTGCGCACGGCACCGGATGCCTTCACCTCGGACTACGAATCCTCCGTGGGCCGCGATGCCAGTGAGTACGTGGCGCGGTTTGGCGCGCTGGAGTCCGGCCAGTTCTTTTTGGGCGCCTTCGATGCTGCAGGCCAGTTGCTCGGCTGCCTGGGTTGCGAGCGCGAACAGCGCACCAAGCAGCGCCACTGCGCCGTGGTGGTGGGCATGATGGTGTCGCCCGGTGCGCAGCGCCGGGGCATTGGCCGGATGCTGGTGGAGGCCTGCGTGCAGGCCGCCAGCCAGGTGCCGGGGCTGACCCAGCTGGTGCTTACCGTCACCGCGTCCAACCAGCACGTGGTGCGCCTTTACGAGCAGGCCGGATTCCGCGCCTGGGGCCTGCTGCCCAACGCCATCGTGGTGGATGGCGTGGGCTACGACAAGCTGCACATGGTGCGGCTGCTCTCCCACTGAATTCAAGCCAATCCCCCCATGAAAACCATTGCCCAGATAGCCGCCGAGCTGCAAGGCTACGACCCGCAGGCCCTGAGCGCTGCCGATGTGAACCAGTTTCTGGACCGGCTGGTCGAGCCCGTCACCGCCACCGAAGTGCTGCCGCTGTTCAGCGCGCTAGGCCGCGTGCTGGCGCAGAACGTGATCTCGCCCGTCAGCGTGCCGCCCCACGACAACTCGGCCATGGACGGCTACGCCTTTGCGGGTGCGCAACTGGTGGCCGGGCAGCCGCTCACGCTGCGCGTGGTGGGCACTGCCCTGGCAGGCAAGGCCTGGGCGGGCACCGTGGCAGCGGGCGAATGCGTGAAGATCATGACCGGCGCCATCATGCCCGCCGGGCTGGACACCGTGGTGCCGCAAGAGTTCACCACCGCCGCTGCTGACGGGCACATCACCATCGCCGCCGATGTGCTGCGCGCCGGCGACAACCGCCGCTTCAAGGGCGAGGACATCATGGAGGGCCGCGTGGCCCTGGCCCGTGGCGAGCTGCTGACGCCTGCCGCCCTGGGTCTGGTGGCCAGCCTGGGCCTGCCCACCGTCACGGTGGTCCGCCGCCTGCGCGTGGCGTACTTCTCCACCGGCGACGAGATCCTGAGCCTGGGCGAGGCTCCGCGCGAAGGCGCGGTGTACGACAGCAACCGCTACACCGTGTTCGGCCTGCTCACGCGCATGGGGGTGGAGGTGATCGACCTGGGTGTGGTGCGTGACGAGCCCGCGCTGCTTGAAGCCGCCTTCCGCCAGGCAGCCCAGCAGGCCGACGCCATTATCACCAGCGGCGGCGTGAGCGTGGGCGAGGCCGACCACACCCGCACCATGATGAAAAAGCTGGGCGACGTGGCCTTCTGGCGCATCGCCATGCGCCCGGGCCGCCCCATGGCCGTAGGGCGCATCAACAACGCAGAAAATCAAGCCATTTCGGCCTCAAGCGCTAGTACATCAAGCGCTGGCAGCTATCAAAATGATATCAACATACCCACCGGTGGGGCCGTGCTGTTCGGGCTGCCCGGCAACCCCGTGGCGGTGATGGTGACCTTTCTGGCCTTTGTGCGCCCCGCCCTGCTGCGCATGATGGGGTGCACCCGCGCGGCGCCCCCGCTGCTGCGCGCCATCAGCACCGAGCCCATGCGCAAGAAGCCCGGCCGCACCGAATACCAGCGCGGCCTGGTCACCACCGCCGCCGACGGCACGCTGCAGGTGCGCACCACCGGCAACCAGGGCTCGGGCGTGCTCAGCTCCATGGTGCAGGCGAACGGACTCATCGTGCTGCACCACGGGCAGGGCAATGTGGCGGTAGGCGACGCCGTGGATGTGATGGTGTTTGAGGGCGTGATCTGACACGGTAATGCGCCGCGAGCTGGTGCATGTCATCCGCCGCCGGATTAACCTGAAAACCGCCTTCCACAACAATCCCAGACAACGTATCGCGCCATGCCCTACGCCGCCCAACACCTTGCACAACCCCCATCCCGAGACGATGTGGACCGCCTGCCCGGCGCCACGGTGGTCGAGTTCGGTACCCCCTGGTGCGGCCACTGCCAGCGAGCCCAGCCATTGATCGAAACCGCCCTGAAAGACCGCGCGGACATTGCCCACGTCAAGGTGGAAGACGGCCCTGGCCAGCGCCTGGGCCGCACGTTCGGCGTGAAGCTGTGGCCGACACTGGTCTTTATGAAGGACGGCAAGGAAGTGGCGCGCCTGGTGCGCCCGCAGAGCGGCCAGGAATTGCAGGACGCGGTGCAGGCGGTGGTGGTCTGAGCCACCCGCACTGCAACACGCTGGACCCAGACCGTCCTCACGCTGGCACTGCACAACAGAAAGCAGAAAGGGCCCTGCCGGGCCCTTTCTTGTCTTGCTTTGCTTTTGCTGTTTTGGCAGCTCGCTTTGCACTCCCACTGAAGGCTACTTGGCCACATAGTCGTGCGGGTGCAGCGGGTGGGCTGGCTGATCCACGGCCACCGCTGTGTTGGCCCCCGGCACCGCCTTGCGGGCAAACAGCGTGTACATGGTGGGCACCACAAAAATGGTGAGCAGCGTGCCCAGCGACATGCCACCCACAATCACCCAGCCGATCTGGGTGCGCGTTTCGGCGCCAGCGCCCGTGGCCAAAGCCAGGGGAATGGCGCCCAGCACCATGGCCCCCGTGGTCATCAAGATGGGGCGCAGTCGCTGGGCCGAGGCCTTGACGAGCGCGTCCACCATCTCCATGCCCTCTTCGCGCAGCTGGTTGGTGAACTCCACGATCAAGATGCCGTGTTTGGTGATCAGTCCCACCAGGGTGATCAGGCCGATCTGCGAATAGACGTTGAGCGAGCCGCCACTCCACTTGAGCGCCAGCAGGGCACCAATCATCGACAGCGGCACCGACACCATGATGACCAGCGGGTCAATGAAGCTCTCGAACTGCGCCGCCAGCACCAGGAAGATGAACACCAGCGCCAACACAAACACCACGCCCAGCGCACCCTGCGAGTTCTTGAACTCGCGCGAGGTGTCGTTCAGGTCGGTGGTGTAGCCGGGCTTGAGCACCTTGGCGGCCGTCTCGTTCATGAAGGTGATGGCCTGGCCCAGCGAGTAGTCGGACGACAGGTTGGCCGTGATGGTGGCCGAGCGGCGCTGGCCAAAGTGGTTCAGCTCACGCGGGCTCACGCTTTCGCGCACGTTGACCAGGCTGGTCAGCGGGATCATCGCGTCGTTACGGCCGCGCACGTAGATGGTGTCGATGTTCTCGGGCGTGGTGCGGCCCCGGGCCTCGGTCTGCACGATCACGTCGTACTGCTCGGCATCGCGCTTGTAGCGCGTGACGGTGCGGCCGCCCAGCATGGTCTCGATGGCCTTTGCCACCACTTCCACGCTCACACCCAGGTCGGCGGCACGTTCGCGGTTGACCTCGATGCGCAGCTCGGGCTTGTTCAGGCGCAAGTCCACGTCGGGGGACACGATGCCGGGGTTCTGCGCAATCTCGGCCATGAACGCGGCCACCACCTTGCTCAGGTTCTCGTAGCTGTCCGAGGTCTGGATCACATAGGTGAGGGGCCGCGAGCGAAAGCCCTGGCCCAGCGATGGCGGTGTGATCAGAAAGGCGTTCACGCCGGGCAGGCCCGCCACCTTGGGCTGCAGCTCCTTGGCCAGGGCCAGCGTGGTGCGGTCGCGCTTTTCCCAGTCCACGGTGCGGTAGATGACACTGCCCTGTGCCACCGTGGGGTTGCCGATGTTGGCAAACACGCGGTCGAATTCGGGGTAGGTGTTACCGATCTTTTCCAGCTCCAGCGCATAGCGGTTGGTGTAGTCCAGCGTGGCGCCGTCGGGTGCGGTCACGCTGGCCAAAATGGTGCCTCGGTCTTCCAGCGGCGACAGCTCCTGCCGCATGCTGGGAAACACCAGCACCAGCGCTGCGCCGCTGAGGGCCATGACGCCCAGCACGATCCAGCGGGCCTGGAACAGCGCACCCCGCACACCGCCCCGCCCAGAACCCGTGCCGCCCCAGCGGGCCGTAACGATCCAGCGCAGCAAACGGCCATACGCGTCCGACAGGGCCGTGAGCCAGCGCTCCATGGAGCGGTCGAACCAGTTGGGATTCGGGTTGTGCTTGAGCAGCAGTGAACACATCATGGGCGAGAGCGTCAGGGCCACAAAGCCCGACACCACCACGGCCCCGGCCAGCGCCAGCGCAAACTCCACAAACAGGCGCCCCGTGCGGCCGGGTGTGAATGCGAGTGGTGCATACACCGCCACCAGCGTGAGCGTCATGGCCACGATGGCAAAGCCGATTTCACGGGCACCCTTGATGGCGGCCGAGAACGGGTCAAGCCCCTCTTCGATGTGGCGGTAGATGTTCTCCAGCATCACGATGGCGTCATCCACCACCAGGCCGATGGCCAGCACCAGCGCCAGCAGCGTGAGCGTATTGATCGAAAAGCCCGCCAGTGCCATCAGCGCAAAACTGCCCACCAGGCTGACCGGGATGGTGATGATGGGGATGATGGACGCACGGAAGGTGCGCAAGAACACAAAGATCACCAGGGCCACCAGCACAACGGCCTCGATGATGGTGGAGTACACGCTCTTGATGGAGCGGTCGATGAACAGCGAGTTGTCGTTGGCAATGTCGATGCCGATGTCTGGCGGTAGGTCAGCCTTGAGCAGGGGGATCATGGCGCGCACGCCCTTGGACAGCTCCAGCGGGTTGGCCGTGGCCTGGCGGATCACGCCCACCGAGATGGCATCGCGCCCGTTGAGCCGCACGCGGCTGCGGTCGCTGGCGGGGCCTTCTTCGACCCGGGCGACATCGCGCACCCGCACCGAAAACCCGTTGACCGTGCGGATCACGATGTCGGAAAACTGCGCCGGGGTTTTGAGGTCGGTCTGCGAGGTCACGCTGAACTCGCGCTGCTGCGATTCAATGCGGCCCGCGGGCAGCTCCAGGTTGTTGCGGCGGATGGCGTCTTCCACGTCCTGCGTGGTCA